>CAFBRY010000062.1_pt1 | contig 5668 bp, 6 predicted proteins | sample 7270221 | NCBI WGS metagenome assembly CAFBRY01 (sample SAMEA6814201, study PRJEB35770) | uncultured Actinomycetes bacterium | biome: Freshwater; feature: Freshwater reservoir; material: water | place: Czech Republic | collected 2016-11-09 | depth 30m m | reverse complement strand
GCTAGGTAAGCGATTTGATGCACATGTCCCCAACTCGGTTCCGGTCACAATCTTATTTGGCGATACAGACAACACATTGCCTTACCCGCATTCGCAGGAGCGCTCGCTGGCACCGTCGCATTGCACCTGGCTTGTAATTGATCAATGTGGGCATGCACCAATGTGGGATCACCCAGCATTGATTACTAAGATTATTACTGATACTACTTCGCGATAACTTCTAAAATCCAAGGCTGTCCTGAATCGCCTTGATTTAACTCGCAAACAAACTCTTGATTAACCATGTCAAACAAATCCTTTGGAGTTTTTGGCACCGTTTTACTAAGCAAAATTAAGCGTGCAACTTCACCTCGAGTTTTCTTTGACATATGAGTAATTACTTTCTTAACTCCATCTACTTGTGCAAAAACTTTAATTTCAACGCATTTGCTTGCCGGGGGAGTCCAAACGTTTTGATAAGTCGATGAACGGCAATCAACAATGAGCTCTGCATTCATTGAATCTAATTTCTTTGTAATTGGATCACGCATTGCGGCAGAGTCGATTTTTTCTTTGTATGGCGCAATCAGATCAAGGGGCGCTATGGCGCCGTATTTAGCCGAGATGATCACAATCGATTCCGCGCCACGCTTTTGTGCAGCTGTGGAAAGCGTTGACCAGCTAAGTGCGCCATAGAGCACGCCTGTGTATACGCCGATTGCTGCGCCTGCCGTAGCCGCCTTTTTCTCGCTAGGCGGCAGCAGAATCAACATGGGGCCAAGTATGGGGCGCAAGGTGGCCCGCGACACGCTCATAATTGTCAGTGGCCCCTGCTACCTTTCGAACAGATGTTCGGTTACCCTTACACCTGTACAACCAGAGCGGTTCCAACTTCCGCCCACATTGGCTTTGCCCACAACCCCAGTGGCCTAAGCAGTGGTCCGTCGTTGGGTCTCCGTACCTTCTGGGCCAGACCAAACGAACTGCCAAAGGGCAGGACGTTCTATCGAAAGGAAAGTTAGTGGCTACTGAAAAAAGCAATAAAGCCAATGATGCAGCACAAGAAAAAGCCAGCTCCGAACGCCAAAAAGCGCTCGACACAGCCTTAGCCCAGATCGAACGTCAATTTGGAAAAGGCTCAGTAATGAAGATGTCCGATCGTCAAAACCAGATTGTTGAAGTAATTCCAACTGGTTCAATCGCACTTGATATCGCACTTGGTATCGGCGGTTTACCTCGCGGTCGTATCGTAGAAATCTACGGACCAGAGTCTTCAGGTAAGACAACTCTTACATTACATGCAATTGCAAATGCACAAGCTGCCGGTGGTATCTGCGCATTTATCGATGCAGAGCATGCTTTCGATGCAGAGTATGCAAAGAAGCTTGGCGTTGATATTGATGCGTTGTTAGTGTCACAGCCAGACACTGGTGAACAAGCGCTAGAAATTATGGACATGCTTATTCGTTCTGGCGCACTTGATCTTGTTGTCGTTGACTCAGTTGCAGCCCTTGTTCCACGTGCTGAAATTGAAGGCGAAATGGGCGATTCTCATATGGGCCTACAGGCTCGTCTTATGTCACAAGCGTTACGCAAAATTACTGGTGCACTGCACCAATCAAAGACAACTGCAATCTTTATTAACCAGTTGCGTGAAAAGATTGGCGTATTCTTTGGTTCACCTGAAACAACAACTGGCGGTAAAGCCCTTAAGTTCTACGCATCCGTTCGCTTAGATATCCGTCGTATTGAAACTCTAAAAGATGGACAGGATGCAGTCGGTAACCGTACGCGCGTCAAGGTTGTTAAGAACAAGATGGCTCCACCATTTAAGCAAGCGGAGTTCGACATTATTTACGGCACAGGTATTTCACGCGAAGGCTCACTCATCGACCTCGGTGTTGATGTTGGCATCGTAAAGAAGTCTGGTGCTTGGTACACATATGAAGCCGATCAACTAGGTCAGGGTAAGGAAAATGCACGTACATTCCTTATCGATAACCCAGATCTAGCTAATGAGATTGAAGCCAAGATTCGCGCTCACTTTGTGCCTATCGAGGTCGATGCAGATCTCATTGCAGCTATCGATGAAGCTACCGCTGAGGTTGATTTCTAATTAGCCTTCAATTTTCAAAGGTTGACCAAGAGGCTGACCCTTACTCAATCGCGTACATGATTGCACAAAATGCACTAGTAGCGCGGGCTAAGAGTAAGGGTGAGCTCTTGGCTCACTTAAAAAAACGTGGCGTTGAAGATGAAGTTGCCAATGCAACCATCTATAAATTAACCGAAAACGGATTAATCAATGATGCCGAGTTCGCCAAAGCCTGGACACAATCTCGCCATAACGCAAAGAAACTATCAAAGCGCATTATTGCTGGTGAACTTCGCACAAGGGGAGTAGATCAAAACTCTATCGATGAAGCGCTAGATGAGATTGATGACGAAGCCGAGTACCGCACCGCATTTGGATTAGCGATGAAAAAATATTCAACGATGTCTCGTATGGAACCTGACGTTCAGATTCGCAGAATTCAATCGCTGCTACAACGTAAAGGTTTTGGTTTTGGTGTTATCGGCCGCGTTATTCGCGAGCTAGATATTCACTCAACCGAGCTGCAGTAGCTACAACAGCTGCAGCATGAATGCGTCCTGGTTGACGTCCTAGACGTTCAATAGGTCCGCTGATGCTTACTGCAGCAATAACTTTTCCATTAGGTCCGCGAACTGGGGCAGAAACCGATGTAACCCCAGCTTCGCGCTCTCCTACAGATTGTGCCCATCCGCGACGACGATCTGCGGCTAACTGAGCGGCAGTAAAGCGAGCGTTAGCAACACCGCGATGAATCTTTTCACTATCTTCCCACGCCAATAAAATCTGAGCAGCAGAACCTGCTTGCATTGTTAAGGCCGCACCTACTGGAACAGAGTCGCGCAGACCTGATAAACGTTCTGCAACGGCAACACAGATACGTTGATCGCCTTGGCGCTTATACAACTGCGCACTTTCACCAGTTGCATCGCGCAAGGCAGCCAACGCAGGTGCAGCAGCGGCAAGTAAGCGGTCTTCACCAGCGGCTGCGCCTAATTCGGCCGCGCGAGGTCCCAAAATAAAGCGTGAGGAAAGATCGCGGGCAACGTACCGGTGAAATTCAAGTGCCACGGCTAAACGGTGAGCAGTGGGGCGGGCAATACCTGTAGCAGCCACTAGCTCTGCTAATGAATGCGGGCCAGCTTCTAATGTATTCAAAATTGAAGCCGCTTTATCTAATACGCCAACTCCGCTATTCTTTCTGTTCATAGAGTGATATTAACATCCCACTATATGATACGCAACTATTGATGTGTAATGATGAAGGAGCAGAGACCGCGATGGGAAAAACGTTAGCTGAAAAGATTTGGAGCGAACATATTGTTCGCGCCGTTGATGGTGAACCAGATCTTTTGTATATCGATCTTCATCTGATCCATGAAGTCACAAGTCCACAGGCCTTTGACGGTCTGCGCCTTGCAGGTCGCGCGGTACGGCGTCCAGATTTAACAATTGCGACTGAAGATCACAACGTGCCCACACTTAATATTGATAAGCCAATCGCAGACCCTGTTTCAAAACTTCAGGTCGATACTTTGCGTTCAAACTGCGCCGAATTTGGTGTACGCATCCACTCACTTGGCGATAAAGATCAAGGCGTAGTGCACGTTGTAGGCCCACAACTCGGTTTAACACAGCCAGGTATGACAATTGTTTGCGGAGATTCGCACACTTCCACACACGGTGCATTTGGTGCACTGGCATTTGGAATTGGAACATCAGAAGTTGAACATGTGCTGGCCACACAAACACTGCCACTGGCTCGTCCAAAGACTATGGCCATTAACGTTGAAGGCGCCTTAAAAACTGGAGTCACTTCCAAAGATATTATTTTGGCAATTATTGCAAAAATTGGCACAGGTGGCGGACAGGGTTTTGTCATTGAATACCGTGGCTCAGCAATTCGCGCCCTGTCAATGGAATCACGAATGACTGTATGCAATATGTCTATCGAAGCTGGTGCTCGCGCCGGACTTATCGCACCTGATCAAACTACTTTTGATTACATCAAGGGCAAGCCACATGCACCCGAAGATTTCGACGCAGCAGTCAAATACTGGAGTACGTTATTCACAGATAGCGATGCGAAATTTGATGTTGAAGTTGATTTGAATGCTGATGACTTGGAACCATTCGTAACGTGGGGTACAAATCCAGGACAGGGCGCATCGTTGAGCTCTAATGTTCCAAATCCTGCCGAGATTAAAGACCCAGAAGCACGCGGAGCAGCAGAACGCGCACTTGTATATATGGGACTTGAAGCGGGCATGCCCCTTAAAAAGATAGCTATTGACACTGTTTTCTTGGGCTCGTGTACTAACGGGCGAATTGAAGATTTGCGTGCAGCTGCCGAAGTTGTAAAGGGTAAAAAAATTGCATCAACGCTTCGTATGTTGGTGGTACCTGGTTCAGCACGTGTTCGCCTAGAAGCTGAAGCTGAAGGCCTAGATAAAGTCTTTATCGATGCCGGAGCTGAATGGCGAAACGCTGGTTGCTCTATGTGTCTTGGCATGAACCCAGATCAATTAGCAGTGGGAGAGCGCTCTGCATCGACTTCTAATCGTAACTTTGAAGGTCGCCAAGGTAAAGGCGGTCGTACTCACTTGGTAAGTCCACTAGTAGCAGCGGCAACTGCTCTACGTGGAACTCTTTCATCACCTGCGGATCTATAAGGAGCTGTTAGTTAAAAATGGAAAAATTTATTAAGCACACAGGCACAGCAGTTCCACTTCGTCGCAGCAATGTAGATACCGATCAAATTATCCCGGCCGTGTATCTCAAGCGCGTTACACGAAGTGGTTTTGAAGATGGTCTATTTTCTGCTTGGCGCAATGATCCTGAGTTTGTATTAAACAAGCCTGAGTTTGCTAAGGGCACAATTCTTGTTGCTGGCGTAGATTTCGGTACCGGCTCATCACGTGAGCATGCAGTGTGGGCCCTGCAAAACTACGGCTTTAAGGCCGTCATCTCTTCACGCTTTGCCGATATTTTCCGCGGCAACTCACTCAAAGGCGGCTTGCTCACTGTCATCATCGAACAAAGCGATGTAGAGGCAATCTGGGCTGCTATCGAGGCTGACCCAACTACTTCTGTAACTGTGGATTTAGAAACTCGCACAGTGTGCTACAACAATGTGATCTTGCCTTTTGCAATTGATGACTACACCCGTTGGCGTTTGATGGAGGGTCTTGATGACATCGGATTAACCTTCAAAAACCTTGATTCCATTGCATCTTTTGAAAAATCACGGACATCACTTAAGCCTGCAACGCTTCCAATTCGCGCTTAAGCAGTAAGAAACAGGCGTAAATCAATGAGATTTACGTAGGGGTGAGGTTGATGGAACCAAACTCTCAACGTTAAATTGAGGGTTTTCTACGCATAAAAACTGCGTTTTTTTGATATTTGTTTCAAAAAATTATTTCGCGACACGCCTGCATTAATCGCGTAATCACCCCATGTATGCGCGTAAGTTTATGAACACGTTAAGCGTTTGCTTAACATTTACGCGTAATAAGGGGATTTCAATGAATAAGGCCCAATTCATTGCGGCGTTGGCACCACATTTCAACGACAGCAAGAAGGAAGCAGCACACG
>CAFBRY010000059.1_pt1 | contig 6677 bp, 7 predicted proteins | sample 7270221 | NCBI WGS metagenome assembly CAFBRY01 (sample SAMEA6814201, study PRJEB35770) | uncultured Actinomycetes bacterium | biome: Freshwater; feature: Freshwater reservoir; material: water | place: Czech Republic | collected 2016-11-09 | depth 30m m | reverse complement strand
GTACTTCAATAGGTAGGGATGTATGACAAAACACATACCACTTACAACTAGGAGGAACGTAGTGAAGTTTTCAAAACTAACTAGCGGATCTGTAGCTGCAGCACTTGTTGTTGCACTAGCAATCCCAGCACTAAGTACTTCTTCTGCATCAGCTGCTACAAACTATTCAAAGATTACTTCTGCCTCACAAGGCGGAGGTATGGCCGGTCTAGCAGCTGCATGTAAGAAAGAAGGACAGCTCAACGTAATCGCATTGCCTCATTACTGGGCAAACTACGGCGACATGATTGAAGGATTTAAGAAGGCATACGGCGTCAAGGTTGATGAAGCTAACCCAGAAGGTTCGTCTCAGGAAGAAATCGATGCCGCAGTCACAAATAAGGGAACTAACCGTTCACCTGACGTATTCGACATCGGTCTTGCAGTTGCTGTGAAGTACCTCAACACAGGTACTTTCGCTCCATACAAGGCAAAGACATGGCAGTACCTGCAATTCGCACAGTCAATTGATCCAAGTGCACAGGTATCACCTAACTACACAGGAACGATGACAATTGGTTACAGCGGAGATTTGGGAACAATCACATCTCTCAACGATCTATTGCTTCCTAAGTTCAAGGGCAAGGTTGCTCTTAATGGAGATCCACTAGGTTCTTCAGCAGCGATGAACGGTATCTTCATGATCAACAAGGCTCTTGGCGGAACATTTGACGATGTTACAAAGGGAACTGCGTTCTTCAAGAAGATGAAGGATGCAGGAAACTTCATCGTCGTTAACCCAACTGAAGCAACAATCGCTTCAGGACAGACACCAGTTGTAATCGATAATGGTTACATCCAAGCTGGCGTTGTTAAGGCCATGGCAGCAGCAGGCAAGGTATGGAAGATGTACACACCTGCAGCAGTTGGTTCTACATACAACAGCGCAATTTCAGCATGGGCACCACACCCAGCTTGCGCACGTCTATGGATGGAATACTCACTAGGAGAAGCCGGAGCAACAATCTGGGCAACTGGTGGAGCTACTCCAACTCTATGGGTATGGCTACTAAAGACTGGTCGCGCATCTGCAGCTGGTAAAGCTGCTATCGGAACAAGCAAGGTTGTTGCTGAAAAGGCAACAGCTGATCAGACTGCAGCAGCTCGTGTTTACCTAAAGACTGCATGGCCTGCAGCTGTAGGAACAAACTAAGAAGTCAATTAAATTGACTCAGCTTCAATACAAGGGAACCGGTTCTGCCACTGGCAGGACCGGTTCTCGGTATTGGCGCAGTAAGAGCGCTTACTTAGGAGTAATTCCCTTTCTAATTGTCAGTGGATTATTTTTGCTCTACCCAACATGGAATGTTGCATCAGGAGCATTTCAAGATAACTATGGAAAATTTAGTACCTCTGTTTTAAAGGAAGTTTTCAACTCAAAAGTTGCCCGCCATGCTTTTGCTAATTCGCTCGAAATCTCAATTAAAACTGCTTTAGCTGGTGCGATTTTAGGTGGCCTCTTTGCCTGGGCCATTGTTAACGGCAAGCGCGATGGTCTTTTCTACCGTTTCTCAGTGGCTTTGAGCTCTGTGCTCGCCCAGTTCGGTGGCGTTATGTTGACCTTTGCATTCTTAGCAACATTCGGGTTTAACGGACTTGTCGCAAACATTGCACTCAAAGTTGCACCTAATTCATTTCTAGCAGAATCTTCTTGGCTCTACGGAATGCTTGGTTTGAGCATTCTTTATACTTTTTTTCAGATCCCGCTAATGGTTCTGGTTTTCTTACCAACCCTTGAAAACCTTAAGCCACAATGGCGTGAAGCATCCGATGCACTAGGCGGAAAAGCGTGGGAATACTGGCTTCGAATTGGTATTCCAATTCTTACCCCTTCATTTGCAGGCGCAGCACTTTTACTATTTGTTAACTCATTTTCAGCTTATGCAACTGCGCAAACCCTTATTAACCTCTCAGATTTCTTAACACCGCTTGAAATCGCAACTGCACTAACAAGTGAAACTGGCGGATCTAATCCAGCTGAAGCTAAATCTTTATCGTTTTTCATGGTTGTCGTTGTAATCATTGCAATGACTTTCTATGCCCTGCTTCGCCGCCGTGTTAGCAGATGGGAACAACGCCGATGAAGAAACCTTGGGGCGTTCGTATCTGGCGTTGGTCAATTATTTCCGTAGTTGGTGCTTACTTAATGGTGCCGTTGTATGCAATGTTTGATTTTTCTACAAAACCTTTTGGTTTCCAAGATAAAGGGCGCACTTTTAGGGCGTGGCAGATAATTCCTTCTCAGCCAGATTTAATGATTGCAATCGGCAAATCTCTCGTCACAGCCGGCATTGTGATGTCTCTCATTTTGTTTCTCATTGTACCTACAGCCATTTGGGTTCATTTAAAGCTGCCACTTCTACGCAGACCATTTGAACTGCTATGTCTTTTGCCACTTGCCATTCCTGCGATTGTTATCGTGGTTGGTATCGCTCCTCTCTACCGTTGGATTTCGATTCACTTAACTGAATCTCCAATCACCCTGTCTGCGGTGTACTCAATGTTAATTTTGCCTTATACATACCGCTCATTATCGGCAGCCCTTGATGCGGTAGATATTCATACTCTGGCCGAAGCGGCACGCACGCTTGGCGCAGACACATCGCGCGTAATCTTCGGAATCATTATGCCAACGATTAAGACTGGAATCGTTAATGGATCATTTATTGCCATTGCCTTGGTAATGGGTGAGTTCACAATTTCTAATATTCTCAATTACAAGACTTTCCAAGTTGTAATCGCACAAATCGGTCGTACCAATGGAAACGTTGCTGTAGCGGTTTCTTTAGCTTCTATTCTCTTTGTACTTGTTTTACTTCTAGCCATTCCTACAAAAAAACGCCAAGGTAAAGTCCTTGACGTTGACCTCGTCTGAACCGAAAGGACCATAAGTTGAGCTCCTCGACATATGTACAACTAGTTGATCTCGCCAAGTATTTTGGAAAGGTCAGAGCACTTGATGGTCTCACCCTTGACATCGCACAAGGTGAACTCGTCGCACTCCTCGGTCCATCTGGTTGCGGTAAAACAACTGCGCTGCGTGCACTAGCTGGCTTACAAGAGCTAGACCGTGGTCAACTCATTGTTGATGGCAAAGATGTAACTTTCCAAAGCGCTAATAAGCGCGGAATGGGAATGGTTTTCCAGGCTTACTCACTTTTCCCACATATGACTGCCCGCGAAAATGTTGAATACGGTTTAAAGCTCAAAGCGCATAAGACTGCTGGCGATAAGCGCAAAGCACGTTCTGCTGAACTTTTGGATCTTGTTGGACTTTCTACACACGCAAATCACTACCCACATCAATTATCTGGTGGACAACAACAGCGCGTTGCTCTGGCCCGTGCCCTTGCAATTTCTCCAAAGGTTTTGCTTCTTGATGAACCATTATCTGCACTAGATGCCAAGGTTCGTACACAATTGCGCGAAGAAATCCGTCGCATCCAATTAGAACTTGGAACAACAACACTCTTTGTGACTCACGATCAAGAAGAAGCACTCAGTATTGCTGATCGCGTGGGAGTAATGCGCAATGGTCAGTTAGAACAAATTGCTGCTCCATCAGAGCTTTATGATCGACCAAAGACATCATTCGTTGCTGAATTCGTTGGTTTAACTAATCCAATTTCAGGCAAGGTATCGGGTGGTTCAATTGAAATTCTAGGTGGCGTTGTTAAAACTCTTCCAGGTTCAGTCACTTCTGGCACAGGAATAGCTTTGGTTCGCCCTGAAAGTTTGGATGTAGTTGCAAGCAATTCAAGTAACGGCAAAGTTGCTGCTGCAAGTTTTCTTGGCGCTTCATGCCGATTAAACATCACCATGAATGATGGAACTAAAGTCACCGCCCAGCTCCCTAGCTTGGATGCTGCCGGAATTGGTGCAGGGGCCTCAGTCACTGTCTCACTTCTAGATATGCCAGTTTTCGTGAAAGCCGCTGGATGATTTTTGGCTCAATTACAAAGCTAGAGACTTTTACTGACCAATTTGTCTGCTTTGTAAAGATAACTACATCTGATGGTCACGTCGGGTGGGGACAGACATCCAACTATCACTCTGACATCACTGCACAAATTTTTCATCGCCAAGTTGCACCCTGGGTATTAGGTAAAGATGCCTCCGATATTGGCGCTCTTGTTACTTTGGTTGAAGCCCGTGAACATAAATTTCCAGGCAGCTACCGTGCCCGTGCAAATGCCGGCTTAGATACTGCGCTGTGGGATCTGCGTGGAAAAGTTGAAGGTAAGCCAGTCGTAGAACTACTTGGCGGAAGCGCAAAGAAGCTACGAACATACGCGTCTTCTATGCGCCGCGATATTTCGCCACAAGATGAGGCCGCGCGATTAGTAAAACTACGTGATGAGTTTGGTTTTGATGCATTTAAATGGCGCGTAGGAGCAGAGTGCGGAAATGACATCGATGAATGGCCAGGGCGTACAGAAGAAGTTGTACCCGTAGTTTCCAAAGCACTTGGCGATGGGATTTCAAAGTTAGTAGATGGCAACAGTGGCTTCTCACCTAAACGCGCTATTGAAGTTGGTGCGCTATTGGAAGCAAACGGCATTAGCCACTTTGAGGAGCCTTGCAAATATTGGGAGTTAGAAGAAACCAAGGAAGTAACTGATGCGTTAAATATTGATGTCACTGGTGGCGAACAAGATTGGGATTTATCCACGTGGAAGCGCATGATTGATATGCGAGCCGTGGATGTTTTACAGCCAGACATTATGTATATGGGCGGAATCTGGCGAACGCTAAAAGTAGTAGATATGGCCAACAAAGCAGGAATGCCAATCACGCCACATAGCGCCAACCTTTCTCTTGTAACTATTTGCACTATGCACTTACTGGGTGCAATTCCTAATCCTGGTAAGTACCTGGAGTTTTCTATTGAAGGCTTTGACTACTATCCATTACAAAAAGATTTATTCCTTGGAAATCCATTTGCCATTGAAGATGGGAAAGTTCAGATCCCGCAAGGTCCAGGGTGGGGCGTTGAAATAAACCCTGCCTGGCTAGCAAAAGCTACATATCAAGTTTCAGAGATTTAAACTCCGCTGGTTTTCCTAATCATTCGTTGATAAAACTTTCCTGGTTGCCGGCTACTTGGTTGTGGGCCGCCCATCTCAACAAAACCAAGTTTTTCATAAGCGTTAATTGCCAAATCATTATCCGTCCATACACCAAGGCCTTGAACTGACCAATCTCGTGCAGTTGCTTGCTTGTCCAAGAATTCAAACATTGCACGCATTAAGCCGGTTCCGCGATGATTAGGATCAGACCAACATCCACCTATCCAGCACGTTGCGCCAAAATCTCCTTCAAGATTTTCTACATACATCATTGCTACATCAACACCATCAACGGTAGCGACTATGAACGCTTGTTTATCAAAATCTAAACGCCACCTGGCTTCATCAAAGAGCTTTTCATTCTCATAGGTGCCACCGTATGCATGTGGGCTATCCAATAGCGCTTTTAGCCGAATATCGCGCAGCCGTGCCCAATCATCAGCATGTAGTTCATTGCACGCGATGTTTTGAGGCATTGGGCAATTATGCCCTACTTACTTCTTGTATTTCTTGGGCACAATCTTGCCCGCATGATGTTTAGCTTTGATCAAAAGTCTTTCAGCCCAAGCAAATTCCACTGCTAGAACAAATAATCCGGCAATAACTAGCGGCATAGTAAAAGGGCCCGGAAGAACAACCAGGACCAAGCCAAGTAAAACCAAGAATGACCCAACTGAAAAAGCGATCACCTGCCTCAATCTTTTAGGCAAAAGCAACCAATTCTTCTTCATTTGTCATCCACTTCTTTATGGCCGGTGATACGTCCAGGGTGAGCCTTCATCTCAGGATGCTGCTTGCTCTTAATCAAACTAGCAACCGTTGATATCAGTAAAATTGTTGCAATAACTGCAAGGCTGATAGGCGTTGGGATTTTTGGAACATTATGGAAGACCTCATGGGCGTAAGTAAGCATTAATTTAACGCCAATAAACATCAAAATAAATGAAAGTCCTAGTGATAGGTAAATTAACTTATCCAGCAGGCCTTTGAGTAAGAAGTACAAAGCGCGTAGTCCAAGTAGGGCAAAGGCATTGGCGGTAAACACGAGGAAAGTTTGGGAAGTTACACCGAAAGTTGCTGGAATCGAATCTAGAGCAAATAACAAGTCCGTTGATGCAATAGCAATAATGACTAAGAACATTGGGGTAGCAAAGCGTTTGCCGCCAATTGCGATGAACAGTTTTGAGCCATGGAACTCATCCACCATAGACATGCGTTTTCTTAAGGTGCGAACCATCAGATTATCATTTGGTTCAGGATCTTCATGCCAATGTTTAAATAGACCAATTCCAGTCCAGATAAGGATTGCGCCAAATATTGCAAAGGTAAAAGAGAATGCCGAAATTGCAACTGCGCCAATTGAAATAAAGACAGCCCTAAAGACCAATGCCAACATGACACCAATAAGAAGAATTCTTTGGTGATAAATACTAGGAACTGCAAACTGAGCCAAAATAATAACAAAGATAAACAAGTTATCGATGGAGAGTGAGTACTCAACTAAATATGCGGCAAAAAATTCAGTTCCGAAGGTGGAGCCAAAGTATGACCAGACCCAAATCCCAAATG
>CAFBRY010000056.1_pt1 | contig 7000 bp, 4 predicted proteins | sample 7270221 | NCBI WGS metagenome assembly CAFBRY01 (sample SAMEA6814201, study PRJEB35770) | uncultured Actinomycetes bacterium | biome: Freshwater; feature: Freshwater reservoir; material: water | place: Czech Republic | collected 2016-11-09 | depth 30m m | reverse complement strand
TGGGGAATCAGTACGTTCATCGCGCAAAACCGTCAATTTGTGGGCAATAAGTGGGTGATTGGCAACATGAACTTTCATAGGCATTACCTTACAGGGCTTTCAATCCTTTCCAATGAGTGGAATCATCTGAGCATGGCTGAATTCGATGACGACCTCGTAGAAGACATCGAGGAGTTTGACGTCTTAGAAGATGACTCGCCAAAAGTAATGAGTCTCACAAATGAGTTAGACATAGCCGTTGCTGCTTGGCACGAAGACGGGCGTTGGACGCTAGGGATACTTCCAGATCCAAATGACATCACTCAGATTATTACCCGCTTAAAAGCGCAACAAACTAATGGCGGATCTATTGCTCTTATTTCAATTGATGAAGAGTTTTTTATTCTCATTCGCGTACTTGGTTCACACATTTCACTTTTCTTAAGTGATGTAACGGCGGCACTTGATTATGAAGTCGCGGAAGAGCTCTTAGAAATTGCAGATATTCCAATTCCAGAAGAAGATGATGAATCTGGACCGATTGGCCAGTTAGAAATTCTCGCCGATCTTGGAATGAATGGCATGGAGATTTCTGCGCTTTGTGATGATGCCGAATTATTTCCAGATGAGCAACTTGAAGCGATTGCTAACCGACTTGGATTTGGCGATCAGTTTGCAGAGTTATTAGAACTGTGAACGATCAAGATTTGATGCGCAAAGCTTTAAGTGTTGCGCAGCAAGCTAGTGCTAGTGGAGATGTTCCAGTTGGTGCAGTTATCGTCAATAGCGCTGGTGAAATAGTTGCAACTGGTCACAATGAGCGCGAACTAAATAACGATCCAACTGCGCATGCCGAAATAGTTGCAATTCGAAAAGCTGCTCTGTCACTAGGTGAATGGCGTTTAGAGAATCACACTATCGTCGTAACTCTTGAACCATGTCCTATGTGTGCAGGTGCAATTGCACAGTCTCGAATTTCAACTCTTGTCTTTGGTGCCTGGGATGAAAAAGCTGGTGCAGTTGGCTCGGTATGGGATCTCATTCGTGATCCGCGCGCGCTTAATAAAGTAGAAGTACGCGGTGGTGTGCTTGCAGATGAGTGCTCTTCAGTTTTAAAAGAATTTATACAAGGAGTTCGTAAGAAGGATTAAGAATTACCATCGCGCCTTCTTCTTCACCAACCATGCCTTCAGCACGCATCTGTGAGCCAACTTCTAGACCTGCGATTTCACGACGGCCTAAGAACTGCAAGGAAACTCCGCCAGTTTCATCCCAAATTTCTACTTGAAGTGAAGGTGCAGAGCCACGAGGTGCAGTCTTTATAGATGTGACTCGGCCATGTACTTTTGCACGTTTACGCCACTGAATTTCACCAATTTTTGTTACATCTTCAGCGTAATGACTAATTGGTTCAATATCTACAGGTGCAATATTTTTAGGTGCAGGTTGCACAGACTTAGCAACTCGTACCGTTTCATGCGGATGATGTACTTCTAATTTAGCTCCAGATGTAATTCGATCAACGTCAAATGGAACAATGGTTGCAACAACTCTAGGTAGCTGTGAAATTGGTGCAGCAATTTGTTCAGCAGTTTGATCATGCAATAAACGTCCCAAGAATCGAGAATACGAACGACGTGGTAGCAATAAGGTTAATTCAATATCATCTTTCTCGGTCAATCTAATTGCATAATCAACTACAGAGTTAGCAATGCGTCGATCTGGACAGTCGATGAGTTCGAGTGTTACATCGTCCAATGCATCAGATTTAGCCCATGCCATTTGAATTTCTTCAGCATGACGATCATCGATTACAAAGTGAACCGCCGCCAAATTTCGAGGCTTTAAACTTCGCGCATAACGAATTGCTCCCACCGTTGCGATATCAACGCTGTCAACTAAAACAGTGACGTCATGACGGGCAATTGAAGTGGCTCGCTCTTGATGACCTTTTACAACTAAGGCTTCTTGTTCACGATCATATTGGCGGCGCAAGCGCAAAAACGTAAGAACCAGAATCGGCGCTGTAACTAGTACCAACCATGCACCTTCAGTAAATTTTACTACCGCAAAAATAATTACCACTGCAAATGAAATTGAACCAGAAACGCCATTGATAAACACTTTAGCTTTCCACTGTCCTTCTTTATGGCGCAGTGCGTGACGTACCATTCCAAAACCTGCCAAAGTAAATCCAGTAAATACACCTAAAGCGTAGAAGGCAACTAAATGCTCAACTGATCCAGCAGTAAAGAGCACTAAGAAAATACCGCCACCAGATAACAACAAAATTCCATTTGAGAAAGCCAAGCGGTGACCGCGCTTTGTTAATTGACGAGGTAAATAACCATCAGTTGCGACAAAGTTACAGAGCAATGGGAAAGCGCTATATGTTGTGTTTGCACCGGCAAATAAAATTAACATTGTTGCTAGCTGAACCATAATGAACATTGTTTGTCCGAATACTCCGTCACCTACAATTGTCTTCGCAATTTGCGAAATAACCGTAGGAGTACCTAATTCATAAGGCATTGCATGAATTTTGTGCGCAAACCAAGAGACTCCTAGAACTAATGTTCCGAGTAAAACACTCATGGTTATTAATGTGCGTCGGGCATTAACGTGTTCAGGTTGCTGAAATAGGGCCACACCATCTGAGATTGCTTCTAGACCAGTCAATGATGATCCACCATTTGCAAAAGCGCGTAGCAAGATAAAAATTGCTGCGAAAGTAAGAAGTCCGTGGCCTTCCCCAAGAGGAATAGCTCCCGGATTGTTTGTGGCTAATACTTCGAGCGTTCCATTAAATTGACGATACAAGCCCATTCCAAAGACTATGAGCATGCAACCAATAAAGAAGTACGTTGGCATTGCAAAAGCTTTACCAGCTTCTTTTACTCCACGAAGATTTCCATAAGTAAGAATGACAATGACTAATAAAATCATTGGGATTTTCCACGAAAGTAAGGATGGGAACGTTGAGATGATTGCTGCAACACCTGCAGCAGATTGGATTGCTACGGTAACTATGTAATCAAGCATGAGAGCAACTGCCGCAATTTGTGCAACAACAGGTCCAAAATTGTCGCGGGAAACAATGTAAGCCCCACCTGTTTTTGTATACACATTAATTACGTTTCGATATGACAAAGTAATAATTGTGAGAATGACAAGAATAACCGCCGTCATCGGCATCAAGATTGCAAACGCTGCTAAACCAAAAGCTGGCAGTAGCGCAATTAAAATCTGCTCTGATCCATAAGCAGATGAAGAAATACAGTCAGAGGATAAAATTCCTAAAGCGAAGCGTTTTTTCAATCGCTGATGGCCCAGTGAATGTCGATTCAGAGGATTACCTAATAAACGTCGTTTCAATGTATAAAAGAAGGAGTCCTTCAGGTGTGCATGATCTTGCAGCACAACCGGGGTAGGCGCGTCATCGGTCCACGACTTTGGCACTTATTACTCCTTTTTAATTGCGTTTAACGCAACTGTATTTCAAGGCTCTATCGTAGAGCGCATCGGCTACAACTTCTTGCAGGCTGAGCGTATGCTTGCCCGCATGCAAACACAGTTATATATCAATGGCCAATGGGTGGACGGCGCAAGCAAGGTTGCGGTCCACGATCCAAGTGATAACTCAGTAATCGCCGAAGTTTCACTGGCTTCTGATGCACAGTGCGAAGCTGCAATTGCCGCCGCCGATGCTGTTGCTGTGGAGTGGGCAAAGACCGCTCCTCGTTTTAGATCAGAGATTTTGCGTAAAGCTTTTGAAATTATGACGAGTGAACTTGAAGCAGTTGCAACATTAATTTCACGCGAAAATGGAAAAGCAATGCCTGATGCACGCGGTGAAGCTGCATATGCCGCCGAGTTTTTCCGCTGGTTCGCCGAAGAAGCAGTTCGCACGCCAGGAGATTTCCGCAAGTCTCCATCAGGGGATAAGCGAATCCTTGTTACTCACCAACCAATCGGTCTTTCAATTCTTATTACACCGTGGAATTTTCCTGCAGGGATGGCAACTAGAAAGATTGGTCCAGCAGTTGCGGCCGGTTGCACAATGATTTTAAAGCCAGCTACAGAGACTCCATTAACTGCGATGTACATCGTTGATGTCATGGAGCGCGCAGGTTTGCCAAAGGGTGTTCTTAATTTAGTTTTGCCAGAAAAAACTGGTCCTGCGATTTCAAAGATGTTGCATGACTCACGAGTTAAGAATCTTTCATTCACTGGTTCAACTGAAGTTGGTCGAGTACTTCTGAAAGAAGCTGCTGACAAGGTAATTCGCTGTTCAATGGAGCTTGGCGGAAATGCACAAGTTATCGTTCATGATGATGCAGATCTTGCAGTAACAATTCCTCAGTTACTCCTTGCAAAGATGCGCAACGGCGGTGCCGCCTGCACATCAGCAAATCGAATTTATGTCCAACGTTCCATTTCAGAAGCATTTATCGCACAAATGACTAAGTCAATGAGCGCCTATGTAGTAGGCCGCGGTACAGATGCAACGACAACTCTTGGCGCTTCAGTATCAATGAAAGAGCGGAATAAAATCGCGCAAATCGTAGATGAATCTGTTGCTGCCGGTGCAAAGATTCAAGTTGGTGGAGTTAAGCCAGAAGGCGATGGAGCTTTCTACCCAGCGACCGTATTAGTTGTTGAAAAAGATAACCCAATTCTTCTTCACGAAATCTTTGGTCCAGTTGCCCCAATCATCATTTTTGATACAGATGAAGAAGGCATTGCATTAGCCAATGACACCGAATTCGGTCTTATTAGTTATGTATTTTCAGCCAACCTCACTCGCGCATTGCGCACAGCTGAAGCGATGGAATCAGGAATGGTCGCAATCAATAAAGGTGTTATCTCTGATCCCGCAGCACCATTTGGTGGCGTGAAGCAATCAGGTTTGGGACGCGAAGGTGGCTTCGATGGAATTCACGAGTTCTTACAGACCAAATACATTGGGGTAGAGATTTAAGGAAACTTTCGAATCCATTTAAACTTGTTACTTTAAGTGACATTAAGAGAGATTTTCACTCATTAATTTCACGTAGAGTAAATATGTTAAGCAGAGATTTAACTTAGATATTAATATCTGTCTTCTCAAAGAAAGCAGATAAATGAAACCTCCAAAGTTGAAATTAATAACAGATTTTAGTGAATTAAAATGGTTGCAAGAGTCCCTTTACCCTTGGGATGATCTGCATATTGCTTGTCTCGGTGTTTTTATTCCTATCGGATTTGAATCCTACCTAACTATTAGACATGAAAATTCAGATCCATCTTTAGGTTCTGTTTCAAGTCTGAATTTTGAACGTCTCACTTTGATGTTACGTGATTTTACTGAGACACCTGATGAGTGTTTTGTGGCGATCTGGAATGGTTTTGGTTGGGGTTTTGAGGAAGTTTATTTGGAGTTGTTTAATAGCTTTTCGCGATCGAAAGATTTTGATAAATTCTTTAAGTTACCACACCGAGATTACTATCTGCTTCAATGCGATATTCTTGAAAGTTTAAAAATTGGCGAAGTCTTTTTTGGTTATTTACATTTTCAAAAACCAAATATGTTGTGGCCTCGCGATAAGTCATGGTTCGTTTCGAATGAGATTGATTATGACGTGACGCTAGTTGGAGGCTCTGAAGAACTAATCAGAGAGATTGAGAATTATCCCTATTTTGTTACGGAGAGATTTAACCCGGCAGTTCCGAATTGGGGCATATATCGAGCTGATTGGATGCTTTGAGCGGAGGATGAGGGATTTGAACCCTCGATAGGTTGCCCTATACACGCTTTCCAAGCGTGCGCACTCGGCCGCTATGCGAATCCTCCCGAGGAGGTGAACTCTATCGGTGGCTGTAACTATGATTGCGCCAGATCCCTCGTACGGCGTTACCGTACTGAACTCCCCCAGGGCAGGAATGCAGCAAGGGTAGGTCCGCTCTGGCGGGTGTGCGAGGGGTCCTATTAAATTGCGCAAGGCGACGAACAGTAGAGGAGCACGGCGATGTCATTAGCTTTGTATCGTAAATACCGTCCCTCTGTTTTTGCAGATGTCATCGGACAAGAGCATGTAACAGTTCCACTTTCAAATGCTTTGGAATCAGGTCGCACACACCACGCATATTTATTTAGCGGTCCTCGCGGTTGCGGAAAAACTTCTAGCGCACGAATCATGGCGCGCTCGCTTAACTGCGAAAAGGGACCAACACCAAATCCATGTGGCGAATGCCAATCATGTAAAGATTTAGTTGCCAATGGCCCAGGTTCATTAGATGTTATTGAGTTAGATGCTGCGACCCACGGTTTAGTAGATGATGCTCGCGATCTTCGCGATAAAGCATTTTTTGCACCGGTACAAAGTCGTTACAAGATTTACATTATTGATGAGGCACATCAGCTTGGACCAGGTGCAGCTAATGCATTGCTTAAGGTTGTTGAAGAGCCACCTGCACATGTAATTTTTATCTTTGCTACAACAGAACCAGATAAGTTGATTGCAACTATTCGTTCACGTACACACCACTATCCATTTAGGTTAGTTCCACCTGGGACTTTGGCTGCGCACCTGGAAAAGGTTTGCAACGCTGAAGGAGTTAAGGTTGATAAAGGTGTAATTCCTCTTGTAGTACGCGCATCTGGTGGCTCTGTTCGCGATGCTTTATCTGTGCTGGGTCAGTTGTTAGCTGGTGCTGGCAAAGATGGCGTCAGCTACGAAATTGCAATTCAGCTTCTTGGATTTACTGATGGTGCGCTACTAGATGATGCAATCGATGCGATTGCAGCTCATGATGGTGCAACATTGTTTAAGACAATTGATCGTGTCATTGAATCTGGCCACGATCCACGTCGCTTTACTAGCGATATGTTGGAACGTATTCGCGACTTGATGATTGTTGATGCGCTAAAGGATTCGACAGCAAATTCAATCTTGCGCGATATGCCTGATGATCAAATGGAACGTATGCGCAATCAAGCGAACCGAATTGGCACCGCAAATCTTTCACGCGCAGCAGATAT
>CAFBRY010000047.1_pt1 | contig 8795 bp, 6 predicted proteins | sample 7270221 | NCBI WGS metagenome assembly CAFBRY01 (sample SAMEA6814201, study PRJEB35770) | uncultured Actinomycetes bacterium | biome: Freshwater; feature: Freshwater reservoir; material: water | place: Czech Republic | collected 2016-11-09 | depth 30m m | reverse complement strand
GCACTGGAACTGATCGCTGGGTCATTTCTGGACGCTTCGAGTGGGGTTCCTTTTCCTTTCCTTTGATCCCTGGATACCAAAGAGTGGGAACCGTAGAAGCCATTGGTTCTGACGTATCTACTCTTTCCGTGGGGCAAAGCATTTTCGCTACAAATAGCGTTGATTTCCTTAATGCAACGGCAGGTTGGGGTGCGCATACAAGTATTGGAATTAGCGAAGAACATGAAGTTTTTGATGCAACAGGAATAGTTCCAGAGCGCGCATGTTTTGGGGTTGTTGCTCAAGTTGGCTTTAATGCATCCTCTCGAGTTCTAGGTGGGAAAGAGACTCGAGTGCTTGTGATTGGTGATGGAATCATTGGGGCTTCGGCAGCTCTTTCATCACGCGCTCTCGGCCGCGAAGTAATGGTCGTTGGTCGCCACGATTCCCGATTATCGAAGTTATCTAACGTGGGTATCGCAACGGCAAATGCGCGAACACTTGATATTTCCACGCTAAAAGATTTTGCACCGGGTGCGGTCATAGATACAGTTCAAAACAAAGAAGCATTCGACATGTACCGCCAAACGCTGCCTGCAACATGGGCGCAAGAAGCACTCGGCGCTCGAAGCCAAGGTACTGGTCAGATTATTTACAGTGGCCACACACCAGATGGTGAAAGCAATTGGGGCGACATGGCGGAGCTACAAAAGCAAGAACTCACGGTTCACTTCGTCTCTGGTTGGACTAGGGAGCGTATGCAATCAACGTTAGATCTCATGCGGGGCGATGCAATGCCGATCGAAGCGCTGGCTGATCCTCATGAGGCAACTAACGCGGGTGTGCAAACTCTTTTTGGTTTAGTAGAACAAGGTAAATATCCAGGACTAGCTGCTTACATTAATTGGAGTAACTAGAGCCACCTATCCTAATCGGATCCGAAAGTATCTTGTTCCAGTAATTTCCAGTTCTATTCTTAACGAACATTCTTGAGCAAAAACCCTTGTTGTTAATTGCTCACGGCAGTAGCATCTCAATGTTTTCAAACTAATTTCCATAAATGAACGGGGACCTAAAATGGCATATGCAACATCAGGAAATGAATTTGATTATGTTGTGATTGGTGCCGGGTCAGCCGGATGCGCTCTCGTTAGGAATCTGTCGGATCGAACTGGTGCCAAAATCTTGCTTCTTGAAGCAGGTGGATCAGATGAGCGAAAAGAAATTCAGGATCCCACAAAATATTTTGGTTTATGGGGAAGTGACATTGATTGGAAATACGAAACCGTACCTCAAGAGTTTGCAAACAATAGATCTCTGCGGTGGCCAAGAGGACGCGTTCTCGGGGGAACTAGCAGTATAAATGGAATGGTCTATCTCCGAGGAGACCGCCTTGACTATGACACTTGGGGTTATCTAGGAAATTATGGTTGGGGATTTGACGAAGTTTTTCGAACATTTACTTCTATGGAAGGAACGAGTAACGGATCTTCCTCAGGTCCACTCATGCCAGCAGTCGTAGTTGACCAAAGTCCGCTGTCTCAAATATTTATTGATGCCTGCGGTGAATTGGGTATAAATTATAATGACAACTTTAACAGTGGGAAGCTTTCAGGTGCCGGCTGGAATGAATCTACAATTTACCAAGGCAAACGACAGAGTTCCTACCGAGCATTTTTGCACCCAATTATTGAGAGACCAACAATTACAATTGAGACAAATGCGACAGTACAAAAATTAACTCTCAATAGCTCTCATAGAATTGAAGGCATTACATATTTAAAAGATGGCAAAGAACACAAGGTTTCTATCGCTCGTGAGTTAATTCTCTCAGCTGGCGCAGTTGATAGCCCAAGGTTGCTCTTGTTATCGGGGATTGGGGCACCTGAGGAGCTTCGCTCGATTGGAATCAATCCTGTGGTTGAACTTCCAGAAGTTGGCCGCAATTTAGTCGACCACATGTTGATAGGTGTCGCATTCGGATCTGCTTCAAAGATCGATGGACGAAATCCATTTGTTACTGAAAGTTGTGCTTTTGTAGGCTCGAATCCAGGAGTAGTTGGCTCTAATGTACAAATTTCGTTCGTGAATGAAAAGAATTTCGTCGAAGGGTACGAAGTTCCTGAACACTGCTTCACAGTAATTCCAGGAATTGTAAGACCACAGAGTCGAGGTTGGATCAAATTACGTTCCTCGGATCCGACAGTGTCACCACTTATTGACCCACGTTATTTAAGTGAAACAGCAGACTTAGATGACTTTGTCAGCGGAATTCAAATCTCACGTGAGATAGCAAAAACTAAAGCCCTCTCCCCTTGGACTACAGGTGAAGTCGCTCCCGGACCTGGTTGTTCAAGTGATAAGCAAATTCGTGATTACGTCAGATCTGTTGCAACAACATGGTTTCACCCAGTAGGCACGTGCAGAATGGGAATTGATTCTGGAGCAGTTGTTGACCCAGAACTTCGAGTTCAGGGAATTGCCAACCTTCGCATCGCAGATGCGTCGATTATGCCGACTGTTGTATCGTGCAATACCAATGCCGCTAGCACGATGATCGGGTGGAAAGCTGGCGAACTAATTGCTAACAGTAAAAAATAATTAGTTTTCGAGATGCCAGATTTCGTTAAGTTCTTGCGAAATAACTAATCCATCAGCGTCGTATTCCATCATCGGGCTCATGATTTCTTCTCCCCAACGCTTATGTATTTCAGACTCCCAAAGACGCTTCCAAGAATCTGGGTCACGTATTTCAGAATAAAGAAAAATTAGTGGTGCTGCTTCGTAGAGCGAAACTTCAGCAATGCCCTCTTCCTTGATTTTCTGAAGAAGCTCAGGCCAAATGTTTTGGTGCCAATGGACATATTCCTTAAGCGCTCCATCACGTAGAGAGAGTACATAAGCCTTACGAACAACTACATTCTTTGACATCGTGAACCCCATTCAGTATTAAATACTAGTTTTGAAAGGGAAGCGACCCTGCAGAGCAGAATCGCTTCCCTTAAGCAACAAAATACTTCTATTTGACCTTAGTCAAATATTAGAACTTGAAGCTATCAACGTTTTCAGGTGTGAAGATGATTCCAGGACCGAGAATGATCTCGGGACCGTTATCACCGATGAAAGCCTTGCGACTTCCAAGAGTGCCACCTGCAAAGGATGAACCAGCCTTAACAGGAGTCTTCACGAGCTTTGATGCAATATCTGCAACTGCATAGACAGACATGTATCCAATATCTGGAACATTCCAAAGTGCAGCTTGTGCTGTTCCGTCCTTGATGTACTTAGCCATTGAAGTAGGAAGTCCAAGGCCAGTAACAATTACTTTGCCCTTTAGTTCTTCGTGAGCAACAACGTACTGTGCTGCAGAAATGATTCCTACTGAAGTTGGTGCAACAATTACCTTGATTGTTGGGTTACTTTGCAATAATCCCTGAGTCTCAGTAGTTGATTTTTCTGGATCATCATTGCCGTAGACAGTTGCTACAACATTGATTCCTGAGTACTTAGCATTAGCCTTGATTTGCTTAGCCATTGATGCGATCCAAGCATTCTGGTTAGTTGCATCTGGAGTACTACTCAAGATTCCAACATCACCCTTCTTGCCGGCTCCCAAAATGCTTACTACGCTGTCAAGCATTGCAGTTGCAACGCCATCATACGAAGCCTGGTTAACGAAGATGTTACGTCCTGCATTAGCAACATCTGAGTCCCATGAAGTTACGGCAACGCCGCGCTTCATTGCGTTCTTCAACGCAGGCACTAGTGCATCTTTGTCGTTGGCAGAAATCATGATTCCGTTGTAGCCCTGTTGAACAACAGCGTTAATCAACTTAATTTGAGCTGCAGCAGTTCCCTCGTTTGGACCGAAGTACTTAACAGTGCACTTGATTTCCTTGCATGCCTTAGTAGCACCGCTCATTGCGAAATCAAAGTACGGGATATTGCCGATCTTTGAGATCATGGCAATTTTTAGTCCTGCCTTGTATTTTGGCGCAGCGCTAGCTCCACTTGATAGTGGAATTGCAACTAAAGTTGCAATAGCGAGAACTGCGACCGAAATTTTGGCGCTTATCTTCATATAGAAGTATTCCTCTCCTGATAATTACTCCAATTTTTGGAATAACTTTGGAACAACGCTGGGGGCAGCGCTTCGATTGGTTCCCCTAGATAGAGATAGATAGGGAACCGATCTAGTCCGGCCGCTACCAAACGGCCGGAATTTCGTAGTTATTTTGCATTCTTTTCGTTTTCCCGTATTCGATCTATACGGAAGCGATTGATTCGTCCAAGTAAAAGCGGGATCATGACCGAGCCAATAAGCAGAGTACCGGTCGTGATTGTGAAAATGTTGGGTGAAACTGCCTGTAAATTGAAGAGTGCTTCCAAGCTTCCAAAAAGGACTGCGGCTGCTGCGACGCCCCAAATCGTTCCTACTCCACCGAAAATACTCACTCCACCAAGCAAGGCCGTTGCGATAACTGAAAGTTCTAATCCCATCGCATTGTCATATTGAGCAGTCGAAATGCGAAGTACGTAAATGACTCCAGCAACTCCAGACATCGCACCAGTTAAAATGAACAAAATGATTTTATGATTCAAAACTGAGATTGCTGCAAATCGCGCAGCTTCTACGCTTTGCCCAATCGCAAAAGTTCGTCTTCCAAATATTGATAAATGAGTGAGAATTCCGAAAAGTATTATGAAGAAAATTATTAAAGGATAAGTCTGCGGTAGAAATGTTTTACCAATAGTAGAATATCCAAAGTTTGTCCATGACTCAGGAAAATCTGTGACTGATTTATTTCCCATTGCTGCAGTAGCAAATCCGCGAAAAAGCGCCAAGGTGGCGATAGTTACCGCCAAGGACCCAAGTCCCACTCGCGCAACCAAAATTCCATTTACTGCCCCACACAAAACTCCAACGATTACGCCCAGGAAAGCCGCAAGCCAAATGTTTAGGCCACGTTCGTACAAGAGTCCAAAAGTCACACCGCTTAACCCAACTATAGATGCAACCGATAGATCAATTTCTCCTGCGATGATCAATAAGGTCATAGGCATTGCTATTAGGAGAATCTCGCCAATGTTGGGAAGCATCAAAGAAAAGTTGAAGGCGGTGAGAAACACTGGATTGAGAATCGACCCAAATACAAGAAGTATCACCAACAAAATCATGATGATTACATCCCAAGTGAATGGGCGGAAACGTCGTTGAGGTTGAATTATTTTTGTAAATATATTTTTCATGAGATTTCCATTTTTCGCTCATCTCGAATTCGCTCAATTTTGGTTTCACTTCTGCGTGAAAGAATGCGATCAATTCCGATCGCAATAAGTAAAAGGAGTCCATTAATCGCTTGTTGCCAGAACTGAGCTACACCAAGTGCAACAAGTGCTCCAATTAAGACTCTTAGTAGGACAGCTCCCAAAAGTGCGCCAACTATGGTTCCAAGTCCACCAAATATATTCACTCCACCAATAACTACCGCTGTTACGACAATAAGCTCTTGATTGAGGAAGGCTGCAGAATCAACAATGGCGTAAATGGATAGATACATAACCCCAGCAATTCCTGCCAGAGTCCCACACCATACGAAGGCAAAAAAAGTTCTGGAAAACACTTTAATTCCTACTATGTCCGCGGCTGGAGGATTACTGCCAATTGCGTAAAGGTCGCGCCCGAAACGTGTAAATCTCATCCACCAAACGCCAAATAGCGCTAGCAAAAGCACGAGACAGAAAAGATACGGAACCCCATAAATTTTATCTTGGGATAAGTGCATTAGGTCAGTTGGCAACTTCTCAGCCGTAAATTGCTTGTTATTAGCGAATTGATAATCAATTCCGCGAATAATGTAAAGGGCGCCCAACGTAACTACTAGGCTCGGTAACCGTAAGCCAGCAACAAGTACTCCATTAACTGCGCCGATGATTGCACCTACGCATGCGCCAACAAAAAATGCAGGTACGACGCCCCAACCATGTCCCACAATAATGTGCGCTGTAAGAAATGCAGAAAAACCAGTGGCTGAAGCGATTGATAAATCAATGTGTCGCGCAATAACCACAGGGGTCAGTCCAACTGCAAGGCACCCAACCATTGAAGTGTTTAGAAGTAGGTCTGAAAGTCCATAACCTGATATGAACCGAGGATTTATGAGCGTTGTTGCAACAGATACCAAAACTAAAACCATCAAGATTCCGCTTTCACGTCTACGTACAAGAGTTTTGGCGTTTACCTTGAAATTATTAGTTTGGAATGCCGCAATCTTTTGTATCATGATTCACCACGCCCCTGACCAGTAGCTGCAGTCATGATCAGCTCTTGAGTTGCATTTTTGCGAGAGAGTTCCTTAACTAAGCGACCCTCGTGCATCACATAAATTCGATCAGCCATACCTAAAACTTCTGGAAGTTCGCTAGAAATCATCAAAATTGCTTTGCCAGATGCAGCTGCTTGACTCAGTTGGCGATGAAACTCTGCCTTCGTTTGAACATCGATTCCACGTGTTGGTTCGTCAACGATGAGTACATCAGGATTTGTTGCAAACCACTTGGCCAGCACTGTTTTTTGCTGATTTCCACCAGAGAGTTGATCTACGGGGGCTTTTGGGTTTGGGTACTTGATTTGTAACTTTTTGCCCCATTCCTGCATAAGGGAGTTTTCTGATCGTTGCGAGACCAATCCGAATTTGGCCAATTTATCAAGCATCTCAGTTGCAATATTGCGAGAAACGGACGCCTGCATAAATAGACCTTGTTGGCGCCTATCTTCGGGTACGAGGGCTAAGCCTGATGCAACTGAGATACCTGGCTTGCCTCCTGGCAAAATTTTTCCGTTCAATTTAACGCTTCCAGAGTCATAGGAGTCAATTCCAAATATCGCACGTGCAACTTCAGAACGTCCACTACCTACTAAACCAGCAAGTGCCACAATTTCTCCGTGTCGCACTTTTAGTGAAATGTTTGCAAATTCGGAAGCACTACTTAGTCCGTTTACTTCGAGTGCAACATCTCCGATTTTTGATTCCATCTTTGGATAAAGATCTTTAAGTTCACGGCCTACCATCCATTTAATAACATCATTAATCGTGGAATCACTTACTTTAGATTGCGCTACAGTTGAGCCATCGCGCATCACAGTTATCTGATCACATACCGCAAAGACTTCGTCAAGGCGGTGGCTCACAAAAACTACTGACTTTCCCTTTTCCTGAAGTCGACGCATAACCAACATGAGTCGATTTACTTCTGATTTTGTTAGGGCGGCTGTTGGTTCATCCATCAAAATAATTTGCGCATCAAGGGAGAGCGCCTTAGCAATTTCAACTACTTGCTGATCGGCAATCGAAAGTCCACGAGCAATGCGAGATGGGTCTAAATCAACCCCCAACTCATCAAAGAGCGCTTTGGCTTGTGCCCGCATCTCGGACCAATTAATTCCAGTTTTATTTCGTAGTTGACGCCCAATGAAAACATTTTCGGCAAGAGTTAAATCTGGGAAAAGTGAGGGTTCTTGATAAATGACGGTAACCCCTTGCGACATTGCCATGCGAGGTGAGCCCTGTATGAAAGGTTTTCCGTCGAGTGTGATAGTTCCGCCATCGAGAGTATGAACCCCAGCCAACACTTTGAGCAGAGTTGATTTGCCAGCTCCATTTTCACCAAGGAGAGCATGGATTTCGCCAGCTCTGAGGGTAAAATCAGCATGGTTGAGCGCAATCGCTCCGCCAAAATGCTTATACGCGCCCAGAATCTCAAAAAGTGCTCGGCTAGTTGTTGCTTTGCTTGCCTGCGCCAAAAGGAGCTCACCCCCTCGCGAGTAATATTTCCGAATCTGGAAACGATTTCAGCGTGATTTACCTCATATTAAATGAGAGTTATCCCTAGTGTCAATGGTTTTCTTTTTTTTTAGTGATTGAGCGTAAAAATTCCTTAATTAGGGCCCTGATTCCTCATAAAATCACATTATCCAAAGGTTTGCCCGCAGCTAAAAGTTGTAACTGACTTTCTATGAGTTTGCGAGCTCGTGGTTCAAATGCACTCGAGTTGCCACCGATATGAGGTGTTATGAATACTCCTTTCGCACTCCATAAAGGGTGACCCTCGGGAAGTGGTTCTGGATCTGTGACATCTAGCGCTGCTGTAATGCGTCCAGAATTTAATTCAGCAACAAGGGCATCGGTATCAACAATTGGTCCTCGCGCAACATTGACAAGGAGTGCTCCATCTTTCATACGGGCTAAGCGCTCTTTATTGAAAAACCCTCGACTTTGATCTGTTAGGGGCATAATCAAAATGACCACATCTAGCGTTGGAAGATGTTTATCAAAATCGACCATCTTTATCGAACCATTGCCGCCGGAATTTGAAAAACCAACAATTTCTACATCAAAGCCCGAAAGATTACGGGCAATTCTTTGACCAATAGCGCCATACCCAACAATGCCAATTTTACGATCATTAATCGAACGGCCACCATGATGTGCCCACACGTCTTTACTTTGCGATGTAATGAAATCGGGAAACTCTCGCAACGATGCAATTGTCATCCCAACTGCTAACTCTGCAGTTGAAGCATCATGGATTCCGCGACCATTACACAAAGACATTCCGGGTCTAACAAATTCAAGGGCATCGTCATAGCCTGCATTGGGCATTTGTAGAATTTTGAGATTGTTCATCTTTCGTGTCAACTCTAGAGCTGGCCTTCCGCCCATGTATTGCGGTACATAAAAAGTAATCTGAGATAAATCTGAAGTTTCTATCGGCGTATTTGTAGGTGATAATTTTGTTATTGACGAAGGCACTCG
>CAFBRY010000041.1_pt1 | contig 11288 bp, 9 predicted proteins | sample 7270221 | NCBI WGS metagenome assembly CAFBRY01 (sample SAMEA6814201, study PRJEB35770) | uncultured Actinomycetes bacterium | biome: Freshwater; feature: Freshwater reservoir; material: water | place: Czech Republic | collected 2016-11-09 | depth 30m m | reverse complement strand
GTCGCTGAGTTCGTCAGCTAAATCAATATCAAAGCCTTGTAGAAGTTCACGATCTTCATCTTCTGGGCTAACAATTTCAATGCTGTAGCCAAGTTGAACACCGAGAATTTCAAAAGTATCTGCATCAACAGATTGTGTTTCTGTAACCATTTCACCTAAGTGAAAAAGAGCTGCCACTAGCGCTGCTGGATCTGCATTGATCTTGTCGGCGAAATCTGCAAGGGATGCACCACGGCGCATACGAATAGGAGTTTTACCATCACCGTGTGGAACAACTGCTCCGCCAAGTTGTGGTGCTTGCATATTGTCGAACTCATCGCGCAACGCTTTTCTTGATTTAGCTTTACGTCCTGATTTCTTACTTGCATTTTTTCCGAACGCTCCGCCTGCGCCACCGCGTTGTGGTGGACGACCGCCACCTGGACGTTGTGGACCACCTGCTGGTGCACCGCCTGCGGCATTAGATTTATATGGAGATGCTGGTGCGCCAGTTGATGGTGCGCCAGTACGTGGAGGAAATCCAGCACCTGCTGGTGGACGTGATCCTGGTGGTCGTGCAGCAAATCCTGGACGCACTGAACCTGGACGTGGTCCTGACATTCCTGGTCGTTGTGGTGCACCAGTTGGTCGTTGTGGTGGACGTGGAACTGCGCCACCAGTTGAAAATGGATTATTACCTGGACGTGGTGGACGCGGAACTGCGCTACCCGTTGAAAATGGATTATTACCTGGACGTGCTGCAGGTTTTGGTAGTTCTGCTTTTTCTTCTGCAACTATTTCTGCAGCATGAGTTTTGGCAGCTTCTGCCTTTGCAGCTTCGACCCGCTCTTGTTGGGCTTTAAGTGCGTTGATGTCAACACCAAGTTCTGCGGCAAGTTCTGCTGCTTGTTCGGCGCTTACTTCACTCTTAGGTTTTGCTGCAGCCTTCTTTGCTGCCGCCTTTTTAACAGGCTTTTTTTCCTCTGCAGGTTTTGCATCGGGATACATCTCGATGAGCTTGCGCACGACTGGTGCTTCTACTGTCGATGATGCTGATCGGACGAATTCGCCCATTTCTTGGAGCTTTGCAAGGACAACCTTGCTCTCCATACCGAGTTGCTTTGCTAACTCGTGTACGCGGACCTTTGACAATTTTTCCCCTGTCTTGGCCCGCATGAAACGTTACATGCAAGCCCTAGTTGAACGACCTCATAGTTCTAACGAGCTCATTTAAGTTTCATATCTTTCATATCCATTTCATTGTGTGAAGCAATGCCCAATGGTATCTAACCAGGGCCTTATTTACATAATGCCCGCTTAAACCTCAACCGGATTATCAGGGTGAATATCGATTCTCCAGCCAGTTAAGCGGGCGGCCAAGCGGGCGTTTTGCCCATCTTTTCCAATGGCTAAGGAGAGTTGATAATCGGGGACAACGACTTTGGCCGAACGCGATGCAAGATCTGTGATTTCAACGGAAGAAACTTTTGCTGGGGCAAGTGAGTGAGCAACAAATGTTGCAGGATCTTCAGACCAATCAACGATATCGATTTTTTCACCATGCAGTTCATCCATGACGGCCCGAGCACGTGCACCTAATGGACCAATCAGTGAACCCTTAGGACTTACACCTGCACGGTGAGAACGCACTGCAACTTTAGTTCGATGACCTGCTTCACGAGCTACAGCCATGATTTCAATGATGCGATCATTAATCTCTGGAACTTCAAGTGCAAATAACTGTTTAACAAGTGCGGGGTGGCTGCGAGATAACATGATCTCAGGCCCTTTTAATCCTTGCTTAACTTCAACTACAAAACATTTAATGCGATCACCGTGGTTGTAAACCTCACCAGGAACTTGTTCTTGTGGTGGGATTCGGCCTTCAAATCTCCCAAGATTTACATTGATCATCTTTGGATCACGGCCTTGTTGAACTACGCCAGAAATAACATCTCCAACGTTGGTAGTAAATTCAGCAACGATGGATGCATCATTTGTTTCACGCATCTTCATCTTGATAACTTGGCGCGCCGTTGATGTCGCTACGCGTGAGAAACCATCAGGCATATCTTGCTCGTCACCGATTTTTTCGCCAATTTCATTAAACTGTGGAATCAAAATTTGGATCTCGCCGCTTTCACGATCAAGAACAGCATGGGCATAGCGCTTAGCTTCATCGGTTTGGTTATAGGCAGTCAAAACTCCAACTTCAATTGCTTGAATCAACTGCTCTAGTGGAATCCCTTTTTCATTTGTGAGTGCAACAAGGGCTGACATCTCTACATGCATTAGTTGTCATCCTTACGATTAAATTCAATCTCAACCACCGCGCGCTTAATGTCGGCAAAGGCAACCTCATGGTTTTTCATTCGGCCTTTAATATTTTCTACCAAGAGTGCGTGGGTATCGTTAAATTCATTGAGTCTGGCAGTTAACGTTGTTCCATCATTGAACGTCATCTTGATCAAGCGAGTCAGATTTTTAGTCCAGTGGCGAGGCATAGTCAGAGGGCGATCAACGCCAGGAGATGTAACCTCTAAAGTAAATGGAGCCTCACCCATAGTTGGTTCACTATCTAAAATTTCAGAAATAACTCGTGAAACGCTGGTTACTTCATCCATATTGAGGGGCTTTAATCCATCAACAACACAGACTACTGTGCTGTGATTGCCAGCTTTTGAAAGTTGAACTTCTTCTAAGAAAAATCCCGCGGCTTCTACAGCTGGGGTGAGAAGTTGAGTAAGTGAATCCTTAAGCGTCATGGGTAGTTCTGCTTTCTTATTAAGTTGTAGGCACAAGTGTAACTAGAAAGATGCGAAAGTATCAATTCCAACTTTTAGGATTAATGCCAGCGTTACTATAAGGAAAACCCTACGGACCAGGGTTGAACCCCCACGAATTGCAAGTCGTGATCCGATCACTGCGCCGGTCACATTTGCTGCTCCCAAAATTAAACCTAACTGCCAAATAACTGCGCCATGGATTCCAAAAACAATGATTGCCCCAACATTTGTAGAGACGTTTACAACCTTAGCAATGGCCGAGGCAGTGATAAATGCATAACCAAGGGAAGCAACTAAAATCAACATGAGGAAAGAACCTGTACCTGGTCCAAAAATTCCATCATAAAAACCAATAATCAAACCTGCAGCTATTGAAATCTGAATTCTGCGTTTTGATTCATGGCGCAATAATTCAATCTTGCCAAGGTCAGGTTTGAGCCACGTATAAATCGCAACAACAATCAGCAGTACTAAAACTATTGGACGCATTGATTTCGTTGGAATTTGTGAGGCCATAGAAGCCCCGGCAGCTGAACCGATAAAAGCGGGTAATGCCATTGCAATAAGAACTTTAGGATCTGGCTTTATTTGGCGGCGGTAGAGCGCTGCCGCTGTGGTTGTTCCAAAGACTGATGCGAATTTATTGGTTCCAAGCACTGTAACTGTTTGCGTTTTTGGTAATCCAATGAGCAACGCAGGAAGTTGAATTAATCCCCCACCACCTGCAATCGAATCGACAAAGCCTGCAAAAAAAGAAGCACAGATGAGAAATAGCCCAGTGGCTAGCGTTAAATCGGCAAACACGTTTCTAAGCTAATAACTTGATGATCGCTGAAACTGCATCGGCTACTGCAACTTCACTCTTGTCACCGGTTTTGCGAACACGCACTTCTACGTTTCCTTCAGCTAACGCTTTGCCTACTACGACAATTATCGGATTACCGATTAGTTCAGCATCTTTAAATTTCACGCCAGCGCTTGCATCTCGACGATCATCGAGCATGACAGTAATTCCTGCTGCCTCTAACTTAGTACCGATCTCTAGGGCAGTATCAAAGGGGAGATCTTCTTTTCCAGTTGCAACAATGTGAACTTTGGCTGGGGCGATTTCAACTGGCCAGTTAAGACCAATCTCATCACTTGTTTGTTCTGCAATAGCTGCAACTGCGCGTGAAACGCCGATGCCATAAGAACCCATAGTTACAACTTGGGATTTTCCGTTGTGATCCAAGACCGTAAGGCTAAGTGCCTCTGCATATTTGCGACCCAGTTGGAAAATATGGCCAATTTCAATTGCGCGGTCAATAACAATTTCAGTACTGCATTCAGGGCAACTATCGCCCACGCGAACTTCTGCAGCTTCAACGTATGCATCTGGCGTGAAATCTCGGCCGTTAACAACAAAGCGCGCATGGCGGTCTTTTTTATTTGCACCGCTTATCCATGATGTTCCTGGTGCGACACGCGGATCTGCCAGAACTTTTATTCCAGAGCGCGCAGCATCTTGCGGTCCGATGTATCCCTTAACAAGTGATGGATGTTTAGCAAAATCTGCTTCCTCAAATACACGGAGTTCGTGAATTCCACCTAAATTTTCCTGCAATCGCTTTAAGTCAACTTCTCGGTCGCCCGGCACTAAAACTGCAAGGGGTGTGCCATCGGCGACTAACATAATATTTTTCAAAGTATCTGCCGCGGTGAATCCGCCACCAAACTGAGAGTTCATAATCTCAACTAAAGAATCAATCGTTGGAGTGTTAGGTGTGTCTAACTCCTCTAATGCAGGCACACCAGATGGATCACCTGCAGGCACCTTTGTAATCATCGCTTCAACATTTGCAGCAAAACCACACTTTGGACACAAGACGTACGTGTCTTCACCTGTTGGGCACGGTGCTAGAAACTCTTCAGATTTTGAGCCACCCATAGCACCTGATACGGCTTTAACGATGTTGTACTTCATGCCTAATCGATTAAAGCAACTGACATATGCATCGCGGTGTTTTTGGTAGGAAACCTCTAGGCCAGCATCGTCAATATCAAAAGAATATGAGTCCTTCATAACAAACTCGCGGCCTCGAATAATTCCACTTCGTGGCCTTGCCTCATCACGATACTTTGTCTGAATTTGATAGATAGATAAAGGCAGATCTTTATACGATGAATACTCACCTTTGACCATCAAAGTAAACATCTCTTCATGCGTTGGGCCTAATAAATAATCCGCGCCTCGACGATCTTGCAAACGAAATAGTGAAGGCCCGTACTCTTCCCAGCGATTTGTTGCCTCATATGCTTCGCGCGGAAGGAGGGCTGGAAAATGAACTTCTTGAAAACCTGCTTGATCCATCTCTTGGCGAATAACATTTTCAACGTTGCGAAGGGTAATTACACCAAGTGGTAACCATGAATAAATACCTGCTGCGATTCGGCGAATATATCCAGCTCTAACAAGTAAGCGGTGGCTTGCAACTTCAGCATCTGCTGGATCATCGCGCAGCGTACGCAAAAAGAGCGTAGACATTTTTAGCATGGATTGAGCCTATCGAACATCAACTGATGGCTGCCCCGAAGCAACGCCAGCGGCTTCCATTTCTTCAGCTAATCGCATCGCTTCTTCAATTAAAACTTCAACGATTTGGGCTTCAGGCACTGTTTTAATAACTTGTCCTTTAACAAAAATCTGGCCTTTACCGTTGCCTGAAGCAACACCAAGATCGGCTTCACGTGCCTCACCTGGTCCATTAACTACGCATCCCATAACTGCAACGCGTAACGGAACAGTCATACCTTGTAATCCTGCTTGTACTTTTTCAGCCAAGGTATAAACATCAACTTGGGCACGGCCACATGATGGACATGACACGATTTCTAGTTTACGTTGGCGAAGATTCAGCGATTCTAGAATCGACATTCCTACTTTTACTTCTTCAACTGGAGGTGCTGAAAGAGAAACACGAATCGTGTCGCCGATTCCTTCTGCTAATAAAATGGCAAACGCAGTTGCAGATTTAATCGTTCCTTGAAATATAGGGCCAGCTTCAGTCACACCTAAGTGCAATGGATAATCAGACTTTGCAGCCAAAATTCGATAAGCGTTTACCATTGTTACTGGATCATGGTGCTTTACGGAGATTTTGATATTAGAAAATCCATGCTCTTCAAATAAAGATGCTTCCCATAATGCAGATTCAGCTAAGGCTTCTGGAGTTGCTTTTCCGTACTTGGCAAGTAAGCGAGGATCGAGTGAACCGGCATTAACTCCAATACGAATAGGAATTCCAGCATCTCCGGCAGCTTTAGCAACCTCTTTAACTTTGTCATCAAATTGTTTGATGTTGCCAGGATTAACACGAACTGCTGCGCATCCTGCATCAATTGCTGCAAAAATATATTTTGGTTGAAAGTGAATATCTGCAATGACAGGAATCTGTGATTTCTTGGCAATCTGAGCTAAGGCATCTGCATCATCTTGACTAGGTACTGCAACACGTACGATTTGGCAGCCAGATGCAGTGAGTTCTGCAATTTGCTGAAGAGTTGCATTCACATCAGAAGTCAACGTTGTGCACATTGATTGCACGCTGACTGGATAATCACTTCCAACGCCTACATTTCCCACCATCATCTGACGCGTCTTTCGACGTGGGCTCAAAGTTGCTGGGGGCGCGCTAGGAATTCCAAGATCAACCATGTGGCTATTGTGCCGTAAGAATGCGGGTTGCGCTAAAGATTTAGTACTACTGGATTAACGATGTCTGCAACAAGCAGTAAAACGGTAAGGGCTGCCAAGATTACGAATACCACCATGGTGACTGGGGTCAGCAAGGTCACATCAATTGCAGCAGGGCGGGCACGTCCTCGAAGGCGCGCAATAAATGCGCGGATTTCGTCGGCAATAGCAACGGCCATATGACCACCATCTAGGGGCAATATTGGCAAGAGATTAAATAATCCGACGAAGATATTTAAGCTAGCAATAATTAAAATAAAAGTTGATACACGTTCTGTAGTCGATAACGAATCACTGCCGACTGCCTGACCTGAAACGCGTGCCACACCAACAACGCCGACTAAACCATTGGGATCACGGGTCTGGCCACCAACAGTTTGTCCCCACAGCGCGGGAATCTTTGACGGCAAATTGATGAGCGATTTCACGCTTTGAACTAAGAAATCTTTTGTGACAATTCCTGAATTCTTTAGGGAAGTTACTGGCCCAGCACGTTTGATTCCAACTTGATTAATAATTCCAAGGACATAGCGCTTGTTACCATCAATGGTTTCCAGCTTTGCTGATGCCGTAATAGTTACTTGCTCGCTCCCCCGCTTAATAAGCAAAGTTAATGGCGCCCCTTTTGAGTTACGGATAACTTGGACGTCGCTATACCAATCTTTAACTTGCTTACCATTAATTGCTAGCACTTCATCCCCAGCAAGTATTCCAGCAGATTGTGCGGCTGACCCTTTGACTACTTCATTAATAGTTGGGAGTAATTGATTGGTTCCTACACCAGCAAATAAAACAAATAGAAGTAAGTATCCAAGGACGAAATGCAGAAATGATCCTGCGCCAAGCACAATCAGTTTCTGAGAAGATTTAGCCCGGTAGAAGGCGCGTGATTCTTCACCTTCTGGCATTACATCGCCGGGAACCATTCCTTCGATTTTGCAATACCCACCCGCTGGAATCGCTTTAAGACCAAATTCAGTTTCACCGCGCTTAGTTGACCAAATACGAGTACCAAAACCTAGAAAGAACTCACTGACTTTCATTCCAAATCTTTTAGCAGTGAGGAAATGGCCAAACTCATGAATCATGACAGAAAGAAGTAAGGCAACAACAAAACCGAGAATTCCGATGATCTGCATTATGGGGCCAATCGTAGTAGATGTGCTTGTGCACGAGTGCGAGCATCATCTTCGATGGCACTGACATCAGCTAAATCGCGCAGAGTTTTTGGGCAATCTTTTTCTAAATCGGCGACAACAGCTGCTATGACTCCAATAATGGATTTAAACGCTACCTTCTTAGAAATAAACGCGGCAACTGCACTTTCGTTGGCAGCATTAAATATCGCAGGCAATCCCCCACCAATTTCGCCGCAATGTCGCGCTAATTCGATACTTGGAAATTGAGCAGCATTAATCGGTGCAAAGCTCCATGAATGTGGAATTGACCAATCTATGGGCGCAGTTGCATCTGCTAAACGATCGGGCCAATTCATCGCATAAGCGATAGCCCCCATCATGTTGGGAGGACTAGCTTGGGCAATTGTTGAGCCATCACTAAATTCCACAAGGGAGTGAACTACAGATTGTGGGTGAATCACTGCTTCAATTTTTGAATATGGCAAAGCAAATAAATGATGGGCTTCAATAATTTCTAGGCCTTTATTTACAAGTGTTGCCGAATTAATCGTTACTACTGCCCCCATTGTCCACGTTGGATGTTTGAGCGCATCTTCGACCGTAATTCCATCCAGATTTGTTCGATCCTTAAATGCTCCCCCACTTGCCGTTAAAATAATCTTATTTATCTCTGATTTTTTTCCAGCTAAACATGACTGAAAGATTGCGCTGTGTTCAGAATCAACGGGAATTATCTGGTGTTCTCTAGCCCGCGACATAACTAAATCGCCTCCGGCTACCAAGGATTCTTTGTTGGCAAGTGCCAAGGTATTTCCGGCATCTAGAGCAGCAAGGGTTGGGCCTAAACCAATTGAACCAGTGATGCCATTTACTACGACGTCACAGTTGATTGCAGCAATTTCTGTAGATGCATTCACTCCGTCTATCACGTTTACGCCAGGTAGCGCTTGGACAATAACATCGGCATTTCTTAGGACACCTACGTGAGTAACTTTAAATTTCTTGGCTTGGGCAATTACTAATTCTGGATTGGTACCAGCACAGCTAATAGCAATTACATTAAATAGCTTCTGATTATTGGCAATTACTTCAAGGGCTTGAACCCCAATCGAACCCGTTGAGCCCAAAATAACTACGTCGCGCATTTATCGATCCAGGAGGTTTTGAGTTGGTGAATATGGTGTTCCTGAACGACGCTTTGCAATTGCACTTAAAGCTTCAAGGACAACGCGGTTCGCTAAAATTGCAGTTATATCTGCGCTATCAAATGCCGGCGCAACTTCAACTACGTCAATACCAACGATTGGTAGTTCAAGACAGATTCTGCGAACTGATTCTAGAAGCTCGCGACTGGTCATTCCACCAGGTTCTGGCGTTCCGGTGCCAGGAGCCATTCCGGGATCAACGACATCAATGTCGACAGATAAAAAGACGCCATCGCATTCATTAGTAAGAATTGCAAAAGATTCATCTAAAACTGTGTTCAGTCCACGGTGATGGATTTCAGTCATCTCGTATGAACGCATCCCTTGATCGCGCATCCAGTCAAGAGTTTTTGCATCTGGCCAATATCCACGCAAACCTAATTGCAAAAAGCGATCTCCACGAACAGTTCCCGTATCGATTAAACGACGCATTGGTGTGCCATGCCCAATAAGTGCGCCCCATTGATCTTCACCGGTATCGGCATGTGCATCAAAGTGAATCATCGAGATTTTGCCAAGGCCGCGATGGCGTGCGATTCCGGCAACATCGGCTGATGCGATTGAGTGATCGCCTCCAAGAATTACTGGAATTGCACCTGCACGCGAAATCTTTTCAGTTGCTTGAGCTAAAACTTCAAGGGAAGCTACTAAGTCTCCCCCTGGCATTAACAAATCACCTGCATCAACTACTTTCATTGCTTGCAACGAATCTATGCGTAAAGCTAGGTGGGGACGCTCAGCATCATGGGGTAAATAATCTCCACCACGAATGGCTTGAGGTCCGAATTTTGCACCAGAGCGATGTGAAGTTCCGCTATCAATTGGCGCACCGACAATCACAACATCTGCGTCAGCAAAAGTTGATGGGACATCTAAATCACAGCGTTCGATTCCAAGAAAGGTGAAATCTGGGCCGTACATATTGCCGTGATTAGTCATGGGTTAAGAATAGAGGTAAAGCTTAAGAATCAAAGCCTAAGCCCAAAACATCTAGCAACCGCAGCCAAAGATTGCGCTTACCTTCATTTTGATCAGCCCGATTGATGGACCATTGCGTTAACCGGATAAATAAAAACTTGAATGGCTCGGGCGGGAAAGGTATTGGTTTCTTTTGAACCATCTTTAACTGGGTGCGTTCGTTATCAACTTTATCAAGCAGATCTAACATCACCTGTGCGCCAAATCGCGTTGAACCAACGCCAAGACCTGTAAATCCCATTACATAAGCAACTCGACCACCATATGCTTTTCCCCAAAATGGTGAGAAGCGAGAACATGTATCAATAGCTCCACCCCACCCATGTGTGAATTTGATTCCTTTTAACTGCGGAAAATTCTCTAAAAATGCTTGAGCCAAGTGAGCATAGGTTTCAGCACTTGTCTCATATTCTTGGCGAACCTTGCCTCGGAAATTATAAATTGCATCATAACCTCCCCATAAAATCTCATTGTCTTGAGTCAGGCGGTAGTAATGAAATTGATTACCCGCATCAGATAATCCTTCTCGCCCGCTCCATCCAATTGAATCCATCTGCGCTTTAGTTAGTGGTTCGGTGACTAATTGAAAGTCATATACCGGAACAACATATTTATGAGCACGCTTAACTAGTGATTTAAAAACATTGGTGGCAAGTGCAACTTTCTGGGCATAAACAGATCCATACGGTGTGTGGACGATCATTGCATCACTTGTACGCTCTAACCATTCAACATGAGTATTTTCATAAATTTTTACACCCAGCTTTAAGCAAGCCCGCTCTAATCCCCACACTAAACGTGCTGGATCAACTAGAGCTGTGCCATCAGGATCCCATAGTGCGGCCTTTGATAAGGGTGAATTTACTCGCGCTTGAATTTCATCTTGATTGAGTACTTCGACATGATCACCAAAAGAATTTCGTAAATTTGCTTCTTCAACTAAACCTTCAATTTGCCACTCATCCGTTGCGATGCGCAGTTCGCCTGTCCATTCAAATTGGCAGTCAATGTCATAGCGTTTAATAGTTGCTTCAATAGCATCGAGATTTTCACGACCAAGGCGTTCAATGACGGCCATCTCATCTTTAAATCTGCTGTAACCATTCATAAAGCCATGCGTTAATGAATAACTGCAAAATCCTCCGTTGCGTCCAGATGCACCTGCGCCAGTTTCGCGCTGTTCTACAAGGATTACTTCGCGTTCTGGGTTTTGTTCTTTGGCAATTAACGCCGTCCATAAACCGGTATAACCAGCACCCACCACACATAAATCAGTTGTTACATCACCGATTAACGTTGGATTTGGTTGTGGCTCAAGTGGATCTTCATCGAGCCAGTACAAAGCTGGCTGCATATGTGAAAGGTGTTTGAGAACGTAAGGGTCGATGGTTGCCATCGCGCTATCCGGCCTTAACCGGAATCACCCCTTCAATCATCACTCGTAGTTGGCCCGGGTCCTCCGGAACCT
>CAFBRY010000039.1_pt1 | contig 12142 bp, 14 predicted proteins | sample 7270221 | NCBI WGS metagenome assembly CAFBRY01 (sample SAMEA6814201, study PRJEB35770) | uncultured Actinomycetes bacterium | biome: Freshwater; feature: Freshwater reservoir; material: water | place: Czech Republic | collected 2016-11-09 | depth 30m m | reverse complement strand
CATACGTTTCACCATCACGAACTAATACACGGTGGCGAAGTCCTTTGGCTTGTTCACGACGCTCATGAATAACTGGTCCATGACCAATCGGATCAACAAGAGGTGGCCATCCAGCTGCAGCAAAAGTTGTAGTGCTCTGATCTTGATAGAAAGCGCGTGATAGAAGATCTGGGTGATGTAAAAGTTTATGACCAGTAAAAGAATTATCAGTAACACCATGTTGTTCGTGAGTCGAACCGGTTAATAAAGTAGACCAACTTGGTCCAGACCATGTTGGTGGCTCAATAGTTATTGGAGTGAAAAATCCTTTTTCTTTCAACGCCGCCAATGTAGGAGCATGTAAAAGTGCGGTATCTAAGTTAACTCCGTCGATACCGATTAAAAGGATTTTACTTTTCATTTATGCGATTGCTGCAGAGATTGCTTGTGTGTGCTCAGGCGAAGATCCACAGCAAGAACCAACTATGTTGACTCCTAGCTCCTTCATTTCTTTGGCATAACGCGCCATTTCTTCGGGTGTGCCATCATAAATAAATTCATCACCTTGAAGCTTTGGTAGGCCTGCATTTGATTGCGTGATGATAAAGACGCCTTCTGGTCGAGCTTCTACTAACTCTTTAGCAATCTGGGACATTTCATCAGTACCGCGCCCGCAGTTTGCTCCGATGATACGGACACCGAGGGCTGCTAAATGTTTAACCGCCATCCCTGGCTTAACGCCCATCATTGTTCGCAAGTTTGTATCAAAACTTAGCGTTGCAATAATTGGCATACCAGGAGCAACTTCTTGGGCCGCGGCAACTACTGCTTCAACTTCACTGAGATCTGACATAGTTTCTATAAGTATCGCGTCAATTCCACCAGCAACAAGTGCGCGGATTTGCGCGGCAAACAAAGCCTTGCCTGACTCCATCGTCAACGTTCCCATTGGTTCCATTAATTCACCAGAAGGTCCAATGTCGCCCATAACAAAACAATTGCTGTGACGATCTGCGACTTTGCGGGCAATTTCTGCACCAGCTTTATTTAACTCTTCTAAACGATCTTCAAGTCCGTGCATTGCAAGACGACCTGCAGTTCCACCAAAAGTATTTGTTGTCAGAAAATTTGCACCCGCCGCGGCATAAGCTTCGAGAACAGCTTCAATTTCCTCTGGCTTTTCAACATTCCACAGTTCAGGTGCACCGCCATCAGTTAATCCGCGCGCCTGCAGCATTGTTCCCATTGCGCCGTCAGAAGTGAGAGTTGCCTTTTCTAAAGAATCGTAAATTGCAGACATTATTTTTCTCCTAGTGAATCAAGTAGTGCGGCTAATTTTTCTTCATTTAATTCTTCTTCTAACTCTTGAGCGACTCGCGCAGCTAAAACTTCAGGAGAATCACTTGCCTCTACCCATGGATCGCGGTTCCAACCAGATGTATAAGCATCAGCATCAATGGCACCTAAGCGCATTGCTGCCTCATCGATTGCCTCTTGAAAGCGAGATGCCAACATGACTTTGATAGTTGTTTCATCCATACGTGCAACAACCATTGATGGAATTTCACGCCAGCGCATGATTTGATATTGACTCATTGGGCAATTCTATAGGCTCAATTCCTAGGCTTTAACGCATTAAAGCAGTAGCCTTCTCCACATGATTGATTTACATTCAGTTGATTTGTGGCAACAGGCTGCAGTAATTATTGATGCTGTTATAGCCGCCGTTCTTGGTTCCCTCATTGGCTGGGAGCGTGACCGTGCTGGTAAATCAGCTGGCCCTCGCACAATGGCTTTAGTGTGTGCATCATCTGCCGTCATTGTTGCAATCGGTGCAGTTATGGATGTTGAAGCTAAGTACGGTGATCCCACGCGCGCCCTTCATGCAGTCATTACTGGAATTGGCTTTCTTGGAGCAGGCTTAATCTTTACTAATACCCGCGCTGGTTCTTCTGGAATCGGTGGCGTAACAACTGCGGCAACAGTTTTCACAACGGCTGCAGTTGGTGTGGCAGTAGGGCTAGGTTTTCAAGTTGCTGGAGCCGGCTTAACATTAGTTATTCTCATTATTTTGCGATCAACGCAAGTAATTGAAAAAACAACTAACCGCCACGACTAACGTTTATTAATTTTTAAAATAACGTTTCGATCAGTGACTCGACCCAACCACCAATCAATCCCATGTTTTGCACCTAGCTCTGGCCGCTTTTGCCAGACATTTGCGCTAACGGTTCGCGACAAAGCAGCAATCTCTAAGGGCGTAGAAGCATCTGCATAGTCCGTGCCCGCCGCATGATCGACAACAGTTAAACCAAAGTAGGTATCGCCAGATTCATCAACAACTATTTCAACGGTACGCGATTGTTGTGGCCAATCTGCATGGGATGCAGTTTCGATCTGCCAGAAACCAATCTCTTCTTCCTTTTCACCGATCCACTCGACGTGGTGGCGATGTTCATGACCTGCCAGCCAGGCAATTACTTTTGGATATTTAAGAAGCATCTGTTGGATTTCATCAACGCATACTCTGCGTCCAACTGGTGCGTAATCATTAAACATTTTGCTCAAAGGATGGTGTGATGCCAATACAACTGGGCGATCTGATTGGGCAACTTCGTTTTCAAGCCATTCGAACTGTTCAGAATCCATAGAACCTTGCCAGCCACCAAAGTGGTTGACGCTATCAATCACAATAAGTTTCACACCTTGTATGAGCGTTGAGTAGTACATAGTTTTTTCACGCGCATTTTTTTCGGTGAAACCATGACCACGAGGTTGACCGGGGGAGTCAAGATGCAATTGTGCATATTCACCGCGTTCAATTGCTCTGCGTTCTAGATCTGCGGCAACATCAATAAAAGGTGCATCACCTGCGGGTGGATATCCCGCAGGCCCAACTTCGCGAAACTGCATCAGAACTTCGAATAGAGGCGCAGTAGTAGGCAAAGCTGTGTATCGCTTTGCTCCCACCATCTCTTTTGCAGATGATTCTGATGGTGCAACAGTTCCCTGTAGTAGTGCATCGTGATTGCCGTGAACGGCAAACCAAGGAAAATTTAATCCAGTTGCTTTGAAAGGTGCTCGACAAGAGTTCAACAAGTTTGGAATAACAGGAAATCCATATTTAGCACGTGCGTCATCATCTTCTTTTCCTGGCGGTGTTCCGTGGGGGTGCCAATATCGTGTGTCGTAGTGTTCTGCACCATCATCGATGACGCCTTCATACTTAGAAAAATCACCAGAGTCAGGTCTAATTTCTAATCCATCAAGTAAAGCTAAGTACCAATCAACTTCATTTTTTTGTGCGTTATCAGTTGTGTCCCCAGTAATTATCGCGCCTGCAATTTCATGGCCAGAAAGTGGGCCAGTTGTAATTGTGTTGAGCGACTGCACCATTGATTCAACAACGTGAGGTGAGAGCATTGAATGTGCGCGATATGTGCCAATAGTTCCAACTTGTTCGCGAATGGGACTATCTGGATCTGCGTGACGATCTAAATATTCAGGTCGAGTAGGTGATTGCGCATCGCAGACATGCAGGTCAGAAAGATGGTGAAGAATTAAAAGCGGCGTGCTCTTTTTAGGAAATGTATGACCACAATGTGGTTCAGCAGGCACAGTAACCAGGTCGCGCCAGCCTAGAGAGTTAGCCTCTCCGCGTTCAAATGCCATAGTCAGTATCCTAGCCAAGTGGAAAGTAAAGCAGCGAGCATCATCGTCTTAAGTGGCGGCACAAGTTCGCGCTTTGGTGCTGATAAATCTCAAGCAATTTTGGGTCATCAACAGTTAATTCATCACGTGCTCGCTGGCATCCCTAGTGAATTTGAAATTATCGTTGTAGGAGCAGATCCGTTATTTTCTGGCGCACCATATACATGCGTGCAAGAGAACCCGATTGGCGGTGGGCCAGTAGCTGGAATTAGCGCCGCACTTGAAATCTGCGAAAGTGAAATTGCTGGTGTAATTGCAACAGACATGCCTTTTGCGCTCTCGCATATGCTGCATTTATATACCGCCATGACTTCTCATGACGATGCGGTTATGTACGTTGATAGCGCAGGATTTAGACAACCACTGGCTGCGGTGTATCGAGTTGATGCGCTAGAGCAGGCGTTCTCAAAGCTCGGCGAAGTTCATGGTCAATCCATGCGAGCTCTAATTTCACATCTGCAGGTTCATGAAATACCTATGAGCCCAGAGGTTGAAAAAGCAATGATTGATGTTGATACTCCACATGATTTAGTTGTAGCGATGCAGTATTTGGCGAGCTTATGAAAACCCTGATTGAAGGCAGTTGGGATGATGCTCGCGCAATTGCTAGCAGCGCCTTTACCAAGTTGAAATCTGAACGTTTACCAGTTGGTTCCTGTATCGGGCGCACACTTGCAGTTGATGCAAAATCTCTCGTTGATCTTCCTACATATGCAACTTCTGCAATGGATGGTTATGCCGTTTCAGGTTCTGGACCATGGCGAATTATTGGTGAAGTCAAAGCTGGTCTACCAATGAAAACTGCACTTGAATCGGGGCAAGCAGTTGGTATTGCAACGGGTGCAGTTATTCCAGAAAATACTTTTGGAGTTATCCGCTGGGAAGTTGCACAAGTTAATGGGGATTCATTAACAGGGCCTGTCGCTAAAGATCAAGAAATTCGCCCACCAGCACACGAGTGCAAGGCTGGAGATGTAATCGTTGAATCTGGGACACAATTAAATCCCGCGATGATTGGTCTGCTAGCTGCCGCAGGTTTTGATGAGATTGACGTTGTTGTTCAACCTCGCGTTGCTCTTGTTTTGCTCGGAGATGAAATTCAACTCAGTGGCATCCCTCGTGATGGATTAGTAAGAGATGCACTAGGCCCACAATTACCAGGTTGGCTTGGAGCAATGGGTGCACAGATTGTTAGTACGCAATATATTTCAGATGAGTTAGAGCTAGTTATTTCTGCGCTCAACGATGCCTGCGCACAGGCAGATGTCGTGATTACTACAGGTGGAACTGCTCAAGGTCCGCGTGATTATTTACATGGCGCACTAGAAGCAATACAGGCGCAAATTTTAATTGACACAGTAAAAGTTCGTCCTGGGCATCCGATGTTGTTAGCACGCAAAGGAGATGTTGCAATTCTTGGCCTTCCAGGAAATCCGCAGTCTGCAATTGTTGCACTTGTTTCATTAGGCCAACCCGTAATCACATCGCAACTAGGTCAAAAACAAAAGGAGTTAGCGGTAGTCACAACAGCTAGCGAAATAACTGCACCCGAAGATTTCACTCGATTGATCATTGGCAATCTCATTGACGCTCATTTTCATGTAGCCCCATATTTAGGTTCAGCAATGCTGCGTGGATTAGCGCACTCTGATGGCTTTGCCGTAGTTACTACGGCTGTGACAGGTGCGGGCGAACAAGTGCGCTGGCTAGACTTACCTGCATGAGCGATGGATTAACGCACCTCAATAGTTCGGGTGAGGCAAACATGGTCGATGTAACTGGCCGTGATGTCACTGTGCGCGAAGCGATTGCATCAGGACGAGTTAATTTATCTAGCCAGGTTGTCGCGCTATTGCGTGATGGCACAACTCCCAAAGGTGATGTTTTATCAACTGCGCGAATCGCTGGAATTATGGCCGCTAAGAAAACTAGTGAACTTATTCCACTGTGTCATCCCATCGCTATAAACAAAATTGCAATTGATTTAGTGATTACTGACTCTGGTGTCGATATAAAAGCTGAAGTCATTACTTCAGATCGCACTGGAGTTGAAATGGAAGCGCTCACAGCGGTGAGCGTTGCGGGCTTAACAATTATTGACATGATCAAAGCTTTAGACCCAGCGGCGCAAATTAGCTCGATTCATGTGGATTCAAAATCTGGTGGAAAGAATGGCGATTGGAAGCGCGCGTGAGTACACGCACCGCAGTAGTAATCACGGCCAGCAATCGTGCATCACGTGGTGAATATTCAGATTTAAGTGGCGCAGCACTCGTCAAAGGATTAAGTGCACTTGGCTATCAAGTTCAAGGTCCGCATATTGTTCAAGATGATGTTGCAGCAATTAGCGAACAGTTAACTTTGGCGTTAGCCAGCCATTCACGTTTAATCGTTACAACCGGTGGAACGGGAGTTTCTCCTACTGATGTGACTCCTGAAGCAACTGCGCCATTTATTGAAAAGTTAATTCCTGGATTTACCGAGGCGTTACGTGCATATTCGCGCGACAAGGTGGCCACATCTGATTTAACTCGGGGATTAGCCGGAACGCATGGAAAATCATTAATAATTAATCTGCCTGGCTCACAGGGCGCAGTTATCGATGGACTGGTAATTATTGAACGCCTAGCTGGTCATATTTTGGATCAACTAGATGGCAAGGATCATTGATGCCTTCACTAGTTTCTGCCGTCGTTACCGATGCACCTATCCATATAAGTGAATTATCTAAACTAGTTGCTGACGCACGAAGTGGAGCAGTAGTTACTTTTTCTGGAGACGTACGAAATCACGATCACGGCAAAGAAGTTCTATCACTTACTTATGAGATTCACCCCAGTGCCGCTGATGCCATCAAATCAATTACACAGGCCGTTATAAATGATTTTGATATTGAAAAAGTAGCCGTAGCTCACCGATTTGGAGATATTGCTATTGGTGAAACAGCTTTTGCAGTAGCGGTATCAGCAGCCCATCGCGAAGCCGCCTTTGAAGCTTGTTCTGCCATAGTAAATAGCGTTAAAGAGAAACTACCTATCTGGAAATATCAGAAGTTTGCCGATGGCAGCGATGAATGGGTGAACTGCGCATGAGTCTGCTCATTGATACCTATGGACGTAAACACCGAAACCTAAGAGTTTCACTTACTGATCGTTGTTCACTGCGTTGTACATATTGCATGCCGCATGATTTTGCCGCATGGATTCCTAATGATGATTTACTCACAACAAATGAACTTCTTACAATAATTGAGGTAGCCGTAGAACAAGGGATCGACGAGGTCCGATTAACGGGTGGTGAACCTTTACTTCGCCCTGACATTGTTGAAATCGTTGATCGCATCGCTGGGTTGAAAAATGCACCACGATTAACGCTGACTACTAATGGATTGCGGTTAAAAGAGTTAGCGCAGCCTTTAGCTAAGGCCGGTTTGAATCGAATCAATGTCAGCTTGGATACGTTAAGCCGAGAACGATTTAAGAAACTTACTTACCGAGATCGACTTGATGATGTCATCGAAGGTTTGAATGCTGCCAGAGAAGCAGGTTTGTTTCCGATAAAAGTTAATAGTGTTTTGCTGCAAGGAGTTAACGATGATGAATCACCTGCCTTGCTAGCTTGGGCGATAGAAAATGAGTACTCATTGCGCTTTATTGAACAGATGCCGTTAGATGCAGGGGGGATTTGGGATCGAGCAACAATGGTCAGCGCGGATCAAATTTATGCAGACCTATCGACACATTATGAATTAACACCAGTGGATGGCCGTGGATCTTCACCTGCTGAAGAGTTCTATATCAATGACACGCAAGCAACAGTTGGCATTATTGGCAGCGTTACGCGCCCATTCTGTGGGGCATGTGATCGCTTGCGCCTAACATCTGATGGACAGTTGCGCTCATGTTTATTTTCTAATGAAGAAGTAGATGTACGAAAAGTATTACGAGATGAAACTAGTAATGACGGCGCAAAGCGTGAAGCAATTGCAGCACGCTTCCAACAAACGGTTCTTAGCAAGCTGCCTGGTCACGGAATTAATGATCCATCCTTTATTGCACCCGTTCGCCCTATGTCAGCAATCGGCGGTTAGCCACCAGCAAAACGTGGCAATACATCAATAAAACTGCCAGCGTTAATTGCCATATCCATATCGTGAACAGCCACAGAATCAACTAAGAATGAGCATTGATCAATAACGTGAGCAAGCTGGGCGTTATTAGCGCTGATGTGTTTAAGAATCGCGGACAGCGAATCTGGATCAACCCGTTCAACGCTTACGCCCGCTGCGGCACGCGCAGCAGCAAAGTATCGAACCTCTATATCCATTGCCATAGCCCCATTGTATGGTTACCCAATGCTGGAATACATCATCATCTTCTTCACCGGAATCCTTGTCGGTGGAATAAATGGGATGGCCGGGGGAGCATCGGTAATTTCTTATCCAGTTTTACTTGCAACAGGTATGTCACCCGTCAGTGCGGCAATTTCAAATGCGCTCGGTGTTACGCCGGCAAACTTCTTTGCCCTCATCGCAGTTCGTCATCAAATGCGTGCTTACTTTCAGGAATACAAAAAGCTGATCTATATTTCAATCATCGGCTCAACAACTGGGGCTATTTTGTTGTTAAGCGTGCCTCCAGGTGTTTTTGAAAAGATGGTTCCATTTCTTCTGCTATTTGCCAGCTTGTCTTTTCTAATTAAAGCAAAGCCTGATCGCGGCGCTCGGCATGCTCTAGTTGAAAAAATTGGAATCGCAGCAAGTGGTCTTTACTGCGGATACTTCGGACCAGGCCAAGGCGTTATGGTGATTGCCGTTCTAGCCCGAGATATTCGCCGAGATCCAAAGACACTTAATACAGCTAAGAATTTAATTGTCGGGTGGACTTCCTTGATCTCCAACATCATCTACATCTTTAGCGGCAAAGCACATTGGGGCGCGGTCGTTGCCCTGCTTATTGGCGCCAGTATTGGCGGAACATATGGGGGACGTTATGCCGCCAAGATGCCGGCCTCCCTCTACCGCGCCTTGATTTTGACGGTGGGCTTTGGCGCCTCAGCCTGGCTCTTTGCCAAGTACTACCTGAGCTAAAAATTCCCCCTCGCGCCTCTGTTCATTGGTATATCACTGATATATCATCGCCAATGTGAGCCAAGCTATCCACATACTCTCGCGCGAGAGCAGTTCTATGTCCGAGCTGGCCTATACCCGAATCCGTTCGATGATCATCACATTAGAACTTGAACCAGGATCTCTCATTAGTGAAAGCGCGTTAATGAGCACATTAAAGATGGGGCGAACACCCATACGCGAAGCTCTGCGCTCGCTGGCAAATGAAAAACTTGTTGAGGTGTATCCACGTCGTGGAATGTTTGTTTCCCGCGTCGATGTTGCAAATCTTTCGCAACTCTCTGAAACCAGAGCGGTCCTAGAAATTAAGGCGGCAGAACTTGCAGCCACACGTTCAACTGCGGCTGACCAAGAGATTACAAAAGCTTTAATCAAAGAAATCAATGCCATCAAGGGAGATTTGGATATGCCAACCCTTATTGGTTTAGATCAACGTATCCATCACCATATTTATCAATGCACCCACAATGAGTTTCTAACAGCAGCGTTAGATAACTATTACGCGCATGCATTGCGCATCTGGTTCTTAGCTCTTGACCGTGTTGAACATTTAGCCGATGCAATCATCGAACACCGAGCATTACTAGAAGCGATTGCAAGTAATGATCCAAAAGCCGCATCTAAGGCGATGAAAGAGCATGTTGAAGGTTTTGAATCTGAAATTCGTAAATCTCTATAACCACCACCAATAGAAAAAGGAAATGAAGATATGAGTAAGTTACCTACAAAGGCAAAGTGCGTTGTTATCGGCGCTGGAATCGTCGGCAACGGTATGGTCTATCACCTTGCAAAGTTAGGCTGGACCGACATTGTCCAAATTGATAAAGGACCACTTCCTAACCCTGGTGGATCAACTGGTCACGCATCAAACTTCATTTTCCCTGTCGATCATTCAAAAGAAATGACCGCGATTACTGCTGAAAGTATGCGCCAGTACAAAGAGTTTGGAACATTCACTGAAACCGGTGGAATTGAAGTGGCTCGTTCAGAAGAACGCATGCAAGAGCTTGCGCGTCGTATTACATCTGCAAAGTCTTGGGGAATTGATGGTGGTCAAATCCTTACTCCTGCAGAAGTAAAGAAATTAGTGCCATACATCGATGAAACAATCATTCTTGGCGGTTATTATCAGCCAACTGTGGGTGTCGTTGACTCACTTCGCACCGGAACAATCATGCGTGAAAAAGCGCAAGAGATGGGCGCTGCGCAATCTTTTGCTAACGTGGAAGTTCAAGACATCACGGTTGAAAACGGTGTAGTAAAAGCTGTTGTTACAGATCAAGGCACAATCGAAGCCGAATACGTTGTTATCGCTACAGGTTGCTGGTCACCCAAGCTTGCCGCAATGGCCGGTGCGCATATTCCATTAACACCTGCAGTTCACCAAATGAAAGATATTGGGCCTGTTCCATTCTTCAAAGACACTAAGGGCGATATCGAATGGCCAATCGTTCGTGACATGGATGTGTTTATGTACGAGCGCCAGCATGGAACTGGTCTTGAAATCGGTTCATACGCTCACCGCCCAATTCTCTACACACCAGATGACATTCCATCTAATGCAACGGCGGCATTGTCTCCAACAGAGTTTGCATTTACGCAGGCAGATTTTGATATTCAAGATGAGCACGCTTACGAATTAATGCCATCAATTGTGGGGGATGAATCAGTTCGTGAAAAGTATGCATGTAACGGAATCCTTTCTTACACTCCAGATGGAATGCCAATTTTGGGCGAGACTCCAGAAGTAAAGAACTTGTGGTCAGTTGCTGCGGTATGGATCAAAGAAGGTCCAGGAACTGCAAAGTCAGTTGCTGAATGGATGGTTTTAGGAGATTCACATATCGATCTTCATGCATCAAATATCGCGCGTTTTCATGAGCACCACAAAGAAGAGAAGCACATTAAATCTCGCGTAGCTGAATCATTTAATAAAACTTACGGAATCGTTCATCCACTTGAGCAGTACGAATCAAATCGTAAAGTCCGTCTTTCTCCATACTATGAGCGCGAAGCTGCACTTGGCGCAGTATTTTATGAAACTGCTGGTTGGGAACGCCCATTCTGGTATGAATCAAATAAAGATTTAGTTGCAAAATTTGGCGACAAAGTTATGCCACGTACTGCTGAATGGGAATCACGTTGGTGGTCTCCAATTATCAACGCTGAGCACTTACAAATGCGCGAAACTGCAGGCATCGTGGATTTAACTGCATTTGCTTACTTTGATATCACTGGCCCATCAGCCTTGGCAGTTGTACAAAAGGCTGCGCTGCGCCAGATGGATGTAGCTATTGGTCGTGTTGTTTACACACCTGTACTTGGTCCAAATGGTGGATTCAAATCAGATTTAACAATCATGCGCCTTGATACCGATCACTTCCGTGTTGTCACTGGCGGTGCGCACGGTATGGCAGACAAGAAATGGTTTGCTGACTTATTGCCAGCTGATGGTTCTGCAAAGATTAAAGATATTACTTCTGACTACACAACACTTGGTGTGTGGGGACCTAATGCTCGAGCAATTGTTCAAGCTGTGACTTCAGAAGATATGAGCCATGAATCATTTAAGTTCAGCACCTGCCGTGAAATAGATATCAAGGGCGTGAAAGTTCTGGCATCGCGTATTTCATACGTTGGCGATTTGGGTTGGGAGTTCTATGTACCAATGGCAGATGGCCCAGCACTGTGGGATGCGCTTTGGGAAGCCGGAAAGAGCCACGGTTTGATTGCAGTAGGTATTGGTGTGTACGGAACTACTGGACGTCTAGAAAAGTGCTACCGAGCTTATGGACCAGAGTTAGAAACTGAATACACAGTTGTAGAAGCTGGAATGCAGTCTCCAAAGTTAAAAGAAGCTGATTTCGTTGGTAAAAAAGCTCACGTGAAGCATCGCGCAGAAAAGCCTGTTGCAATGCTGTGCACTTTATTTGTAGATGATCACACATCTTCAACTGGTGAAAAGCGCTACATGATGGGCAATGAACCAATTCTTACTTTAGATAAGAAGCCAATTACTGATGCACATGGACGTCGTTCATATGTAACAAGTGCGGGTTCTGCTCCATCACTTGGTAAGCACATCTTGATGTCTTACTTACCAACCGAGTTAGCAGTAGCTGGAAATAAGTTCATCGTCGAATATCTTGGCGAGCACTATCCATGTTCTATCGCTGAAGTTGGCGCTACATCAGTATTTGACCCATCAAATGAACGGATCCTTGCATAATGGATGTACTTGTCTGCCTAAAGCGCGTTCCACTAGCTGGTGGAACTTTGATTCTGACTCCAGATTCACGCGATATCGAAACTAAACATTTAGGT
>CAFBRY010000036.1_pt1 | contig 12702 bp, 10 predicted proteins | sample 7270221 | NCBI WGS metagenome assembly CAFBRY01 (sample SAMEA6814201, study PRJEB35770) | uncultured Actinomycetes bacterium | biome: Freshwater; feature: Freshwater reservoir; material: water | place: Czech Republic | collected 2016-11-09 | depth 30m m | reverse complement strand
CATCACATCATTGATGTCAGGTATTACATACAAGCGCTCAGCAGAACTTGCTGGAATCGTTGGACCATATGCAGGCTTTGCACAAAACGCTAAGCCACACGCACGTGTTATGCGCAAGCATGCAGCTGCATCATCATCTGCAAAGTCTGAAACAACTTTGGACCGCGATGTATGGACAGAGGCCAACAAGGCTTGGGATGCATGTCTTTCAACAGGAGATAAGAACGGATGGCGCAACGCGCAGATTTCCGTACTTGCTCCAACAGGAACAATCGGTTTGATGATGGATTGCGATACAACTGGTATCGAACCTGACTTCTCATTGGTTAAATTCAAGAAGCTTGTTGGTGGCGGATCTATGCAGATCGTTAACCAGACAGTTCCATTGGCATTACAAAAGCTTGGATATGCCCAAGAGACAGTTGAAGCAATCGTCGAATTCATTGCAGCTAATGGACACGTTATCGATGCTCCAGGGTTAAAGCTTGAGCACTACGAAGTATTTGACTGTGCACTAGGTTCACGATCAATTGCTCCAATGGGCCACGTTCGCATGATGGCTGCATGCCAGCCATTCCTTTCAGGTGCGATTTCAAAGACTGTTAACCTTCCTGAAGATGCAACTGTTGAAGAAGTTGAAGAAGTTCACATCGAAGCATGGAGAATGGGAATCAAGGCACTCGCGGTTTATCGCGATAACTGCAAGGTTGGCCAACCTCTATCTGATGGCAAGGCTAAGAAGAAGGATGCAGTTGTTGAAGAAGAGATTTCTTCACCAGTTCGCAAGCGTCTTCCAAAGTCTCGTCCAGCAACAACAACATCATTTGCTGTTGGCGGCGCCGAGGGTTACATGACCGCTGGTGCATATGCTGATGGCGCACTTGGCGAAGTATTCTTAAAGCTTGGCAAGCAGGGCTCAACACTTGCCGGTGTTATGGATGCGTTCTCAATTGCAGTATCAATTGGTCTGCAATACGGAGTTCCTCTAGAGACTTTCGTTGAGAAGTTTACTAACTTGCGATTTGAACCAGCAGGCATGACAGATGATGCAGATATTCGCATGGCGCAGTCCATGATGGATTACATCTTCCGTCGCCTAGCACTTGACTACCTACCATTCGAACAACGTTCATCAATGGGTCTTTACACTGCAGCAGAACGCGCAGCAGCGTTAGATAATGGTGGCGAGTACGCACCAATTGCGGCGGCTGATATCCCAAAAGCAGTTGCGCCTGTGGCGGTAGCTGCGGTTGCAAGTAAGCCGGTTGTAGTAAAGATTGAAGCTGCAGCACCTGCAATGACAATCGGATCCTCATCTGATCTTCTTGAATCAATGGGAATCAAATCTGATGCACCACTATGTATGACATGTGGAGTAAAGATGCGTATGTCAGGTGCATGCTTTGTATGCGAAGGTTGTGGAAACACATCTGGTTGCTCATAAGCAGTAGGTAAAACAATTTAACCAACCCCGTTAAAAACCCCGTCAATCACTGCGATTGGCGGGGTTTTTCTATTGATAAATACAAACCAGTAAGGTTGCCCCATGAGCGATATGTCCAACAAAGTGCGTGAAGCACTCGATGTCGCCGTAGATGCAATTGGTGGATCAGCACGTGAAGGCCAGATTGAAATGGCCGAAGCTGTTGCTAACGCTTTAACCGATCGCCATCACTTAATGGTTCAAGCCGGTACAGGAACTGGAAAATCTCTTGCCTATTTAATTCCAGGAATCGTTCATGGCCGCAAAGTATTAGTGGCAACGGCAACGATTGCCTTGCAACGTCAGTTAGTTGATCGTGATTTACCCGCAGTTGTCCCAGCACTTGAAAAACTATTGGGCCGCGAAGTTACCTACGCTATTTATAAAGGCATCGGAAACTATGTCTGTTTACAAAAAATGAATAGCGAAGATGTGGACCCAGATGGTGAATTAGTGATGGAAGTTTCATCCCTTGAAAAAGATGCAAAGCGTTTAATTGCGTGGGCAAAAACGCCTGGAGTATCAGGGGATAGAGATGATGCCCCAGAAGTTGATAGGCGAGTGTGGGCGGCAAATAGTGTTTCAGGGCGTGAATGTGTTGGCGCAGACGTGTGCGCATTTGGTTCGCAATGTTTTGCCGCTAAAGCTAAGGGGCGTGCGCAAACGGCCGATGTTGTCGTAACTAACCACACGTTATTAGCAATTGAAATCGTGGACTCACATCCAATTTTGCCCGAACGCGATTGCATTATTTTGGATGAAGCCCACGAGTTTATGGATCGAGCAACACAAGCTGTTACTGAAGAATTAACATCGGGACGCGTATTACGTGCTGCGGCAATGGCCCGCAAATACATGCCTGGCAAGTTAGCGGACGCCCTCCATAAAGCTGCTAATGATTTTCATGAATCGATGGTTGATTATGGCGAATCAGTGCGCAGCGAGCTTGGTTCACAGGGACGCTTAGAAGAGATACCTCAATCGCTGGAATCACCAATCCGTAAAGTGCGCGAAAGTGCCCAAGCAATTGTGCAATCGCTCAGTGCTGATGATGAAATTATTGATACTGATGCAATGGCAGAGCGGGCTCGGGTAAAAGGCGCCGTCAATGAAGTCTCAACAACGGCGGCTACATTATTAAAGCTAGGCAACGGTTTAGTGCTCTGGTATGAACCCACATTTTCAACGCTGTATTTGGCACCCTTGTCAGTCTCTGATGTTTTGCGTGAAAACATGCTTAAACAAACCCCAGTGATTGCAACCTCTGCAACTTTAACTGTTGGTAACTCATTTAATTCACTAGCTAAAAGTATCGGCTTCATTGTCGGCGAAGAATTAAATGCCGAACTCAGTGAAGGCGAACTCGATCCAGGCAATGTGCAGATGTTAGATGTGGGCTCTCCTTTTGATTTTGCAAATCAAGGGGTTTTATATATGCCAAAACATTTGCCCGAACCCGGTCGTGATGGTCCAAGCATCGAAGTCTTAACCGAGCTGGGTGAGTTAATTGACGCAGCGGGCGGGCGAACATTGGCGCTGTTTTCTTCGTGGCGCGGTGTGGAAGCGGCAGATCTGCACTTGCGCAAAGTTTTAGCGGAACTGCCAATCAAAATTATTACGCAAAAACGAGGCGATGCTGTTGGTCCACTTGTTTCGCGTTTTGCTAAGGATGAAACATCAGTATTGCTCGGCACGATGTCGCTGTGGCAAGGCGTTGATGTTCCAGGTAACAGTTGCATCTTGGTTGCAATCGATCGCATTCCCTTTCCGCGCCCAGATGAACCCGTGATGGCCGCGCGCGCTTCACAAGCCGATGCCGCTGGCGGAAGTGGTTTTATGCAGGTTTCATTGCCACGCGCTGCGCTACTGCTTGCACAGGGCACGGGCCGATTGATTCGATCCGTTGATGATCGGGGAGTCGTTGCAATTTTAGATTCGCGCATTGTTACTAAGCGATACGGAAGTGTGCTGCTTAATTCGATGCCACCGTTGTGGCGAACTTCGGATAAAGCGATAGTGCGTGATTCGCTAAAGCGCCTTAATGAGTCGCTTTAATTCAGGCCAGGATTTTTCAAAGCTAGGGTGCAAAGTCAACGTATCAACCTGATCAATGTGCACCCAGCGAACTTCATGGGATTCATCATTGAGTTCATGGGCAACTAATAAATCTGTAGCAGAGGCGATTACTGTGTCATAGCGCCACGTGCCGTGATCATCGCTAAAAGTTTGAATTGGAGTTAAATGAACTGGATCAATTCCTGTTTCTTCTTTAGCTTCGCGAATTGCAGCTTCAAGAACTGATTCATGACTATCGCGAGCACCTCCTGGGATTCCCCAGGTGTCTCCGTTATGAACCCACGGAGCGCGGTGTTGTAACAAAATTTCATCCCCGCGAAGTAAAAGGATTCCAGCGGCGCCGTTAAGCCCCCAATGTTTATTGCCACAGGCGCATTGGACCCAACCATCCCCGTCGTGTGCGCTCATGAACCAAGAGTGTCACATGTATCCACAGTTAGCCCAGCGAGCACGGACGTGCGTCATATGGCGCACTTATCGTCCCGACACATGAAGCGCTTACTTATTGCCATTCTTTTTCTAGCTTTATCAACGCCCACCGCAGCATTTGCCGATTGCTCAGATACGGCCTGTGTTGATGTCTTCACACAAAATAACCAGATCATCATTACAGCTAAAAAAGGTAATGGTGGTTCGGCAACAAAGAAGCCAGTTGTGGCTGCACCTAAACCAAAACCCACACTGTGGTTTCCGCCCAAACCTAAACCCGTCCCAACGGTTAAACGAACATATAAACCGCGGGTGAGTGTGAAAAAAGTAGTAACAAAGAGCGTGAATTTAAGCGATCGATTAATCAAGATGGTGCCAACAGGAACTATCGCCTACCAACCAGAGTTTGAGCCCCTTGTTCATGTGCCAGTTATTTTCTGGTGTGATCTTCCCTCGATTTTTCAATCACGCGTAAAGATTATTGGCGAAGTAATCGATGTGGCCCTGCGCCCGGGTTTTGCTTGGCAGTGGGGCGATGGAGAAATTTTTCAGACTACCGAGCCAGGAGCCCCTTACCCAAACCAAAAAGTAACCCACACGTACAAACAACCCGGCACATACACCGTCACATTAATTGCCACCTGGAACGGCAACTTTAAACATAACGGGGCAACCCGCGCAATCACAGGCACTATCAAAATACCGTCATTTGCAGTTATCACCGTGGTTGCTGCTAATACCCGATTTACGAAATGAGAGATCAATGACCACTGACTATGAAGAACTACAAATAACTTCCCTACCTCTTGCAACAGATACTGCATTTGTTGCTTTAGTAAATAGCTTTTATGTTGATCCAGATAGCCCAGTGTTATCAAAGTTGCAGCAAGATGGCGCAACTGCAGTTATTGATTTAGCAGTTGAGTTTGAAAAGTTTGGGGTGGATAGCAATCCAGATTTAATCGCCAAAACCCTTGGACGCCTCAGTGATATCCAAGTGCGAGATTTTGCGTTAGGCACTCATAACGCCGAAAGTTTTGAAACATATTGGACTATGTGGCATTACTTATTACAGATTGCTCCAGCTGGTTATGTAGCCCCGGTCGCAACGCTTTTTGCGACTTTGGCATATGAACGAGGCGATGTACCTCTTGCATATAGATGTTTAGATCGCGCTAGCGAAGTTGCGCCAACGTATTCATTGACGATTTTGCTGCGCCGAGTCTTTGGTTCAGGCTGGCCCGCCGCCGCTTTTGCGGCAATGCGCGTGGAGCTTCACCCAAAAGTAACTGCAGGGATTTTCGAGTAGCCAAGCCCATCTGTTAGTGTTTGGCTCAGGTCACGAGTTCTAGTGTTTAGCCCCGGCTTACTAGACGGCAACCCTCCACCACGGTGGGGTGCTCCGGGTGAAGACCAGATCGACTAGCACAACGCAGTCGGTAAGCGTGGAACACCTATTCCACAAGCTATGGCCACCATTGGCATATCTTCGATGAGGTGTTCGCCATAACTGGAAGGAATCACTTTCATGTCAACTGTGGTGACTGGAGCATGGCTTGAAGAACATGCACCCGGTGACCGGCGCTTTCTAAAAATAGGTGATGTGCCACTTGAAAATGGTGAGGTTTTAGAAGATGTAACAATCGCCTATCAAAGTTGGGGCGAATTAAATTCCAATAAAGATAATGCGATTTTAGTTAATCATGCGCTAACGGGTTGGTCAGATGTTCCTGGTTGGTGGCCTCTCATGGTTGGTCCAGGTTTGCCATTTGATACCGATAAATATTTTGTTGTATGCCCCAATGTCATTGGTGGGTGTCAAGGGTCAACGGGTCCTTCATCAATTGCCCCTGATGGCAAGAGATACGGTTCTAGATTTCCCTCTGTGACCATACGTGACATGGTTGATGCCGAGATTAAGTTTTCAGATTTGCTGGGAATTAAGAAATATCTGTTAGCCGTAGGTCCATCACTGGGTGGAATGCGCTCGCTGGAATGGGCGGTGCAACACCCTGATCGCGTAGGGGCAATCTGCACTATTGGTTCATCAGCTGTAGCTACTGGAGATCAGATCGGCACAGCATCGATTCAAATCAGAGCGATAAAGAGTGATCCCAATTTCAATAACGGTGATTACTACGACCAAGTGCGCGGACCTGATGAAGGCATGGGGATAGCTCGACGCATTGCGCATCTGACATATCGCACAGAGGCTGAGATGGATGTGCGCTTTGGCCGCGAACTTCAAGGAGATGACACCGGCAGATACGCCGTTGAGTCATACCTGGACCACCAAGCCGATAAGTTGGCCCATCGCTTTGATGCCAACACCTATATCTCCCTGACTGAGGCCATGAATAGCCATGACATAGGCAGAGAGCGTGGAGGAGTCGTTGCGGCTCTTAAATCAATCACTATCCCCGTCGTTGCCGTATCAATTGATACCGATCGCCTCTTTCCGCAGCGCCTGCAGGCTGAGATCGCTGAGTTTGCGCCTAAAGCTGCGCCCTTAGTGGTGATTTCTTCTCCATTTGGCCATGACGGCTTTCTTGTGGAGGTTGAGTCAGTGGGAAATGTGATTAGACAGGCCCTGAAATTGGCCGAATAGTTGGCAAATTACCGCTTTTGGATGTGCATTTACCCCTGTGGACAAATTATAATATAGCCATCGCATCAGCGCGCTCGCTGATAAAAACCAAAGGACAATTGTGGCTGTATTTAGTGCGCTCAAAAACAAGGTGACAAAGAAAGCCGTTACAAAAAAGGCTGCACCTGTAAAGAAATCAGCTGCTAAAAAAGCTGCACCTGCGAAAAAAGCGGCAGCAAAGAAGAGCGCACCCGTTAAAAAAGCTGTTGCTAAGAAAGCAGCAGCAAAAAAGAGCGCACCTGTTGCAAAAAAGGCAGCCCCAGCAAAGATTGCATTGAAAAAAGATTTAACGGCAAAAGATGTTCAAGCAATTGTTGACGCAAAGAACGCTGTACTTCGCCAACATGAAGTTTTAGCAGAGCTTGAAAAGCGCGGAGTTACTTCGATCAATCGAATTCCTAAGAAGACTGACAAAGATTTAGTAGATGAAGCGCGCGTATTGGCAACTGATGTCCCAGTAATCGTTGAGAAGCTTCGCAAGGCCGGCCTTGGTGCCCCTTCACGTATTTTGAAGAAGAGCGAATATGCATTAATCGAACCAAAGCCAGTTCCAGTAGTTGCGCCAAAGATTGATGCCAAGACTGGTAAAGCTGCAGTTGTTAAAATTGATGGCGAAGAAGTTGAATTAGAAGAAGTTGAATTAGAAGATGTAGAAACTTTAATTAAAGAAGCGGTCGAAATTATCGACGGCGAAGAAGAAGATAAGAGCAATCAACCACGTGTTGTTAACTTAGCCGAAGAAGCATCTGGCAATGAAGAAAATGCCTTTACATTAAAGGCTTCTGAAGAAGATGACGCTCCAGCCCAGACAGTTATGACTGCTGGTGCAACGGCTGACCCAGTAAAGGATTACCTCAAGCAGATTGGTCGCGTTGCGCTCTTGAACGCCGAGCTCGAAGTAGAGCTTGCAACACGCGTAGAAGCAGGCCTTTTTGCTGAGGCAAAGATTAAAGATGAAAAGAAGATGGAAAAGAAGTTAAAGCGTGAACTTGAATGGTTAGTTGAAGATGGAAAGCGCGCAAAGAACCACTTGCTCGAAGCTAACCTTCGTCTGGTTGTCTCACTTGCAAAGCGTTACACCGGCCGCGGAATGCTTTTCCTCGACCTTATTCAAGAAGGTAACTTAGGTTTGATTCGCGCAGTTGAAAAGTTCGACTATACAAAGGGCTATAAGTTCTCAACGTATGCAACGTGGTGGATTCGCCAGGCGATTACTCGTGCGATGGCTGACCAGGCCCGCACAATTCGTATTCCAGTGCACATGGTTGAAGTAATTAATAAGTTGGCTCGCGTTCAGCGCCAGATGCTTCAAGATCTTGGCCGTGAGCCGACCCCAGAAGAGTTAGCTAAAGAACTTGATATGACACCTGAAAAGGTCGTCGAAGTTCAAAAGTATGGCCGTGAACCTATTTCACTTCACACACCACTTGGTGAAGAAGGCGATTCGGAGTTCGGAGATTTGATTGAAGACTCCGAGGCCGTTGTTCCAGCTGATGCCGTTTCATTTACATTGCTGCAAGAGCAGTTGCACTCAGTTCTAGATACTTTGTCAGAACGTGAAGCCGGTGTAGTTGCGATGCGCTTTGGTCTTACCGATGGTCAGCCAAAGACGTTAGATGAAATCGGAAAGGTATACGGCGTTACTCGCGAACGTATCCGCCAGATTGAATCTAAGACAATGTCTAAGCTTCGTCACCCATCACGCAGCCAGGTTTTGCGCGACTACCTCGACTAAACTATGGATAACGCACGCATTTATATCAACCCAGTAAGTGGATCGATCAAGATTATTGGGCCAGTTGATTTCGTCGATGGTGAAGGCAACATTCTTGAAACTAAAGAGAATGTGAAGTTTTGTGGTTGCGGTTTATCAAAAGATAAACCTAACTGCGATGGATCACACAGAGATAAAGTTAAAAAGGATTAATTAGCTGGTGTTTCGACGAGCTTTTCACTCTCATCGATAATCTTTGCAGCTACTACCTTTAGTTTTTCGGCATATTCCTTGCCGTGGTGAGCACAGAACATGAGTTCGCCACCATTGAGAAGAACTGCGCGCACATAAGCCTGCGCTCCGCATCGATCACAGCGGTCAAGGGCGTTAAGAGGTACTGATTCGAGCATCAATTGTTCTGTCATATCTCTCTCCGTTCGTGCGTTGCGTCTTACTTCCTATGGAACATCAAACCATGTCTGGATATTCCCCGCTTGTTAAAAGTAATTTATTTTCCATAATTTTCACATCAATTATCGATATTTCCAGTATCTGAGATGGTTTCGGCGCGCTTGCGGGTGATACGGGGTAGTGGGCGATAACCTTTCGCCCCGTGGCCGAAAAAGATATTGCGACAAATGTGCAGGATACCTATACCGCAAAAGATTTAGCTGTTCTTGAAGGCCTTGATGCAGTTCGCAAACGCCCAGGTATGTATATCGGTTCTACCGATTCACGCGGCCTCATGCACTGTCTGTGGGAAATCATTGATAACTCTGTCGATGAAGCATTGGCTGGGCATTGCAAGAAAATTGAAATTAACCTGGAATCTGATGGTTCTGTTGAAGTCCATGATGATGGTCGCGGAATTCCCGTCGATAAAGAACCTAAAACTGGTTTAACTGGCGTTGAAGTTGTTTTAACAAAATTACATGCCGGCGGAAAATTTGGTGGTGGTTCATACGCTGCATCCGGTGGTTTGCACGGCGTGGGTGCATCAGTTGTTAACGCACTTGCTTCTCGCCTAGACGCCGAAGTTGATCGCGATGGCAAGATTTATTGGATGTCATTCCAACGCGGAGTTGCCGGAATCTTTGATGGCGATGGACCGAAAGCTACGTTTGAACCAAAATCAGGGTTACGTGTTATCGGAAAGATTTCTAGCAAAGTAACAGGAACGCGCATCAAGTGGTGGAGTGATCGTCAGATTTTCCTTAAGGAAGCCGAACTTGATTTAACAGATATCTATGATCGCGCCCGCCAAACTTCTTATTTAGTTCCTGGTTTGACGTTGATTGTTAATGACAATCGCACCAAGACAAAGACAACAGAAACTTTCTTCCACAAAAGTGGAATCACTGAATATTGTAATTTTCTACAGCCAGATGAGGCTGTTGGCGATGTAATCCGTATCTATGGCACGGGCCATTACCAAGAGACAGTCCCAGTTCTAGATGACAAGGGCCATATGGTCTCAACTGAAGTAGAGCGCGATATGGAAGTTGATATCGCCATGAAGTGGGGCAATGGTTTTGAAACCACACAGCGCTCATTCGTAAACATCATTGCAACTCCTAAAGGTGGAACTCACGTATTGGGCTTTGAGCGCGCACTGGTCAAAGTCGTTAACGAAGCTTTGCGTTCTACTAAGACTCTTGCCAATAAAGAGATTGATGTAATTAAGGATGACGTCATTGAAGGCTTAACCGCCGTCGTGACAGTTCGAATGTCTGAACCACAGTTTGAAGGTCAGACTAAGGAAGTTTTGGGAACAGCGGCTGCTACTCGAATAGTTTCTGCTGTAGTCGCCGACAAGATGAAAGAATATTTCAATACGTCTAAGCGCATCGATAAAGCTAATGGCCGTTTAGTTCTAGAAAAGATTGCTGCAGCCTCACGCACACGCATCAGTGCCCGTGCCCACAAAGATTTGCAGCGCCGCAAGAACGCTTTGGAATCATCATCGCTTCCAACAAAATTGTCAGATTGCCGTTCAGAAGATGTAACCCGCACTGAACTCTTTATCGTTGAAGGTGATTCAGCACTTGGCACAACCAAGGCAGCGCGTAACTCCGAATTTCAGGCAATTCTGCCTATTCGAGGCAAGATCCTTAACGTTCAAAAAGCTTCGTTATCCCAGATGCTTGAAGATAAAGAGTGCGGATCTATTATTCAAGTAATCGGTGCCGGCTCTGGAAAATCTTTTGATCTCGATGAAGCGCGTTATGGCCGAATTATTTTGATGTCAGATGCTGACGTTGATGGTGCACACATCCGTTGCTTACTGCTCACTTTGATGTACCGCTACATGCGTCCACTTATTGATGCTGGCCGTGTATTTGCCGCTATCCCACCTCTGCACCGCATTGAAGTTATGGGCGGGGGAGGCAAGAAGGGTGAATACATCTACACATACAGTGATGATGAGATGAAGAAAGTCACCGCAGATTTGAAGAAGACTGGAAAGCGTTGGAAAGAACCTATTCAGCGCTATAAAGGTTTGGGCGAAATGGATGCAGATCAACTGCGCGAAACGACCATGGAACCAGATGCCCGCACATTGCGCCGCATTACTGTCTCAGATGCAACGGCTGCAGAGGCGATGTTTGAATTACTTATGGGCAGTGATGTTGCACCGCGTAAAGAATTTATCGCTAACGCAGAGATTGATCGCGAACATATCGACGCTTAGTCGATAGAAACTAAGTCGAAGTACTCGTCTTTCCATAGATCTTCATCGCCATCTGGCAACAAAATAACCCGCTCTGGCTTAAGTGATTGAACTGCGCCTTCATCGTGAGAAACCATGATGACTGAGCCTTGATATTCAGAGAGTGCGCCAAGGATTTCTGCACGCGAAGCTGGGTCCAAGTTATTTGTTGGCTCATCAAGTAGTAATACGTTGGCCGCTGAAACCACGAGCACGGCTAACGCCAAACGAGTTCGCTCTCCACCTGATAAAACCTTTACAGGTTTGTGAACATCGTCGCCAATGAAAAGGAATGAGCCCAAAGTATTTCGGGCTTCAGGTTCGCGTAAATCAGGTGTTGCCGACATCATGTTTTCAAGAACTGTGCGTTCAAAATCCAGTGATTCATGTTCCTGGGCGTAATAACCGATTTTTAATCCGTGGCCATGTTCTACTTTTCCTGTATCAGATTCAAGTTCGCCAGCCAGAATTCTAAGAAGTGTTGTCTTTCCTGCACCGTTGAGACCAAGGATTACAACGCGAGAACCTTTATCAATAACGCATGATACGTCGGTAAAGATTTCGAGTGATCCATAGGATTTTGAAAGCTCTTCACCAGATAACGGTGTCTTGCCACATGGGGCAGGGGTAGGAAAACGCAGACGTGCAACTTTGTCATTGACGCGAACATCTTCAAGACCACTGCGAAGTTTTTCTGCACGACGTAACATGCCTTGGGCAGCAGTTGCCTTTGATGCCTTTGCGCGCATCTTCTCGCCCTGTTTCTGCAAAATCTCTGCACGCTTTTCGGCGTTAGCGCGTTCTTTCTTACGGCGATGCTCATCTTGTTCACGCTGGAGTAGATACGCCTTCCACCCTAAGTTATAGACGTCAATTACATTGCGGTTGGCATCTAAGTAAAAAACTTTGTTTACAACGGTTTCAATCAAGTTCACATCGTGGGAAATAATCACAAGGCCGCCAGAGTATTTAGCTAAAAACTCACGCAGCCACATGATCGAATCAGCATCCAAGTGGTTCGTTGGCTCGTCGAGCAGCAGCGTTTCGGCCCCGCTAAAGAGAATGCGCGCAAGTTCGATGCGGCGGCGCTGGCCACCTGAAAGGGTAGAAAGTTCATGTCCAAAGACGGCTTCGGTAACTCCAAGAGATGTTGCAATCGCTTCGGCTTCAGCCGTTGCGGCGTATCCACCTGCTGCACTGAACTCATGTTCAACACGGGTGTAACGCTCCATTGCTTTTTCTAGCGCTTCATCTTGGGCAGTAGCCATCTCTTCTTCAACTGCGCGCATACGGTGAGTAATTTGATCTAAATCGCGGGCAGAGAGAATACGTTCAATAACTGTGCCTGGTTCATCACCAGTACGGGGATCTTGTGGGAGGTAACCAATTTTTCCGGTGCGATTAACTGCGCCACCTGCTGGCATTGTTTCGCCAGCTAAAACTTTTGCAAGTGTTGATTTACCTGCGCCATTGCGACCAACAAAACCAATGCGGTCACCGCTATTAATACGCACAGTTACGCCTTTAATAAGTAGGCGAGCACCTGCTCGAAGTTCTAGCGCTTGGGTTGAAATCACGCCGTAGTTTAACGGCTAGAGGTTAGGCAGCGCCAATTCGAGTTTTTCGTGGGGTAGCAAATGACT
>CAFBRY010000031.1_pt1 | contig 13756 bp, 14 predicted proteins | sample 7270221 | NCBI WGS metagenome assembly CAFBRY01 (sample SAMEA6814201, study PRJEB35770) | uncultured Actinomycetes bacterium | biome: Freshwater; feature: Freshwater reservoir; material: water | place: Czech Republic | collected 2016-11-09 | depth 30m m | reverse complement strand
TCTAGACGAGATTTCACTCATCTCTTACCGACCCAGTACCTTTAGCCCCTACGCACCACATGCGGGTGTAGCTCAATGGTAGAGCCCCAGCCTTCCAAGCTGGCCATGCCGGTTCGATCCCGGTCACCCGCTCCACGTATTTACCCGATTGAACCAACCTTGGTTATCAAAGCGCTTCCGCTGAATGTAAGAACTGCGGTTGAAATACTGCCGTTCACATCAAAAAATCTGAAATGAACTAGAGAACTTGTCGCAGCCGAAGTAATGCTTCCCAATACTAGAAATTGAATATGCCGTCCTCCTGCACCGTTTACAAAATTTGTTGCATCTGATGACAAAACTTGAGTATGGAATGTAGTAGTGACTCCCACGCCTGCAACTTGGATTGAAATAGCGAGATTGGTGGGATCTCCGGCTGAAAATGTTCCATCCAAAATAATTTCAAATGTAAAAGATCCACCTACTGGTGCTGTGCCAAAATTGGTCCAACTTGTAACCCCACCTACTGAAGCTGCCGATAAAGAAACTGCCGGAAGTGCAACCCAATATGCATTTGTAATTCCTGCGGCACCAGGTGTTCCATCAACACCATTAGTTCCATTAGTTCCATCAACACCATTAGTTCCATTAGTTCCATTAGTTCCGGGTGCTCCGTCAATCCCGTCATTACCTTTTGCACCAGGTGCGCCATCAACACCATCCGCACCTTTTGCACCGGGAGCACCATTGCTGCCATCGGCACCTTTAGTTCCGGGTGTGCCATCAATTCCATCGGTTCCTTTTGCTCCGGGTGTTCCGTTAGTGCCAGATGTACCAGCACTTCCAGATAAACCTGTCTCACCTTTTGCACCAGCAGGGCCTGTTGCACCAGCACTTCCAGATAAACCTATGTCACCTTTTACGCCAGCAGAACCTGTTGCACCCATAGATCCGCTAGACCCTGTTGCACCTGTGGCTCCAGTTGCACCTTTAGCACCATCGGCACCTTTTGCTCCTGCTAATCCTTGTTCACCAGTGTTTCCTTTAACTCCGTCTGAACCAGCTACTGGTGCAACTAATTCTTTTACATCAACTGCTCGCAAAGTCGTTGCAAGTTTCCATGCGCCTTTTGTTTTTGGTCCGTACAAATTTACGTTCTTAATATCAATATAAAAATCACCATCTATACCAATGGTTTTTGCTGGAATTCCATTGCCACTAAGAATTGTGTTTGGAATTGAAGTTGAAGATCGCCCAGCTTGTTTTATAACAATAGAAGTCTTACCCGCAGGAAATGCTTGCGGGGTGTTAACTAAAGAAGTAATGAGAGTTAAAGCTATGAGAATTCTTTTGCCCTTCACGGGAACCTAGTTTCTAGAACTCTTAGAAAGTTCTGTGAATCAGTCTGAAACAGGCAACACGGTGAATAAATAGGGAGCCCCACGTTACCTTTTAGGCGTGTGTGCTGGGTAGACCCCGTAATAAAAGTAAATACTCACAAAGTGTTCTAAACCTTGCCCAGTAATTTACTCAGCATCTAGGAGTTAATTACGGGTAGTCGATGACTAGGGGTCACAGACAGTTCCGCTAGATGGAAGGAAGACATGCAAATGTCACCAAATAAGAAAATAGCTGCAGTTGTTCTAACAACTGTTGTGATGTCAATTGGCGTAGGCGGTGTTGCATCAGCATCACAGTCCAAGTCACATGCAAAGGCAGTATCGGTTCGTCAGACAACAACTCGTACCACTGTTAATTCAATTGCTAATCCGATGGCTGGTGGCCCAATGGGTCAAAAAGCAGATCAAGGTGCAGCTTTTGCAACTGTTCTTTCAACGCTTGTTAAAGCGGGAACAATTACTCAAGCGCAATCCGATGCAATCACTGTGGCAATGAATGCAGCGCGTGCTGCCCATGAAGCAACTGAAAGCGCAGATCATGCAGATGGAATGGGTATGGGCGGCAAAATGGGTGGACACGGCTTCAATCACTAAATTTATATAACGTTCAACCCTCCTGAGAAAGGGAACCCGCCACATACTTGAGAATGTGGCGGGTTTTCTTTATGTCTGCAACGTTAATGGCAAGATGAGCCTATGAATATTCATATAGGCAGTGATCATGCAGGCCTTGAATTAAAGGACGCCTTAGTTGATTACCTACAATCAAAAGGCCACTCGGTCACTGACCATGGACCACATGAATATGACGCATTAGATGACTACCCAGATTTTTGTATTCCTGCAGCAATCGCAACCGTTAAAGATAAAGGCTCACTTGGCATTGTTCTAGGTGGTTCTGGCAACGGCGAGCAAATTGCTGCCAACAAAGTTAAAGGTGTCCGCGCAGCCCTTGCTTGGAGTGTTGAAACTGCACGGCTTGCCAAGGAACATAACAATGCAAATGTTGTTGGAATCGGCGGACGGATGCATTCAATAGTTGAATGCAAAGCGATTATCGATGCTTTCATTGAAACACCATTTACTAACGATGAACGCCATGTTCGACGTATTAATAAAATTACTTCTTACGAAAATACATCAAATCAGTAACTTGGTGATCCTTATCGATCCCCTGTCCTTCAAAACGTGTAACAGGCCTTGAATCAGGTTTATCAATAACTCCCCCGCTAAATAAAACTGAACCTGCAAATACTTCTTCAATATGTATCGCATAGGGAACCCAGTCAGTTGCTATGTGAATGAATCCACCCTTTTTTAGCTTTGGGTGAATCAGTTGCAAAAAGCCAGTATTTACAATTCGGCGCTTGTTATGTTTTTTCTTTGGCCATGGGTCTGGGAAATATAGGTAGATACCATCTAGAGACTCATCTTCAATCATATGTGGCAAAACGATATGAACATCGTCTTCGATAACTCGAAGGTTTTTTAAATCATTCTCAACAATGCGACCTAATAATTTGCCAATTCCTGGTGGGTGCACATCAACGGCGATGTAACCATTCATGGGGTGATTCTTAGCGATGATTGCAGTGGCTTCCCCCATGCCAAAGCCGATTTCCATAATGATTTTTTCACTCATAGGGAAAATTTCTTTGAGATTTACTTTCTTTTCTTCAACTGTAATCCCATATATAGCCTGCAACTCATCTTTTGCTGCGCGTTGGGCCTGAGTAATGCGAGAACCCCGAATGCTGTAACTGCGTACCGATGGGCGTTCCATGACCTAACTGTGTCATGGTTGGATTGGAACCTACAAAAGCGCCTAACCGTTAAGGGAGTCACAAGTGCCAGGTCTGAATTTGAGCCGTACTGAAGCTAAAGATCGTGCAGATCATCTTTACGTAAACAGTTATGCGGTGACCCTAGATGTGACACAAGGCGAAGAAACCTTTTATTCAAAATCCGAAGTTTCATTTACCTGCAATAAGCCTGGTTACTCAACCTTTATCGATGCAGTTGGGCGCTCAGTAATTAGTGCAACCCTTAATGGCGTAGCTGTTGATGTATCTAACTTTGATGGCGAAAGTATCTTCCTTAAAGATTTAGCTGCAGACAATGTTTTAGTTATTGAAATTGATGCAGAGTATTCAAAATCAGGTGAAGGCTTACAACGCTCTGTTGATCCAGCCGATGGCGAGGTCTACTTATACTCACAAGGCGAAACTGCGCATATCCGCAACATGTTTGCCTGTTTTGATCAGCCATCACTTAAAGCAACTTTCTCATTAACTGTTACCACCCCTGGTCACTGGCAAGCTGTTTCAAATAACCCAGTTGAATCAAAAACGGCAAAGGGTGACTTGCTTGAATGGAAGTTCACAACAACTCCACGCATCCCTACCTATTTAGATGCACTCATCGCAGGCCCATATTCATCTGTTCACGATGTCTACAAGGGTCAAAAAGAAATCCCTATTGGAATCTACTGCCGTAAGTCAATGATGCAGTATCTCGATCCAGAGGATATTTTTCTGATTACAAAGCAAGGCTTTGAATACTTTGAAAAAGTTTTCGGTTTGGCTTATCCATTTGAAAAATATGATCAAATCGCGGTGGTTGACTTTAACTTTGGCGCAATGGAAAACGCCGGCGCAGTTACTTTCCGTGAAGACGTACTTGTATTCCGTTCTCACATGCCAGAAAAGTCTTATCTTTCTCGCGCCAACACAATCCTGCACGAAATGGCACACATGTGGTTTGGCGATATGGTCACAATGTTTTGGTGGGATGACCTATGGCTCAATGAATCATTTGCAGAGTGGTCTTCGTATTTAGCTCTATCTGAAGCAACTCGATTCGGTGGTGCATGGACTGAGTTCAACAGTGCACGTAAGAACTGGGCATATCGCCAAGATCAACTGTCATCTACACACCCCATCATTGCCGACATGGTTGATATGGAAGCAGTTAACGCTAATTTTGATGGCATCACATACTCCAAAGGTGCATCCGTATTGCATCAATTAGTCGCCCACGTTGGTCGCCCGCAGTTCATTGAAGGTTTACAAAAGTATTTTGCTAAGCATGCATGGGGCAATACAACACTAAATGATTTATTAGTAGAACTTGAATCTGCCAGTGGTCGCAAACTAGATGCTTGGGTTAACACGTGGCTTCTCACTGCAGGTGTAAATACATTGCGCCCACAGCTAGAAGTTGATGGCGACACATATAAGAGCATCGTCATTTCACAAGAGGTTCCATTGGTCCCACAGGGTTCAAGAGAACTTCGCCCACACCGTTTAGCAGTTGGTCTTTATGACATCAGTGCAGATTCACTTAACTTGCGTAAATCTGTAGAACTCGATGTAGTTGGTGCCAGCACTGTTGTTACCGAACTTGTCGGAGAAAAGACTGCGGATTTATTGCTCATCAATGATCGCGACCTTTCTTATGCCAAGTTGCGCTTTGATGATCGCTCCATTGCGACACTGAAGAAATACCTGGGCCGCCTCAATGATCCGTTAGCGCGGGCAGTTACTTGGGCAGCAATCTGGGACATGCACCGTGATGCAGAAATCTCTTCTGCAGATTTCATTGAAATTGCGCTATCTGGTCTAGCCGGTGAAACCGACGATGCAATCGTCAATATTGTTATCGGTCAGCTTGGTACATCAGTTGAAGGTTATGCATCTGAAGCTAATCGCAATAAATATCGTGAACATTTAGCTGATGGTTTCTGGAAGCTTCTGCAAGCCAGCGTACCTGCCGGCGATTTACAGCTTCTCTTTTCGCGCGCCTTCGCAGCAAATGCTCACACGCAGGATCAGATTGCAAAGGTTCGTGGAATTCTTAACGGAGAAACTGCTGGACTCATAGTTGATGCTGATCGTCGTTGGGACTTCCTCATTGCATTAACTGAGCGCGGCGCTACGACACAAGCCGAACTAGATGCTGAGTTAGCAAATGACAAGACAACAACTGGCAATCTCTTTTATGAAACAGCTAAAGCAGCAACACCTAATGCAGAAGCTAAGGCATATGCCTTCAATACGGTTTTGCATCAAGATGCCCAGACTTCAGTTCGCTCTGCATTAGTTGCCGGCTTTCAACGTCCAATTCAGCGTGACTTGCTCGCACCTTTTGTTGATCTCTATTTTTCCAATTTGCTCAGTGAATGGGAATCAAAGTCTTACGAAGGCGCTGCCAAGTTTGTAACTGGCATGTATCCAAGTTGGGTAATTACACAGAGCACATTAGATAAAACTAATGCTTGGCTCAATGGTGAAGGCAAAGATGCGCCTGCTGTACTTCGCAAACTAGTAAAAGAATCACAGGATGGAATCATCCGTGCCTTGAAGGTTGCGAAATTAGATAGCTAAATTATTTAATTGAAGTAAGCGAAGATTCTTCAGCGTCCTTACGTGGCGCTGAAACAATCCAAGAAACCAGAGCAATCACGGCAAAAAGTGAAACAGGAATTACAACGTAGGTAAATACTGTTTGGGCAACGCTTAGCCCTGGTCCACTAACGAGACCATCTTCGACGGGGCTCATAATTAAATGCATGGGTTAAGTGTAAATGCTCTAAGCAGTTGCTGCTGCCACACCAAATGGCTCTAGGTATTGCAGCCACCGCGCATTAGTTTGACCGGTTCCAAGAATTCTCCAAGCAGCACCAACAGGTTCACGAGGAATCTGGCGCAGACGCCACCCAATTTCTTTAAGCTGTTTATCTGCTTTTAAGTGATTGCACTTGTGGCAAGCCGACACAACGTTTTCCCAATTGTGACCACCACCACGACTGCGCGGAATCACGTGATCAATAGATGTTGCAGGTGCTGCGCAATACACACACCTTCCACCATCACGAGCAAATATTGCTCGGCGAGAAAGTGGAACAGCATGGCGATATGGAATACGAACAAATTTATTAAGTCGGATAACTGAAGGTAGATCTACTTGCCCGCCCGAGAAATGCAAAACAGTTCCAGATTCTTCGATCATTGTTGCTCGATGGTTAAGCACCAGAATCAGCGCGCGGCGTTCAGTAATGACACCCAGTGGTTCGTAGGTGGCATTGAGCACCAGCGTCCGCGACATAGCTTTCCTTTCCTGGCTCGGCGATTGGTTTATCTTGCCCCAAAACACCCGAGCGCGTGGGTATTTACTAGCGATATTTAGGTAAAGATTTGGATAAAGTCTGTTCTCTATGAACGATTCATTGCGAAGCGCCCTAGATTGGATAAGCGGCACCCCCTTGCGTGTATTAATCATCCTTATCTCGGCCATGGTGGTTCAAGCCTTTGGAACCCGCGCCATTGACCGGGCTATGGACCGACTGGCCACTGCAGATTTAGTTCCCGGGCCACGAAATATTGTTGCCCGACAAAAAGAACGAGCTCGCACAATTGGTGGAGTTTTTTCAAGCACATTAAAAATCGTTGTCTGGGTTGTTGCAACAGCCATGGTGGTGGGCGAGTTTGGATTTAACTTAGGTCCAATAATCGCATCCGCTGGAATTTTAGGTGTGGCCCTTGGTCTTGGTGCCCAGACTTTAGTTCGAGATGTTTTATCTGGAATTTTTATGTTAGTCGAAGATCAATACGGGGTTGGCGATAGCGTTGATGTTCTTGAAGTTCAAGGCGTGGTCGAAAAAGTTGGTTTGCGTATTACATGTGTGCGAGATGCAAAGGGAACGCTCTGGTATTTGCGAAATGGTGAAATTCTAAAAGTCGGTAATCAATCTCAATCTGGATGATTGATCATGGCAGCAGCTGCCATTTCTAAATAACTCCACAACTGCTCTCTGTGTTCAGGTTTTATTTCCATGCTATCTAGCGCTGTGCGCATCGCATTGACCCACGCATCATGTGCTGCAAGGTTGATATGAAATTCGGCATGGCGCATGCGAAGACGTGGGTGACCACGATTTTCTTGATAGGTAGTCGGTCCACCCCAGTACTGTTCTAGAAACCATTGCAAGCGGGTTGCTGCAGCTTTCAAATCTGATTCTGGATACATCGGGCGCAAAATCGGATCAACGGCCACCTGGGCGTAAAACGCTGAAACTAAATCTGCAAAGAAGGTTTCTCCGCCAAATTCTTCATAATGCGTACTCATGACCTAAGGCTATCCATGTCCTTGCCCTTAGCAATTTGTAATACAAAATAACTAGTTATTAAACATAAGGCCCCGCTCACATAAAACGCTGCGGCATAGTCACCAAACTTAACGCGCACTACTGCTGCGCCAAATGCTGCAATAGCACCGCCGATTTGGTGTGAAGCAAATACCCAACCGTAAATAACTGTTGCGCGATCTGGACCCAAAATGCTTCTACATAACATCACTGTTGGTGGAACTGTTGCAACCCAATCCAGGCCGTAGAAGATAACAAAAACGAGAGTGGATGGGTGCACAGATGAGAAAAGAATGGATGGGAGTAAAAATAATGAGAATCCACGAAGTCCGTAGTAGAAAAACAGAAGTTTACGAGAATCGTATTTATCTGTCAGCCAACCGGAGAAAATTGTGCCGATAACATCAAAAACTCCGACAAGAGCCAGCAGGGATGCTGCAACTACTTGACCCATTCCATGATCGTGAGCTGCAGGAATAAAGTGTGTCCCAATTAAACCACTCGTTGATAACCCGCAGACGAAAAAAGAACCAACGAGATACCAAAAATCTTTATGTGCACTTGCCTCTTTAAGTGAAACGATTGCTAAACGCGCTGCATTCATTCCAGAGTGGGCTGGCGGTTTCCAATCATCGGGAGCTCCATACGGCAATAAACCAAGGTCTGCTGGTTTTTCGCGCAGGAATAAAAAGATCATTGGAACCATAAGTAATGATGCAGCTCCTATGGTCACACCGATTGATTTCCAACCGTACATTTCTGACATGTGACTAAGCCCGGGCAAAAAGATAAGTTGTCCCATAGCTGCAGCTGATGTGAGTGCGCCAATTACTAATCCGCGCCTTTTAACAAACCAACGGTTTGCAACTGTTGCCGCAAATACAAGGGCCATGGATCCTGTTCCAACACCAACAATGACGCCCCATGTTGCAATTAACTGCCATGGCGCATGAATTTGCGTGGTTAAGAAAGCACCAGTACTGACTGTTGTTAACGCACCCATTACTACTCTTCGCACCGTGAAACGCTCCATAAGTGCTGCGGCGAAAGGTGCGGTTAATCCGTAGAGAAGTACGTTGACCGAGATTGCAAGTGAAATCTGATCGCGGCTCCAACCAAAAGCATCTTGCAAAGGAATTATTAAAACTGATGGCGCTGATCTAAAACCTGCAGTTGCAACCAAAGTAAAGAAAGTAACCACAGCCGCAATCCATGCGGGATGAAATCTGCGCTTACTTTTCAATTTTCATAAGCCTTTCTGAAGCAACTGCTAAAGCAGCTACGGGAATCGCAGCGAATAAACAGAGCCAGCCATAACTCAATGTACCGATGATTAGGCCGGCAATAGCGCCACCACCAGCACCAGCTAAGTTCATTACTAAGTCACTAGCGCCTTGCGAGGCAGGGCGCATTTCAACTGAAACAGATTCAGATAAAAAAGCAGAGCCGGCAATGAGTGTGCAAGACCAACCTAGGCCAAGTAAGAACAGACCAATTCCAAGCCGCACAGCATCATCTGCTGCCGCAGTACCCGCCACCAAAGTTGATAGCAACAAAATTGTCGTGCCTATTTGGATAACACGAATTCGCCCAAAGCGATCACTGAGTGATCCTACAAGTGGTGAAAATGCATACATGCCCAAAACATGAACACTTATAACAAAACCAATAATGCGCAAGGAAACATCAACGTGCTTCATGTGTATAGGAGTCATTACCATCACTGAAACCATTGCTATGTGGCCAATAGCAATAGCGCTAATTCCAAATAGTGCTTGCGGATTTGTACGAATATGGGACAACGCAGCTTTTGTCGAACCTTTGTGTTGTTTTACTTGTGCCTGACTTTCTGCCACAAGATAAGGATCGGGGCGCAAAAAGAGTTGAATAACAACAGTTGCAAAAACTAAAGTGGTTGCCGAGATCATGTAAGGTCCAACAAGACTTGGCAATCCAAAGTGTTCGGCCAAATTACCTGCAGGATCCATCAAATTAGGCCCTGCTACCGCACCTATTGTTGAGCCCCACACTACAAAAGAGAGTTGTTTGGCGCGCGTTTCATTTGTAGCTAAATCAATAGCTGCAAAGCGGGCTTGGTATCCAGAAGCTGATGCCGATCCAACGAGGAAAGTCCCCAGCAACATTAAGTAAATGTTTTTATGAGATCCTCCGAGAATTGCGCTAATTGATCCAACAACACCTGCCACATAACCAAACGAAAGTGAAAGCCTGCGACCCCCACGGGCGGTTAATCGGGCCAATGGTAAAGCCATTGCTGCTGCACCTAATACAGAAAAAGTCTGTGCTAAGCCTGCCAGGGTTTCAGAGTCGGTAATTGATGAAACCAACAAAGATCCCGCTGCAACAGTTCCTGCAACTCCTACGCCATTTAAAACTTGGGCTGTTGCAAGAGTGCGAACTACTTTTCGTTGCAGCGTTGAATTTGTCATTAGGAATTTAACCGCAGCCACACCGCAGTGTCCGTTGGCAATATATGACCGGTTATTGGCCCACTTGCAACTAAAACCTGTGAGTTAGGGGGAAGTTGAATCGGTGTACCAAAGTTGATGTAGCACGCAAAATCTCCAGGACGGTTAAATGCAACAACTTCTGCGCCTGCTTCTATCCATTCCATTGGACCATCGCCCAAACCTTCTTCGCCTTTGCGAATTGCTAACGCTTGGCGATACATAGTCAATGTTGAATTCTCAACACCATCTTGCGCATCAACTGCGTACTGACCCCACCATGAAGGTTGCGGCAACCATGCTTGATCAGGAGTTAATGCACTATTTGTTGAAAAACCATGTGCACCGACTGCAGAAGATGTCCATGGAATTGGCACGCGGCAACCATCACGGCCACGATCTTGATATCCACTCATCTTCCACCGTGGATCAGTTAGACGATCTTCTGGAATATCGCGCACTTCTGGAACTGCTAACTCTTCGCCTTGAAATAAATAAGTTCCTCCAGGTAATGCCAGAGTCATCAATGTGGCACTACGTGCACGCAATATCCCACGTGCAATATTGAGTTTTTTTGGATCTCCTTGGCGTGAAAACGTTGTTTCACCATGATACGTAAGGCCTAAATCAAGTCGATCTACCGAACGCACAACGTCATGGTTGTTAAATACCCACGAAGTTGGTGCGCCAACTTCTTTTAACGCATCGATTGAGTTATTAATCTTGGTTTTAATCTGCTGCGCATCCCATAAAGTTGTGAGCATTTCAAAGTTAAAAGAGTTTTGAAGTTCATCTGGGCGTACATATCTAGCAATACGCTCAGTTGGACTTACCCACGCTTCAGCAACTGCCATGCGATCACCCGGGTATGAATCAAGGATCTTGCGCCAAGCACGGTAAACATCATGCACACCTTCTTGATCCCAGAAAGGTTTGTGTTCAGTACCAAGCATTGATGCTGATGGGTCTTTGTGAATATCTGGCAAACCTGCTTCTTTAAACATTCCGTGAGCAACGTCAATACGGAAACCTGCAACACCTTTATCTAGCCAAAACTTCAAGACGTGATCAAAGTGTGCAACAACTTCTGGATTTTCCCAGTTGAGATCGGGTTGTTCTACTGCGAATAAGTGCAAGTACCACTGCCCTGGTTTTCCATCTGCTTCAATTATGCGCTCCCAAGCAGGACCACCAAAAACAGCTTCCCAGTTATTTGGTGGCAAGTCACCGTTTGTGCCTTTACCTTCGCGAAAGATAAAACGGTCGCGCTCTGGTGAATCAGGACCAGATTTGAGAGCTGCTTGAAACCATTTGTGATCACTCGACGTGTGGTTAGGGACAATGTCAACGATTAATCGGATTCCAAAATCTTGCGCTTCTTTTATTAACTGTTCAGCCTGTGCCAAAGTTCCATACGAAGGTTCGATATCCAAGTAATCAGAAACGTCGTAACCATGATCGCGTTGAGGCGATGGATACCACGGTGAAATCCAGATTGCATCGATGCCGAGAGATTTCAAATATGGAAGTCGTGAGCGAATTCCTTCAACATCACCGATGCCATCGCCATTTGAATCAGCGTATGAGCGAGGATAAATTTGATAGGTAACTGCATCACGCCACCAGGGACGCTCTTTTCGTGAAGCCAAATGGGACATTACTTATTCAGACTCAAAGTATTGAGTTAAGAATGCACGTTGTTCATCACCGATTGGCTTTGATTTCTTTGTAGCCATATCAACTGTGACCTGAACAGTTTTAACTCGAGCTACTAATTCACCATTTAAACTGATTTCATAGGTCATTGTGAAAGAAGACGTACCAATAGCACTAACCCATAATTCAACATCTAGAAAAGTGTTTCCATCATAAATAGGCGCGATGAAATCGACTTCAGCACGCGCAACAACCATTTCCAAAATGCCTGACCACGCAAAGCGTGCTTCTTGGGCATAGGTTAAATACTTCGCGTTATTAACATGGCCAAATGCATCTAAATCATCCCAGCGGACGTATTGCTTACTTTGATGTCGCATTTATCGAGTCAACTTTCTATATGTGACTCGATGTGGACGCGCTGCATCTGCTCCAAGTCTTTGGATTTTATTAGCTTCATAGGATTCGAAGTTTCCTTCAAACCAGAACCACTTTGAATCTCCTTCATAAGCCAAAATGTGTGTTGCTACTCGGTCAAGGAACCAGCGATCGTGGGAAATCACAACAGCGCAACCAGGAAATTCAAGGAGTGCGTTTTCAAGTGACCCTAAAGTTTCAACATCGAGGTCGTTCGTTGGCTCATCGAGAAGAAGTAAGTTGCCACCTTGCTTAAGTGTGAGAGCTAAGTTCAAACGGTTACGTTCACCACCCGATAAAATTCCTGCAGGCTTTTGCTGATCTGGACCTTTAAAACCAAAGCAAGAAACATACGCCCGTGAAGGCATTTCGACTTGGCCGACCTTAATAAAATCAAGACCATCAGAAACAACTTCCCACAGAGTTTTCTTAGGGTCGATGCCACCACGTGACTGATCAACGTATGAAATCTTTACGGTTTCACCGATCTTTACATTTCCAGAATCTGGAGTTTCAAAGCCAAGCAAAGTCTTAAACAAGGTGGTTTTACCTGCACCGTTTGGCCCAATTACTCCAACAATTCCATTGCGTGGCAATGTAAATGAGAGATCATCAATGAGTACACGATCGCCAAAACCTTTGGTTAAATGATCAACTTCAATGACAACGTTACCCAGACGTGGTCCAGGTGGAATCTGAATTTCTTCAAAGTCCAACTTGCGCATCTTGTCGGCCTCTGCCGCCATTTCTTCATAACGTGCAAGACGTGCCTTAGATTTAACTTGACGTCCCTTAGCGTTTTGGCGAACCCATTCAAGTTCTTCAGTTAAACGCTTTGCTCGCTTGGCATCTTTTTGGCCTTCAATCTTTAGGCGTGCCGATTTTGTTTCAAGATATGTTGTGTAGTTACCTTCGTAAGGATAAGCACGACCGCGGTCGAGTTCTAGAATCCATTGTGCAACGTTGTCCAAGAAATATCTATCGTGCGTGATCGCAACAACTGCGCCGGCATATTTATTTAAATGTTGTTCTAACCACAAAACAGATTCAGCATCTAAGTGGTTAGTAGGCTCATCAAGAAGTAATAGGTCAGGTGCCTGAAGTAACAGTTTACATAAAGCAACGCGGCGCTTTTCTCCGCCAGATAAAACCGAAACATCGGCATCAGCCGGTGGGCAACGAAGTGCATCCATGGCTTGTTCAAGTTGTGAATCTAATTCCCAAGCATTGCGGTGATCTAGCTGCTCTTGAAGTTCGCCCATTTCAGCTAATAACTTGTCGTAGTCAGCATCTGGATTAGCCATCTCATCGCTGATTGCATTAAAGCGATCAAGCATTGCAACGGTTTCGGCTACGCCTTCTTTAACGTTATCAATAACATTTTTACTTTCATTTAAAACTGGTTCCTGCATCAAAATTCCGACCGTGTATCCAGGAGTTATGTATGCCTCGCCATTTGATGGTTGCTGTAATCCAGCCATAATCTGCAAGACCGTGGACTTACCGGCACCGTTTGGTCCGACCACGCCAATTTTGGCGCCTGGATAAAACATAATCGTGACGTCATCAAGGATGACCTTGTCACCATGCGCTTTACGCGCCTTCTTCATCGTATAAATGAACTCAGCCATGAGACGAAACCTTATCGTTATGTGTCGGTAGACTTAGCATTCACGACCCTACAGGCGCCT
>CAFBRY010000029.1_pt1 | contig 14824 bp, 14 predicted proteins | sample 7270221 | NCBI WGS metagenome assembly CAFBRY01 (sample SAMEA6814201, study PRJEB35770) | uncultured Actinomycetes bacterium | biome: Freshwater; feature: Freshwater reservoir; material: water | place: Czech Republic | collected 2016-11-09 | depth 30m m | reverse complement strand
CATGGGAACGCGAACACCATCATCAAAGCGACCTGGGCCAACTGCAATAACAGTTCCCTCTTGTGGCTTTTCTTTTGCTGTATCTGGGATAACAAGACCAGATGCTGTTGTTGTTTCAGCTTCGTTTGTCTTGATAACGATGCGATCTTCTAGTGGCTTAATGGCCATGGGCTTAACTCCTTCTTATTTTTCCTGATTGAATTCCTCGTGCAGGCCCGATTAGCAGTGTGGGCCCGTGAGTGCTAACGCAAGGTTAGACGGGGCTATTCCCAAGGGCAAATTGAGCTACGACAGGCTCACGGTCGTAACGGGCAGGCTGGACTGCGCATCAAAGGCCACTGGGCTAGGCGTGCGCCCGGCCGAGGCCATCAAGGCTCCCAGGCTGGCCACCATGGCCCCATTATCGGTACATAGCGCAGGCGACGGGATCCGAAGTGTGATGCCCGCCTTTTCACAACGCGCCTGGGCCACGGCTCGAAGCCGTGAGTTAGCGGCAACGCCCCCAGCAATCACAAGTGAATCAATTCCGCTTTCTTTACATGCAGCAATCGCTTTAAGCATTAAAACATCCACAATTGATTCTTGGAAAGAAGCGGCAACATCGGCTCGAATATAGTCCGGCGAACTTTCTAAATATCTGGCAACTGCAGTTTTTAAACCTGAGAAGGAAAAATCATAAGGGCGCGTTTGCCAGTCATTAGATGTTGTGAGGCCTCGTGGGAAATCAATGGCGCTCGCACTTCCTTCTTTAGCCATTGCATCTATAGCGGGTCCACCCGGAAAACCTAACTTCATTACGCGAGCAATTTTATCGAATGCTTCACCAGCGGCATCATCAATTGTCTGTCCTAATTTAACAATGGAAGAAGTGATGTCATTGACTTGAAGCAATGATGAATGACCACCACTAACTAAAAGCGCGATTGTTGGTTCAAGGCTTTGATTATGAGTTAAGTAATCAACGCTCACATGTGCCGCTAAATGATTGACTGCATAGATAGGTTTATCTAAACCAATTGCAAGACCTGCAGCAGATCCTACGCCGACTAGAAGTGCGCCGACTAAACCTGGGCCTGCAGTAACAGCTATTACATCAATATCTTTGAGTGAAACGTTGGCATCGCGCAATGCCTGTTTAATCGTTGGTTGCATCGCTTCAAGGTGTGCTCGGCTAGCAATTTCAGGAACAACTCCCCCAAAGCGTGCATGTTCTTCAACACTTGATGCAATCACATTTGCCAGCAACGTACGTCCACGAACAATTCCTACTGCAGTTTCATCACATGAAGTTTCGATACCCAGAACTAATGGCTCGCTCATGGCAGCTCTTTTCGCATTATCAGCGCATCTAGCCCGCTACCAAAATAATCTTTACGAGTATTTAACCGTGAGTACCCAAGAGATTCATATAAACCAATAGCTTCAACGTTATCGCTTTTAACTTCAAGCATCATCGCAGCTGCTTGGCGATCAATAGCAAAATCAGTTATCAAAGCTATTAATTGCCGGGCAATGCCTTTGCCACGGTGCTCTGCAATAACCCCAACCGTCAAAATATCGGCCTCAACGGCAGGCGCCGGCACCAATATGCCTGCATAGCCAATGATTGATTTGTCATCATCTAGGGCCACAACGAAGTGACGTGTGCGTGGCATCTCAGCAAACTCTTCTTTGTATTGACCAGCAGACCATGGTGAATATGGAAAGAGTTGTTTATCTAATGAAACAAAAACTGGAATATCCAGCGCAATAGCATCGCGATAGGTTGTCATGAGCGATCTGCCGTTGCTACTGCATCTGGTCTGCGCAAATAAATCGGTTCAGTAATGTTTCCGGCAAGTGCAACTAAAGCTTTCATCTCTGGATAAAGATCGGCATGAATAACTACGCCTTTGGCTTGAACATCTGCCGGAAAGTTCACGGCTGGTTCACCGACACGATTTCCTTCTTTATATCGAGCCCAGTAAACCTCTTTGCGACGTGCATCGACAGTGACAATAAAATCTTTTTCACTTACTTGTGCTGCTATGGCATCAAGTGAGCAAACTCCACGTACATCAATTTCGCGGGCTAGGGCAAAGCTTTGTGCAAAGGCAATTCCTATACGCAACCCCGTATATGGGCCTGGGCCCATACCAACTACTACTTCATCAATGACTAAACCCTTAGCACCTTCTTGTACTAGTGCTGGCAAAGCTGGTCCATGTTCAGTTGCGCCATCATGATGAGCGCTCCAAAGAATTTCTTCGCCTTTGATTACTGCGACGCAGGTGCGCGAAGTTGAAGTATCAATCGCTAAGGTAATTGTCATAGAGCAAAACCATTCCAACGAGCACCAATGGCTTTAATCTCTACTTGGCGAATTTCAGTGGTTCTATCTATTGTGATTTCTAACCGATCCTCATTAAGACGAGCAGATTCACTTCCGCCCCATTCAACAACGGTTACCGAGTTTTCTGTATCTAAATCCAAATCATCTAAGTAAAGGTTTGGATTATCCGTATCAATCAAACGATAAGCATCCACATGAATCATGGGTATTGCAGCTGCATGTGTCCTAGAAATGACAAAGGTAGGTGAAGTGATATCTGTGATTCCTAGGCCTTTACCAATGCCTTGAGCTAAAACTGTTTTGCCTGCACCTAGTGGGCCATTTATAAGAAGCAAGTCACCAGCTTTTAAATGCGCAGAAATAGATTCTCCGAGATTAAACATCTCTTCAGCGTTGGCAACGGTAATCATCAGGAAGTAAGGGTAAAGGAAAACGGGGGCCTTGGTTTCCCAAAGCCCCCGTTTATTACCCTTGATGTATTAGTTGTCGCTGTAGAACTTGAGCAACGGAGCAACAATGTTCTTATCAACTGAGAGATTGCCAGCCTTACGAGCTGCTGTTGCAATCGCACCACCTGATGGAAGCTTTCCTGTGCTTGATGCTTGAACCAATGACTTAGCTACCAACACAAGTTGTGCTGATGTGAAGTTACAGTGGTTAGTTCCTTGTGCGGCAGGAGTTGATGTGATTGGAGCACCCGTGCTTGCAAACTTTGTCCAGTTCGCAGGTGTTGTATTCCAAAGCATCAGCAACTTGTTAGTTGGAGCGGTATAAGACTTACTCTTTTGGTACTCCTTAAGCGCTGCAACCTTTTCTGCTGCAAACTGCTCTGCATATGCATTCACAACACGTTGTGATGCACCAGCTGGCGTAATTGGATCAGCCAATCCAGTCATCAAGATCGTTGGAACATTGATCTTTCCAGTGTTTGCATGCAATGCATTCATCTTGGCCATGGCAGCTGGATTTCCAACTGCACGTGGTGCACCTGGATTAGCAGCTGACAAAGCAGCACTAAGGGCACCAATAACGGTGTTACCTGAAAGTGCAGCGTTGAAAATTACAGCTTCTGTTTCAATGCGTGCTGCGTAGTTAGTCTTTGTGTTATCAAAGATTGCTCCACCAGTCTGCATTTCAACATCTTGAGTTGCAAGAATTGCAAGAGCAGCAGCATTTGTTCCATTTTCAAGGATTGCAAGTGCTGGGCTAACTGCTAGTGGGAATGACAACTTCAATGCACCTTCTGGACCATTAACTGAGTCGAAGTGTGCTGATTGAGTTGGCAGACCTGCCATAAGGCCAAGGTAAAGAAGTGCGCTACGCACAGGAATTCCTGCAGCTTCTAGCGCTTTACCTGTTGCAGAAGAAGTATCTGGCCATGCGCCAGTTGAAATACCCGCTTGCAACTTGCCCATAACAGTAAAGACTTTACCTAGGTCAACATAAGACTCTCCAACACCAGCAGCTCCAGCTGAATAATTTCCAGCCTTAATTGTTGGATCGAAAAGAACCTTAAGACCCCAGAGGAAATCTCCGGCCATAGTTAACTCTGCATTTACATTGTCAGCCATACACATTGGTGCAACTGCACTAACGAGTTCTGGATGCTTTTCAGCAAGACCCTGAGTGATAACGCCACCAAGAGATGATCCCCAAGCAATTACTTTCTTAGTTGTTGGGAACTGCTTCTTAAATGTGTCAATGAGTTCAACGTTTGTCTTAATTGCAGAATCTGGGTTCCAGCCTTGCCGTGCAAAGCCTGAACCAACAATTGCAACGCCTTGGCTAAATAGATACTTAGCAACATCAGCATTTCCACCAGGAACTGGTTCAGGAGTGTTGGTTACTTTGTATCCACCAATAAGTGGAATTGCTGCTGGAATGTCTACGTTGTAACGGTATCCATGTGAGTACAAAGCAACAGTTCCGTTGAAGTTAGCTGGAACCTGCATTGCATATGGAGCACCATCTGATGTTGCACCAACGCATGACTGAATTGGGCTCTTGCCATCGCATGCAGGCGCAGCGTTAGCTGCTACTGGTACTGAAACAAGAAATGTTGTGACAAGTGCTGTTACTGAAAGAAGCGAAAGAATTCTTACTTTTTTCATTAGTTAGGTAGTCCCTTCGCTGGCATTGCTGGACGCACATAAGTTGACTTAACAACTGCGCCAGCACCTGAATCGGTTGTGTATGTGACATATGTGCCACCTACTGGAGAAAGGTCGCCAGTTGGTGAGTACTTACCAACCCAGTAACCAGTTAATCCAACGTGGCTTGTCTTTGAATAACCCAGCGGAACGAGTGCAGAGTTCGCAAATGTTGAACCCTTGCTATCGATTGCTGCCATCAATGACTTACGAGTTGGATTTGGGCCAGCAGCTTTAAGAGCCTGCGCAGCCATAAATGCTGAGTTCATTCCAAGCAATACGTTGAGATCAAATGTTGATCCAGGTACTGCCTTGGCGTAGATATCTGAGAATAGTTTTACGTATTCATCCTTCATATCTGTTGTTGCTGGAACTGGTGAGAAGCCGATTGCGTTGTAAAGAACGCCAGCTGGCACACCAGTAAGTTTAATTGTTGTTGCATCTCCACCAACTGAACCAAGCATCCACTGTGGTGCATATTTCAATTGAGCTGCAACGCCGAGCATTGCAGAAGTTGCGCTAGATACACCGAAAAGAATTACAACGTCGGCTTCTGCAGCCTTGAACTTTGTAATCCAGCCGGCTGCAGCTGCAGCACCTTGTGAACCTGATGCATAAGGAACCTTGACTGCGAATGTAACTCCTGCAGTCTTAAATCCTGCGAGCGCATCTGAACCGAAGTCGTCATCCTGGTAAAGAAGACCAATCTTCTTTCCTGCAAAGTTTTCCTTAATGTACTGACCCATGATCTTTGCTTCCATAATGTATGAAGGCAAGACTGCGTAAGTAGTTGGATATTTCTTTGCATCAGCGAATCCGCTAAATCCAGTGTTAACAAAAAGAACAGGGACTCCACGGCGACCTGGGTTAACAGATGCCGCTACAGCCTTTACGTTTGCTGTTCCAAGTGGAGCAAGAAGAGCCATGACCTTATCTTTTAAAATAAGTTCGTTTGTCTTTGCTACAGCTTCAGTTGGTACATAACGATCATCTTTTACAACAAGTGTGACCTTACGGCCGTTAATTCCACCGTTTGCATTGAGATAATCGAAGTACGCCTTTGCTGCACCAGGAATCTTGTTATAACCAAGTGATGCCGTACCTGTCATTGGAAGCGTCATACCGAGTTTAATTCCGGTAGATGTAACTCCCACTTCAGCCGCTTGCGCTGGGACTGCTGTTACAGCCAAGCTCACTGCGGCAAGTACCGCTGAAACTGTTATCAGTTTCCGGCGATTCATTGCTTTCATGTGTTTCCTTCCATCGAGGGTTTATTGCGGGGGTAATGCTTTTACTTCTTTAACGCTAAGTGCTTGGCCTTTCGTGCGCGATGTTGTTCAACCGGTCCATTTGGAACAAATAAAACGGTCAGAATCAAAAGTGCGCTCACCAAAAAGCCCGGCAAGTTCGTGGTCACTGCTTCAGAGCTACCGATCCGGTGTGCCACCACATCGGCGACCTCTGGAATAGCGACCAGGACCACTGCCCCAATCATTGCGCCTGGGAGGGTGGTTATGCCAGATATGACTGCGCCTGTCAGCAGGGAAAATGAGAGCGCAAGCGGGAAAGCGCTGGGGGAAACGGTGCCGATGGTCATGGAAAGGAGGGCTCCCGCCAATCCGGCGATTCCGGCGCTGATGGTGAAGGCCAGGATCTTAGATCGGGCGATATTGATGCCAGAGAGCTGGGCAGCGACTTCGTTGCCCCGAATCGCCCGCCACGTGCGGCCGTAACGTGAACCAAGAATATTTTTTACGATCCAGATTGAAATCAGCGCACCTAAGCCCGCAATCCAGAAAAACCATTTGTACTGGGTGAACTCTTCACCTAAAGAAAGTGGTGGGAAACCGACATCAAATAATAAACCTTGCTCTCCACCTAGAACTGAAAATTGATTTGCTAGAGAAGGTAAACCAATTGCCAGTGCCAAAGTTGTTCCAGCTAAATAGGGCCCAGATAATCTAGCCGCTGCTGCACCAAGGAGTGCGCCGCCAATCGCCGCAGCAAGAACTGCAACAACAAAACATAGAATGATTGGTAGGTTCAATTCAATTCGTGCAACTGCTGCGGCATATGCTCCAACTGCCATAAGTGCTCCGTGACCAAGTGAAACTTGCCCAGAATATCCAGTTAATAAAATAATGGAAGAAATTGCAATTACATATACGGCAATTGATGCACCCTGGTAAACGCGAAGCTCATCAACCATTCCGCTTATAAAGTAGAGAACAACTCCGCCTAAAATAAACAAGAAAATATCTCGGGTTTGTTTTTTATGCACGGCGGGCCGCCTTTGCTCCAAAAATACCCTGAGGGCGAATGAACAAAACGGTCAACAGAATTACAAATGGTGCAATGAAAAATAATCCACTACTTATATACATGAGTACAAATGAAATCATTAGCCCAAGTACAAGTCCACCGATCACGGCACCAATCAAACTATCCAAGCCACCTATAACGGCGGCAATAAAACCTGAGACAAGGAGTAACGAGAATTCAATTGAATCTGGTGACAACGTTCCATTGCCATTCACAGTTTGGAACATTCCAGCCACTGCACCGGCAGCACCTGCTAGCGCCCAACCTAATGTGCGAACCCAATCAACTTTGATTCCAGATAAACGAGCAATTTCTGGGGCATAAGCCGATGCACGTAGGGCTAAACCAATATTAGTTTTTTGAAAGACAATCGACAAAATTAACATCAAAATTATTACAGTGATGAGGATTAAAAGCTTTAATGGTGAAAAAACCAATGTAGTTCCATTTATGGTGAACCCATCATTTGAAACTGGGCCAATTATTCGAACATCTTGACCGCCCCAAATCATCGATGCAGATGCTCGAATAAGACCCAAAAGACCAAGGGTTGCAATGATTGGTGCTACTCCAGCTATTGGACCTGACGAACTATGTTTAACAAGTAAGCGAATCAGAATCATTTCTACTAACGCTGCAAATAAGGCTCCGCCGATCATTGCTACTGGAAGAGCAATCCAGAAAGAGCCCAACTTTGTAACAGCTTCAAAACCAAAATACGTTGACAGTAAAGCCATTCCTGCTTGGGCAAAATTAACGACTCGAGTACTGCGCCAAACTAAAACCATAGAAATTGCCATTAGTGAATAGATAGAACCTGACGTAATTCCGATGAGCAGAGTATTTAAGAAATCCATAATTAATACCCCAAATATGCAGCGCGGACTGCAGGATCATCGATGAGTGCTTGCGCATGGTTAACCGCAACTACTTTTCCTAAATTCAAAACAATTCCTAAGTCAGCAATCTTTAAAGCTCCCATAGCATTTTGCTCAACTAGCAACACTGTTAAGTTCATAGATGTAGCTAGTTGGCGGATAGTTTGGAAAATCTGTTCAACAACTAGAGGTGCTAGTCCAAGTGAAGGTTCATCTAATAAAAGCAGCTGAGGTTTAGCCATGATTGCCCGACCGATAGCCAGCATCTGTCGTTCCCCGCCAGATAAAGTGTCTGCACGTTGTTCAATACGTTCACCTAAACGTGGAAAAATAGTTATAACTTGATCAATTGACTCTTTGGCTTCTTTTTTATTACCTCGCCAAATTGCACCCAGCTCTAAATTTTCTCGAACTGACAGTTCGGGAACAACTGATTTACCTTCTGAGACATGTGAAATTCCTCGTCGCACCAACATCTCAGGCTTTATTCCACTAATACTTTGGCCATTCCATGTGATGTCACCGTGTGTTGGATTCTTAAGACCAGAGATAGTCCGGAGTAGCGTTGTTTTTCCTGCACCATTAGAACCAATGATCGCGGCCAACTTGCCCGTGGGAACAGCGATAGAAACTTGATTTATGGCACAAATAGCGCCGTGATGCACCGTCAAATTAGAAACGTTTAATGTCATTTAGACACCCGTTCCCAAATATGCAGCCATAACCGCAGGATCTCGCCGAACAACCTCAGCATTACCGCTGGCAATGACTTCACCAAAGTTAAGTACATAGAGCTTGCTACATACCGACATGACTACATCCATATGGTGCTCAACAAGTAGAACCGACATTGTTGCGCTCAAGTTACGGATTAAAAGATTCATCCACTCAATATCTTGTGAACCTAATCCCCCGGCTGGCTCATCGAGCATAAGAATCTTTGGTTCACTTACAAGAGCACGCGCAATTGCCACACGCTTTGTATCTGGATATGACAATGTGTCTGCACGGCGTTCAGCTAATCCGCTGGCATATACCCGTTCTAATGCTGCGAATGATTTACGACGAATCTCTTTTTCGTCATTACTACTTCTACCAAGGGCTGCAGAAATCAGCCCAGATGTTGCAAGATGTTGCGCACCGACCATGACGTTTTCTAAAACTGTTAGGTCTCCAAATAATCCAACACCTTGTAAAGTTCGCGCAATTCCTAAGTCAACAAGTTGTGCTGTTTGTGGAAAATCCTGTTCTTTGCCATCAAGAAAAAACTTTCCAGAATCTGGTTTAACCAATCCACAGAGTGCATTAAATAAAGTTGTCTTGCCCGCGCCATTAGGGCCGATTAATCCAACGACTTCATTCTTACCAATTTCTAAGTAAACGTCGTTGAGTGCACGAAGCCCACCGAAGGAGATATTGACACCTTCGACGCGCAACGCTGCATTATTAGTAGACATGAGGTGCGTAGATTCTAGGCACTCGCGGCCCAATTCTTGTCACGATTTCATAATTAATTGATAACGATGCATCGCCCCAATCATCTGCGGTGTATTCACCATGAGAGCCATCACCAAAAACAATCACCCAATCCCCTGAAATAGCTGTGGAGTCAATCCCTAGGTCTACGACAAATTGATCCATGGAAACGCGGCCAATAATCGGGGCCCGTGCGCCATTAACAAAGATGCCAGCGCCTTGTGCAATTCGTGGAATTCCATCGGCATAGCCCATTGAAACAACACCCAATTTTGTTTCATGTTCAGTGACTACTGTTGCGCCATAACCAACGGCAGAACCTGCAGGTACAGTTTTTACTAGATGCAACTTGGCACGCAGTTGCATAACAGGTTTTAATCCCAGTTTTTTACTATCTCCCATTGTCTTGAAATCTGGTGACAGTCCATACATTGCGATTCCGGTACGCACCATGTCAAATACAGAATTACTGTCTAACAAAGTTGCCGCCGAGTTAGATAAGTGTTTGATTGGCGGATTGATGCCAATTGCAGATAATTCAGCAACTCGAGCCTTAAACATATTACGTTGATCGCTATTTTGTTGCTGACCAGCTTCATCAGCTCGTGCAAAGTGCGAAAAAATTCCCACAACTTCGACTTTAGAAAAATCTGCTTTTAGCAGTTCTTCCCACTCATCCAGAAATCCACCACGAGTCATACCTGTATCAACTTCGATATGAATACGGGGCTTGTTAGGTACATGTGAAATTTCCCTCAATGTCGCAATTGATGCGACTGCAATATCAATATCGTGCTTAGCTGCTTGATTAAAATCTGATCCTGGTGGGACGAGCCAAGCAAGTATTGGAATTCTGACGCCATGCGTGCGAAGCGCAATCGCTTCTTCCAAAAGTGCAACACCTAACCAGTCAGCGCCGTTTTTCTCTGCGGCCAAACCAATCTCTATTAATCCATGACCATACGCATCTGCTTTAACAACAGCCAACAAATCTACTTTCGCAGTAGATCTTAGAAAGGAAATATTAGAGGCAAGGGCATTGATATCAATGCGCGCTTCTGCACGATGCTCCATTATCGACGCTCAACAATCACCATTGCAGATGCAATTCCTGCATCATGTGAAAGTGAGAGATGCACATCTGCACCATCAACTAGATCTGCGATTTCACCGCGAAATAAAAATACTGGCTTTCCATTCTCAAGATTTAATACTTCGGCTTCGTGCCAACTCAACCCTTTCCCAGCGCTGAGGGCTTTGGCAAGCGCTTCCTTGGCGGCAAAACGGGCAGCTAATGAATGAATAGGTTTCGTGCGCTCATTGTCAGTGAAAAGCTTTTCTAATAACCCAGGGGTTCGTTCAAGTGAGGATTTGAAGCGTTCGATATCGACGACATCAATGCCGATTCCATCAATCATGCGCTCGAGTCTAGTGCAGTTGGCTCTTTGAGGGAACGTAGCGATCAACGGCAATTACTGCCACTAATAATGCGCTGCCTATAAACAAGCCACCTAATAAGTCTGTAAACCAGTGAGTATGGCGAATAAGAGAAACTATACAAATAGTTAATGAAATTGTTATGACACCCGCACTTGCCAAACGGCCTTGATACTTATCAACTTTTGCATATCTATAAATTAAATAAGCAAGAATTCCCCACGACAACACGGCATTGGATGCATGACCGCTGGGATAAGACATTCCACCAGCATGGAGCAAATCAAATCCATCACGAGGTTTTGTACGACCTAGAAAAATCTTAAAAGTACCAACAACTAAATTAAGCGCAAGCAAAGAGAGAATGGCCAAATTAAGTGGACGCCAAGTTTTAAACTTATAGGCAATAAAAGCAGCTGCAAGAATTAGTACGGTTGCAGTTAGCCAACGAAGGCCTAAATCATCGAGTCTGCGCAAAATAAAACCCGATAGCCCATCAAAGCGTGGTCGACGCGTTCGATTAACATGGTTATCAAAATTAACTAATGGTCCGTATGTAAGGACTTGTTGAGTTACGACTAGAAAGCCAATAAAGAGCAAAACCGACCAGCGTAAAGCTCTATCCATTTGTTTTCTGCGTAGTTGAACTTTCATATTGTTTTATTCAACCGTAACTGACTTGGCCAAGTTTCTTGGTTGATCAACATCATTGCCTCGTGCAACTGCCATCTCGTATGCAAAAACTTGGAGCGGAACTGTTGCAAGTACTGGCTGGAAAAGCGCAGGTACTACTGGAATTCGGATGATGTGTTCAGCGCCTTCAACATGGGCACCTTCTTCTGCTATGACGATTACCCGTGCACCTCGAGCTTTCACTTCTTGAATATTGCTGAGCATCTTTTCATCAAGAGCATGTTCATGACCGGCAGGCAAGATTGCAATTACTGGTGTTCCTTGATCAATTAAAGCGATGGGGCCGTGTTTGAGTTCTCCACCAGCAAATCCTTCGGCGTGAATATAAGCAAGCTCTTTTAATTTTAAAGCACCTTCAAGGGCTACGGGATAACCAATGTTTCTACCTAAAAATAATACGATGTTATTTTCGGCAAAGCTTCGTGTTAATGCCCGAAGTGGTTCTACAGTCTCAAGAATCTGTTCAATCTTGCCAGGAAGTTCGAGTAGTTCGTTGTAAAGGGATTCAACTTGGGAATCATTGAGCGCGCCATTTACTTGCGCCAAGTGCAGGCCAATCAGATAAACCGCAATCATTTGGGTTAGTAAAGCTTTGGTTGAAGCCACTGCAATCTCAGGGCCTGCGTGCGTATACAAAACCGCATCGGATTCGCGAGGAATAGTTGAACTATTTGTATTACAGATTGCTAGTACTCGTCCGCCCGCAGCTTTGGCATGACGCACGGCCATCAAGGTATCCATGGTTTCCCCTGATTGTGAAATCGCAATAATCAAAGTTCCTGCATCGATAATTGGATCTCGATATCTAAATTCGCTAGCAATTTCTACATCAACTGGAATCTTTGCCCATTTTTCAATTGCATACTTTGCAACCATACCTGCGTGATATGCAGTACCGCATGCAATCACGGTGATCTTCTTTAATGAACGAATCTCATCAGCGCCCATTCGAAGTTCATCTAGAACTATTTGCTTGTTATCACTTAGGCGGCCAATCAAAGTATCGGCAACTGCTTTAGGTTGCTCAAAAATCTCTTTGAGCATGAAATGTGTGAAGCCACCCTTTTGCGCAGCGCTTGCATCCCAAGAAATTACATAATCCTTTGGAGCAACGGCATTTCCTTCAAGATCTGTGATTGTTACTGATGATGGTGTCATGGTTACAACTTCATCTTGGCCAAGTTCTACCGCCCTCTTTGTGTAGTCAATAAAAGCAGCGACATCTGATGCCATGAAGTTTTCACCTGTGCCCAAACCAACTACAAGTGGAGAATTACGGCGGACGCCAACAACAACATCGGGAGCATCGGCGTGTATTGCTAAAAGTGTAAATGAGCCGCGTAAGGCTTTAACGGCTTCACGCATTGCAGCTGATAAATCACCACTATGTTTCTTGCGTAGATCACTCAGTAAATGCGCCACTGATTCGGTATCGGTCTCTGATGAAAATGTATGTCCCTTAGCTTCTAGCTCTTTACGAAGCTCTGAATAGTTTTCGATAATTCCATTATGAATAACAGCTAACTTGCCCTCGTTATCAACATGCGGATGGGCGTTGTGATCAGTTGGACCGCCATGGGTTGCCCAACGAGTATGGCCAATTCCTGAGTGAACTATTGGGAGTGAAGCATCGAGTGAGTTTTCTAGATTAGAAAGTTTCCCGGCTTTTTTCTCGATAAAGAGTTTTCCTGGAGTACCTAATGCGATTCCTGCTGAGTCATAACCGCGGTATTCAAGTCGGCGAAGACCTTCAATCAGAGGCGTTGCTGCAGATTGTGGCCCTGTGTAACCCACAATTCCACACATAGATTCTTACCCCAGTTCTTTTTTAACAATATCTGCAAGTTGTCGAGCAACTTCTTGCGCAAGGCTATCACTGGCTGCTTCTACCATCACTCTGACGAGTGGTTCAGTGCCAGATGCGCGAAGTAATACACGCCCGCTATCAGCCAAACGTTCTTCGGCGCTTTTAACTGCAGCAGAAATCACTGAAGAATCTGCCAATTTATCTTTTTGCACATCTTTAACATTTATTAATACCTGAGGGAAGCGAACCATAGTTGCAGCTAATTCTTGCAAAGTTTTACCAGTACGAACTACTTCTTGAAGAAGTTGTAGGGCAGTTAATATCCCATCGCCAGTATTGGCAAGATCGCGCATGATGACATGGCCAGATTGTTCTCCGCCTAGTGAATAATCATTTGCAATCATATTTTCTAGAACATAACGATCTCCAACAGGAGTTGTGACTACAGCAATTTCTGATTCTTTCATCGCGTGCATAAAACCAAGATTGCTCATGACTGTGCCTACAACAGTATTACCTTTTAATTTGCCACGAGCTTTAAATCCGCGGGCAAGCAGAGTAAGAATATGATCGCCATCGATTTCACTTCCTGTAGCATCAATTGCTAAACAACGATCTGCATCTCCATCATGGGCAATTCCAACGTCGGCGCCTTCTTTTAATACTGCCGCGCGTAGTTGATGTAGATGCGTAGAACCACAGTCGTCATTAATATTCCAACCATCGGGTTGGTTAAAAATTGCAACAACTTCTGCTCCGGCTCGGCGATATGCCTCGGGTGCGACTACTGAAGATGCGCCATTTGCGCAGTCCACAACAATCTTTAGACCTTTAAGTGGTGTTTCAACTGATGCGAGTAAATGCTTTAAATATCGCTCGGTGGCAGTGTCATCATTAATTGCACGTCCAACGTTTTTCCCCGTTGGGCGCTCCCAATCTTCGCCCATGCGCGCTTCGATGCGAGCTTCAATCGCATCATCTAATTTGCCACCACCGCGAGCAAACAACTTAATTCCATTATCTGGCATTGGATTATGCGATGCACTAATCATTACGCCAAGATCAGCCTTAGATTCGGCAACTAAATGCGCAATAGCAGGGGTGGGTAATACTCCAACACGATAAACATTGATTCCTGCACTTGTTAAACCAGCGACAACAGCTGCTTCTAAGAACTCACCTGAGGCACGTGAATCTTGGCCCACAATAGCCGTTGGACGATGATCTTTATTTGATGAGCTTTCTACCAATATATGCGCAGCTGCAACAGAAACATCTAGAGCTAACTCTGCAGTTAAATCGCGATTGGCTAAGCCACGAATTCCATCGGTGCCAAAGAGCGCCATTGGAACTCCTCTGCTAGAAAGTGTGAATTAACGCTTGCTGTATTGAGAACGCTTACGTGCCTTCTTTAGGCCATACTTCTTGCGCTCGATAACACGTGCATCACGTGAAAGGAATCCAGCTTTCTTAAGTGCTGGACGGTTTGCTTCTTCATCAATCTGATTCAATGAACGAGCAACACCTAAACGAAGTGCACCAGCTTGACCAGAAACTCCGCCACCATTGATACGTGCGAAGACATCGTAAGAATTTTCTGCACCAACAGTGCGGAATGGTTCTGACACTAGTTGTTGGTGAACTTTATTTGGGAAATAGTTTTCAAGAGTCTTTCCATTAACAACCCACTTGCCGCTTCCTGGAACTAAGCGAACACGTGCAACTGCCT
>CAFBRY010000025.1_pt1 | contig 16953 bp, 18 predicted proteins | sample 7270221 | NCBI WGS metagenome assembly CAFBRY01 (sample SAMEA6814201, study PRJEB35770) | uncultured Actinomycetes bacterium | biome: Freshwater; feature: Freshwater reservoir; material: water | place: Czech Republic | collected 2016-11-09 | depth 30m m | reverse complement strand
TCAGTTTTACCTAGCGGTCTGCGCATCGTTACTGAAGAAGTTTCTTCGGTGCGCAGTGCCGCAATTGGTATCTGGGTAAATGTTGGTTCACGTGATGAAACCCCGGCAACTGCTGGGGCTTCTCACTTTCTAGAGCATTTACTCTTTAAGGGAACTGCACGACGCACGGCGCTTGAAATCTCTTCATCGATTGAATCTGTTGGTGGAGAAATGAACGCCTTTACTTCAAAGGAGTACACCTGCTTTTACGCGCGTGTAATTGATACAGATTTACCCATGGCAATTGATGTAATTTCAGATTTAATTACATCATCAGTAGTTTCAGCTCTTGATGTTGACGCCGAACGCAAAGTTGTCCTTGAAGAAATCGCGATGCGCGATGATGATCCCAGTGATTTAGTCCATGATCTCTATGCCGAGACCTATTACGGTGATACACCACTGGGCCGTCCAATTCTCGGCACAATCGCTTCCATTAAGGGTATGTCACGAAATACCGTAAATAGCTATTACAAGAAGCGTTATTTGCCACAGGATTTAGTTGTAGCTGTTGCTGGAAACATTAAGCATAAAAAAGTTGTAGCAATGGTCGAAGCTGCCCTTTCTGTTGATGGATTCCTAGATGTTATGGGCGCCCCAGTTTTGCGTCCTAATACGCAAGATAAGAAAGTGAAGCAGCTAAGCGTTGGTCTAATTTCACGGAAAACAGAACAAGCACATATGTTCTATGGCATGGAGGGCGTTGCCCGTCATGATGATCGCCGCTTTGCAATGGGTGTTCTAGCTTCAGCACTTGGCGGAGGAATGTCTTCACGTTTGTTCCAAGAGATTCGTGAAAAACGCGGACTTGCTTATTCAGTCTATGCATATGCCCAGCAATATGCAGGTAGCGGACAAATCGGTTTCTATGCAGGATGTAATCCAGCAAAGGCAATTGAAGTTGTTGAAATTATCCGCGAAGTACTAGCCGATGTTGCAGACAATGGCATGACACATGAAGAGATTGAACGCGCAAAGGGCGCCGTTAGAGGATCACTTGTTTTGAGCCAAGAGGATTCAGGTTCACGTATGTTTAGAATTGGTAAAAATGAGATTGTTTATGGCCAAGTTATGGGTTTTGACGATATTTTGAAATCGATTTCACGTGTAAATGAGCAGGACATCCGCGAAATTGCTAGCGCCTTCTTGACTAAAACGCCTACGCTTGCCCTTGTAGGTCCGTTCAAAAACACGTCGAAATTTGAAAAGGTGTTGAAATGATTAACGTTGCAGTCCTTGGTGCTAAAGGACGCATGGGCGCTGAAGTTGTTAAGGCCGTTGAAGCCGAGAATGGATTAGCCCTTGTTGCTGCCCTAGATCTTGGTGACTCACTTGATCAATTAAAAGATTCTGGCGCACACGTAGTTGTTGATTTCACTACTCCAGATAGCGTCATGGCAAATCTTGAATTTCTTATTAATGCAGGAATCAACGTAGTAGTTGGTACCACTGGCTTTGATGCAACCAAGCTTGCCACCGTAGAAAATATTTTAAAAGCAAACCCTGGTGTTGGAGTACTTATTGCACCTAACTTTGCAATTGGCGCAGTTCTGATGATGGAGTTTGCCGAAAAGGCTGCGCGTTACTTTGAATCAGCTGAAATTATTGAACTCCATCACCCACTTAAAGTTGATGCACCAAGTGGAACAGCATCACGCACCGCAGAGCTCATGAGCAAAGCACGCAAAGATGCTGGTCTTGGCGCACAGCCAGATGCAACAACAACAACATTAGACGGTGCGCGCGGTTCTAAAGTTGGCGATATTCCTGTCCACTCAGTTCGCGCACGTGGCTTGGTCGCACACCAAGAAGTAATTCTTGGAGGATTAGGGGAGACGTTAACGATTCGTCACGATTCACTTGACCGTGCAGGATTCATGCCAGGGGTTATTCTTGGCATACGCAATGTAATTTCACATCCAGGCCTGACTCATGGCCTAGACAAGTTCATGTAAGGGGAAACAAAATGTCTAAAGATCAAATCACTATGTACGGTGCGGATTGGTGCGGAGACTGCCGACGTTCAAAGCGTTTATTTGAAGAACTTAATGTTGAATACACACTCATCGACGTAGATGCTGATCTGAGTGCAGCTGAAAAAGTTAAAGAGATAAACGGCGGTGCTCAGTCAATTCCTGTCATCGTATTTTCAGATGGAACTCATTTAACGGAGCCATCAGATAATGACTTGAAGGCAAAGCTTCAAGCCTTAAGTATTATTTAAAGCCAGTTATAGATTGCAGCTGACGTAAAAGCTGCGCTTATAACAACTATCGGAAATGGCGCCTTGAGCAATAGCGCCAGGATTGCCACCCCTAATCCAGCTAAGCGATGATCAATGATCAACTTAGATTTTTCGGTAAAAGTTTGAACGGCTACCAATGCACTCAAAAGTGCAATAGGAATCAGAGCATTTATCGCTTGCACTTTAGGGTGTGAAAAAATCCGTTCGGGAACGTTATGCCCGGTGTACTTTAAGAGAAAAGCAATGACACTTGTTCCAATGGTTGCTACCCAAAATGCATTCATGCGCGTAGCCCTACCGCGACTGCAATAAAGGCTGTGGCAATAATCGGTAATCCTGCCGGCAAAATTGGTGTCATCGCGAGAGCAAACACAACACATGTGATTGCAAGAATTCGGTCACGGTTAGTTTTTAAGCGTGGCCAAACAAGTCCTAAGAAAGCAGCAGGTACGGCAGAGTCCAGACCCCACACACGGATATCTCCCATAGCTTGCGCGCCAAGAGCCCCAGCTACTGTAAATAAATTCCAAAAAATAAATACGCCAAACCCGGTGAGCCAAAAACCCTGACGCATCGCCTTTTCACCGCGAATTTCTTGTCCGAGTGCAACGGCCGTTGATTCATCTATTGTTATTTGCGCCGCCACGATTCGCTTGAAACCTTTTACTTTTAAACGTGGAGCCATGATCACTCCATATAAACCATTTCGAATTCCAAGAAGTGAGGCAGTTGCAATTCCGCTGATTGCGCCGCCACCTGCACCTAAAACTCCAATGACAGCAAACTGAGAAGCACCAGAAAAAGTGAGAAGTGAGAGCAAGCAGCTTTGCAGAACTGAAAAGCCATTGGCGACAGCAGCGGCTCCAAAAGCGGTTCCATATGCCCCCACTGTCATGGAAACGCTGAAAGAATCGCGAAGTGTGGTGGATTCAATTCTGGACACGCAGACATTCTGCCGTAGATATCCAAAGACTCAAACCCGGCCCCTTATAGGGTGAGGCCATGCCTGAAGAAATCATTTTTAGAGACGATGTCACCGTTGAATTAGTAAAAGCGAGTGCAAGTGATGCCGACGTAATTTGGGCGGCACGCGTATCAACTGCAGGAGAACAATCAATGGATGAAATTGGCGAAGATCCAGCTCGCTCTGCTGGGTTAATTAATTACCTAGCTCGCGAACGCCATGGATCACCATTTGAGCATACGTCGATGACTTTTTTTATCTCAGCTCCGATATTTGTTTTTCGCGAATTCATGCGCCATCGCATCGCTTCCTACAACGAAGAGAGTGGGCGTTACCGCGAATTAAAACCAGTATTTTATGTTCCATCTAAGGAACGCAAACTCATTCAAGTTGGCAAGACTGGTGCATATACTTTTGAAGATGGAACTACCGAGCAGTTTGAAGTAACTGTCAAGGCGATGAAAGAAGCATATGTTGTCGCGTATGAAAGTTATATAAAAATGTTGGATGTTGGCGTTGCCCGCGAAGTTGCACGTGCAGTTTTGCCAGTGGCCACATATTCATCAATGTATGTAACTATGAATGCCCGTGCACTTATGAACTTTTTATCCCTTCGCACATCCCGCGACGGTTCGCACTTTCCAAGCTATCCCCAACGTGAAATTGAGATGGTGGCCGAGAAAATGGAAGCCGAATTTGCGAAATTGATGCCGCTTACATACGGGGCCTTTGAAAAGTCTGGTCGCATCGCCCCATAAAACGGGTAGAGTTACCCGCATGAGTACGCCAGCGCCATTTGGCCGCATGTTGACCGCAATGGTCACTCCATTTAATAAAGATGGATCCATTGATTGGGATGGCGTTGAAAAAATAGCTGATCATCTGGTCAAAAACGGTCACGATGGAATTGTTGTTAACGGTACAACTGGTGAAGCTCCAACAACTAAATCCTCTGAAAAAGAAGAGATTATTAAAGTTGTAAAGCGTGTAGTTGGCCCAAATATCAAAGTTGTTTCTGGTGCTGGCGATAATGAAACCGATTATTCAATCAACCAGGCCAAGCGCAGTGAAGCTGCCGGAGCTGATGGAATTTTGGTTGTTACTCCTTATTACAACAAACCACCTCAGGCAGGTATCAAGGCTCACTTCTTAGCTATGGCCAATGCAACTGGGTTACCAATGATGTTGTACGACATTCCAGGTCGCACTGGTGTTGAAATTGAGTCAGACACAATCGTTGAACTCTTCGAACATCCATCAATTGTTGCGCTCAAAGATGCCAAAGGAAACGTTGCAGCAACTTCATGGGTAATTAAGCGCTGCGGAATACCTGTTTATTCGGGTGATGACATTCTTAACTTGCCACTGCTTTCAGTAGGTGCAGTTGGTTTCGTTTCTGTCTGTGGTCATACAGTCGGAAGTGAATTGAAAGAGATGCTCAATGCTTGGTTTGCCGGAAATCCTGCACGCGCGCTTGAGATTCATCAACAACTTCTGCCGGTATTTACCGGAACTTTCCGTACCCAAGGTGCAATCATGACAAAGGCTGCTTTAACTTTGATGGGTCTACCTGGCGGTTACACCCGACTTCCTCTTGTCGATGCAACAGATGCGCAAATTGCGCAGTTGCGTGACGACCTACGCGCAGGTGGCGTAGCAATTAAATAATGAATCATCCTCACCCAGATCTCGAATTACCCTCACCTTTAATTGCTGGGGGATTGCGCATTGTCGCCCTTGGCGGATTAGGTGAAATCGGTCGCAATATGACTGTTTTTGAAACCAAGGGAAAACTATTAATCGTTGACTGCGGCGTGTTATTTCCTGAAGATACGCAACCAGGAATTGATTTAATTCTTCCTGATTTCTCATATATTCGTGAACGTTTAGATGACGTTGTCGGTGTCTTTCTAACTCATGGCCATGAGGATCACATTGGGGCAGTGCCTTATTTATTGCGCGAACGCGGTGATATTGCGCTGTATGGATCAGCTCTGACATTAGCTCTGGTTACGGCAAAATTAAAAGAGCATCGCATTACACCTTTAACGCGTGAAGTTCGCGAAGGTGGCCATGAAGATGTTGGACCATTTGAACTTGAATTTGTTGCGGTTAATCACTCAATTCCTGATGCCTTAGCAGTTGTTATTAATACCGATGCTGGTCGAGTTCTGGCAACCGGAGATTTTAAAATGGATCAACTTCCACTCGATGGTCGCATAACAGATCTGCGCACCTTTGCCCGTTTGGGTGAAGAAGGTGTTGATTTATTTATGGTTGATTCGACCAATGCTGACATCCCAGGCTTTACCCCTTCAGAGCGCGAAATTATGCCAGCACTTAATCGCGTCATCGGATCTACAAAACGTCGCGTGATTGTGGCCTCTTTTTCATCTCACGTGCACCGTGTCCAACAGGTAATAGATACTGCGGCTTTGCATAACCGAAAAGTTATTTTCATTGGGCGATCAATGGTTCGAAATATGAAGATTGCACAAGATATGGGTTACCTGACAGTTCCCGCCGGAATTCTTATGGATGCCAAAGATCTTGATTCATTCGATGACAATGTTGTATTAATTTGCACTGGTTCACAGGGTGAACCAATGGCAGCCCTTTCGCGAATGGCCAATGGTGATCACCAGATTCGCGTAGGCGAAGGTGACACAGTTATCTTGGCCTCATCACTGATCCCGGGAAATGAAAACTCTGTTTTTAGAGTGATTAACGAGCTCACTCGATTTGGTGCACGTGTAGTACATAAGGCAAATGCGATGGTGCACGTTTCAGGACATGCTGCCGCCGGTGAACTTTTGTACTGTTACAACATTGTCAAACCTCGTTATGTGATGCCAATCCACGGTGAATGGCGACACATGAAAGCAAACGCTGAATTGGCGATTCAAGCCGGTGTCCCACGTGGCAACGCTTTGATTATCGAAAATGGCGTGGTTGTGGATCTCATTGATCATGAAGCACAAGTTGTGGGATCGGTTCCTTGTGGCTTTGTTTATGTAGATGGCCAGAGCATTGGTGACATAACAGAAACGTCCTTAAAGGATCGACGGATTTTGGGCGAAGAAGGTTTCATCTCGGTAATTGTTGTTATTGATTCTCAGAGTGGCAAAATTGTTGCTGGCCCAGATATTCATGCACGCGGATTTAATGAAGATATGGCGCTATTTGATGATGTTAAGTTAAAGATTGAAAAAGCTTTAGCCACAGCCGTTGCCGATGGAATCAATGGAACTCATCAGCTTTCACAGATTGTTCGAAAGACCGTTGGCGGTTGGGTTGGGGGAGAACATCGTCGAAAGCCGATGATTGTCCCTGTTGTTATAGAAGTTTAAGGACGGCGCGCCTAGGCGCCTTCAATTTACTCTTCCTTTACGATGAGGAGTGTGGCTAAGAAGAAATCTAAATCAAAGAGCAGCGCAGTAGGTGGCGCGCTCGGTAGAGGTTTAGCTGCAATCTGGCGCTTCATCGCCAAGGTATTGGGTAACTCAGTTCGATTTATCGCTCGAGGTGCACGCGATTTGGATCCGGCGCATCAACGCGATGGGGTTGCATTCCTTATTTTAATTCTTGCCCTAATAGCTACGGCTGGAACCTGGTTTCATGCCGACAATATTGTTGGCCGTGCGGTTTATGCCTTTATATATGGTGGCTTTGGTCGTATTGGATTCTTTACTCCATTCGTACTTATTTACTTCGCATTTAAATTGTTTAGAACTCCTGAGGACAAAGCCGCAATAGGGCGCGTAATTGTTGGAACAATAGCTCTTCTGCTTTCATCAACTGGGCTCTCACATTTATTGAACGGTTCAATCGGAACTGGTGCAACTGCAATTCGCCATGGTGGTGGCTGGATTGGTTATGGAGTTACAACGCCTTTAGTTTCGTTGATGACATCTGTTTTAACGTATCCAGTTCTCATTATCGTTTTCATCTTTGGCTTACTAGTTATATCGGCCACGCCTGTATCTGACATATTAGATCGATTTAAATCTACGTCATCATGGCTCTGGTCCAAGCGGCCTGAACGCGGGATTAAAGTAGAAGATTTCGAAGTTACAGATACTCCACCTTTTGAATCGCCCATTGTGGCAGCCTGGAACCAACCAGTTGAAGAAGATGAAGAGGAACTGGATGAGGAAAGCTTTGACGAAGAGTTCACAGTTCCAATTCCAGTTTCACCGGTAGTTACAGAAGAGAATGTAACAAAGCGTCCAGAACAGCTTTTATTAACCCCTGATTCAACGTATGAATTGCCACCCGCAGATTTGCTGCGAACCGGGCCAGCTGCAAAGGCTAAAAGTAAGGCAAATGATTTAGTGGTTGCAGCATTGACGGAAGTATTTTTACAGTTTGAAATTGATGCGCAAGTCACCGGATTTATGCGTGGCCCAACAGTTACACGATATGAAGTTGAACTTGGCAATGCAGTAAAAGTTGAGCGCATTACCGCACTAGCTAAAAATATTTCTTATGCAGTCGCCAGCAGCGATGTGCGCATCTTGTCTCCGATTCCAGGAAAATCTGCTGTTGGTATTGAGATTCCAAATACTGATCGCGAAATCGTTGCCCTGGGTGATGTATTACGTTCAAGTGTTGCGGGTCAAGACCATCATCCAATGTTAGTTGCCTTAGGCAAGGATGTTGAAGGTAATTTTGTTTGCGCAAACCTTGCAAAAATGCCGCACTTATTAGTGGCCGGAGCTACTGGTGCAGGAAAGTCTTCAATGATTAACGCAATGATTACTTCAATTTTGGTTCGTGCCACACCTGATGAAGTGCGCTTGGTTTTAATTGATCCTAAGCGAGTCGAACTGACTGCCTATGAAGGTATCCCGCATTTAATTACGCCGATTATCACCAATCCCAAAAAGGCTGCAGATGCCCTCACTTGGGTTGTTCGTGAGATGGATCTGCGCTATGAAGACCTGTCTACCTTTGGCTTTAGGCACATTGATGATTTCAATAAAGCAGTTCGCGCTGGCAAAGTAATCGTTCCGCCTGGAAGTGATCGAACAGTGGAGCCGTACCCATATCTACTAGTCATTATCGATGAGCTTGCAGATTTAATGATTGTTGCCGCAAAAGAGGTTGAGGAATCAGTTGTTCGTATCACACAGCTAGCTCGCTCTGCCGGTATTCACTTGGTACTTGCAACACAACGACCATCTGTGGATGTCGTAACAGGTTTGATCAAGGCCAACGTTCCTTCAAGACTTTCTTTTGCTACAAGTTCATTAGCTGATAGCCGAGTTATTTTAGATAGCCCTGGGGCAGAAAAATTGGTTGGTCAGGGGGATGCTCTCTTTATTCCGATGGGTGCAAGCCGTGCTGTACGAATTCAAGGTGCTTATGTGTCAGAGCGTGAAATTGAAGCGGTAACAACGCATGTGAAGAAGCAGTTAAAACCGCGCTATCGTGATGATGTCACTGCAGTGCAGTCACATCCCAAAATGGTTGATAAAGAGATTGGTGATGATCTAGATATTTTGCTACAAGCTGTTGAACTAGTTGTTGGAACTCAGTTTGGTTCAACATCGATGTTACAAAGAAAACTGCGAGTTGGTTTCGCAAAAGCTGGGCGCTTGATGGACCTCATGGAATCACGGGGAATCGTTGGGCCCTCAGAAGGTTCCAAGGCGCGTACTGTTTTAGTAAAGCCAGATGAACTTGACTCAGTGATAGCGACCTTGCGCGACTACTAGTAGTGCTTAACGGTTTTTACCCAGATTTCACCCTCCGTTCTCACACCTACCCATAGCCAGGTGCGTACCGAGAGTTCTACAATTAAGACCTCATCCGCAGCAGCAATTTCCCTTTAGGACCACTAATGATGTCACTTGGATCTTTGATAGCGAAAGCGCGTAAAGACGCGGGCCTTTCACTTGAAGCTTTGGCGTCAAAAACAAATATTCGTGTGACTGTTTTGCGTGAAATTGAAGGCGATAACTTCAAAAATTGTGGCGGTGAAACCTATGCACGCGGCCACGTACGAAATATTGCCGCTGTATTAAAAGCTGATCCGCAAGAATTTATCCGTGTGTATGAAGAAGAACAAGGCGAAGAAGTTCGCACAATGCAGCAGTTACTTGTTGAGAACAGTGTGATGCGCGAACCTCGTGAAGAGCGAAGGGTTTCTTGGAAAATCCTTGTAATGATCTCTGTTATTTCACTTATGGTTGTCGGTATTGCTCAGGTAGTTATATCTAATACCAATACAGGTAACGTTGTTATTGCGGCTCCGACTAATAGTGCTACACCCTCCGCCTGGCTAACACCATCTGCTCAACCATCAGACCAGAATAGTTTTTCAAGTGGCAAAGGTGTTGAAGTGAGAGTTAATGCAGTACGAGCAAAGTCTTGGCTCTTTGTTTCAGATGCGGTAGGCCGAACATTATTTAGTGGTCAGGTGTCACTTGGTACAGAGAAGGTCTTCACGGCAGATAGTCAGATTAATCTCAAAGTAGGTAATGCAGGTGGTGTTGATTTAGCAGTTAATGGCAAAAAAGTTGCTGCAATTGGGGCCAACGGAGCCGTAGTTAGCGTGTCGTACGGAGTCGATTCATAACCCGCTAAGATTTACCAAATGAAGCGCACCGTAGCAGTTATCACTTTAGGGTGCTCCCGTAATGAAGTTGATTCTGAAGAGTTAGCCGGGCGTTTAGCTGCCGATGGTTGGACTTTAGTTGATGATGTTGAATCAGCAGAAGTTGCTCTAGTAAATACCTGTGGCTTTATTGAATCGGCTAAAAAAGATTCCATCGATGCGCTATTAGAAGCGAACTCACTTAAAGGTCATGGAAAAACACGTGCGGTTGTAGCTGTGGGGTGCATGGCTGAGCGTTATGGCAATGAGCTCGCTGAGGCGTTGCCTGATACAGATGCAATTTTAAGTTTCGATGACTATCAAGATATTTCAGCACGTCTGCAATCAATCGTTGCAGGTAAATCGCACACACCACATATCCCACGTGATCGCCGAGCCTTACTTCCTATCGCTCCTGCAGACCGCCCAGATGTACGCGAATCCAGTGAATTTACCCGAAAGCGCTTGGGCGATGCCCCATGGGCACCGCTAAAGATTGCATCGGGCTGTGATCGCCGTTGTTCATTTTGCGCTATCCCATATTTCAGAGGCTCATTTGTTTCGCGCCGGCCCCATGAAATTATGGATGAAGCGAGATGGCTTGTTGCCAACGGTGTGACAGAGCTATTTTTAGTTAGCGAAAACACAACTTCATATGGAAAAGATCTAGGCGACCTTCAACTCATGGAGAAAATGTTGCCTGAAATTGCAAGCATTGAAGGCGTAGAGCGTGTTCGGCTTTCATATTTGCAGCCAGCTGAAATGCGACCAACGCTGATACAGGCCATGATTGCTACCCCTAAGACGGTTCCTTATTTTGATTTATCTTTCCAACATTCAGCCCCGGCAGTTTTACGTCGTATGCGTCGATTTGGCGACAACGAAAAGTTCCTCCATTTGATCAATCAGATTCGTGTTTTAGCACCGGAAGCTGGCATACGTTCAAACTTTATTGTTGGTTTTCCAGGTGAGACCCAAGAAGACTTTGATGAGCTTGCAACCTTTATAACTCAAGCAAAATTAGATGCCGTTGGAATTTTTGGTTATTCAGATGAAGATAACACTGAAGCACTCACACATGAAAATAAGATTGATGAAGATGTCATTGCCCAGCGCGTAGAAACTTTATCTTCACTTGCTGATGAGATGGTCTCTGCCAGAGCTGCGGCTCGCATCGGTGAAACTATCCGGGTATTAATTGAGGATGCCGAACTTCAAGAGGGCCGAGCCGCACATCAGGGCCCTGAAGTTGATGGGAGCACTACTTTTATTGGCACAGATTTTATTGCTGGACAGTATGTTGATGCTGTGGTGATTGATTCAATGGGCGCCGACTTGGTGGCAAAACCACTATGAATCTACCCGGATTTGTTACGCCAAACTTCATAACGGTTGCACGATTATTACTTGTACCAGTGGGTGTTTATACACTTTTTAAAAATGGTGGCAATGATGCAACATGGCAATACATTTCTTGGATTGTTTTCTTTGTGCTTGGACTCAGCGATATTGTCGATGGGAACTTAGCTCGAAGTCGCAATGCTGTTACTGAGTTTGGAAAATTTTTAGATCCAGTGGCTGATAAAGTGATGATCGGTGCGGCCATGATTAGTCTTTCAATTTTGGATCGCTTACCGTGGTGGATAACTATCGTTATTTTATTTCGTGAAATTGGAATCACAGTATTTAGATTAATTATTATCAATCGTGGAGTCATTCCAGCAAATAAGGGAGGCAAAATTAAGGCCTCCCTGCAAAATTTTGGTGTTGGATTCTATGTTCTTCCATTGAGCTCCTCCCTATATTGGTTCCGTGATGGGTTTATGTATATTGCCGTAGCACTCACTATCTTTACGGGTGCCTACTATGTAAAATCAGCCTTCACTTCAACACCGCGTTAGGAGGTATTGCAATGACGCTCTCTGCCGAAATTCTTGGCCTTGCCGCCGAAGTTGTCGATGCTCTGCGTGCGCGAGGTGAAACTGTAAGTACTGCAGAATCTCTGACGGCGGGTGCCGTCAGTTCTGCCATTGTCACTATTGCAGGTGCATCGGATGTTTTTGTTGGCGGCACCACTGCCTATCGAGATGAAATAAAAATCTCGCATTTACATGTTGATCCTGCAATCCTTGAAGAGCACACATCGGTTAGTGAAGAAGTAGCTGTTGCCATGGCACGTGGTGCGATGAAATCTTTTGGAACTACTTGGGCAATTGGCACCACTGGCGTGGCTGGGCCTAACCCCTTAGATGGCCATCCCGTTGGTGCAGTGTGGGTCGCGATTGTCGGCCCTGTTTGCCAAAGTATTGAATTATCTTTATCCGGTGAGCGGGAATCTGTGCGAAACGCAGCGACAGCAAGCGCCATTGCCACCTTTGCGCGTATCCTTAGACATCGAAATTAGTTAAAACGAGGGGGGTGGTGACAGTGGTTCTAGTACGTGAAGCTGTTGGTCTGACTCTTCGCGCTGCCCGCACATCGCAAAACCGTACCTTGCGCGATGTAGCCCGTGACGCACGCGTTTCACTTGGGTATTTATCCGAAGTAGAACGCGGACAAAAAGAGGCATCATCTGAACTTCTCAATGCAATTTGTGTTGCACTTGGTCTTTCTCTTTCAGGTGTATTTAGCGATGTAGCTTCTGAATTAGCAAGCCGCGAGACCGTAACTCTTACTGTTGTCGATGCCGCTTAATAAGTACGCACCACAAGCTGCAACACATCGTCGAACACAAAGTGCAATCCTTGAAGGTTCAAAGAATTTAATTGCAACTGTTGGCTTGGCAAAGATGTCAATGATTGAAATTGCAGATACATCTCAAGTTTCTCGAGCAACTTTATACAACCACTACCGCGATAAAGAATCTGTGCTTGCAGCGCTATGTGACTCTGAAATTCGCCGTTTAGTTGCAATTGCACAAAGCGGATCTAATCCAACCAATGCACTTGTTGCCCTCTCGCTCGCAGTTTCTAGCGACCCAGCCTTAGCCCATATGCGCACTAATGATCCTGCTCCCTTAGCCCAAGTTTTATCTGCCACTTCTAACCCACTGTGGATTCAATTCAACGACGCGCTAGCAATAATTTTGAAATCACAGATTCTTGCAGATCTTGCTATGCGTTGGCTTATAGGTCAGGTGCTACAGCCATTAACTCCTGAAGATTCACGTTTACAGGCAGAATTCCTTATTTCAAGTGCGAATCTCTGATCTTCGCGAGCGTTTAACGCTTTCATTTGGTGCGCACTCACATTTTCCAACAGATATTGCAATTTCTGAACTAGGTAGCAAAACTGTCAACGAGGCATTAGCAGCGGGTTTAGAAGCAGATGAGATTTGGAAAGCAGTGTGCCGGGCGCATCCTAAAGAGACCGAAAAATATAAGTATTAATGATGAAACTTGTAACTACGCTAACTCAGTCTGATGCCACCCATCCACCGCTAGTTCTTATTCATGGCTTAGGTTCAGCGGCTACGGCATTTAAACCAATAATTCCAGAACTATCTAAAAACTTTCGTGTTATTACTGTTGATTTACCGGGTCATGGCCAAACTCCATTTGACCCAACGCAACCAATGGATCCCAAATCACTGGGGCGTGCAGTCTTTGACACTGTCGAAAGTGAATACAGAATCACAGTTTTTCATGTGGCTGGTAATTCATTAGGTGGCTGGATTGCACTTGAGATGGCGGCAGATCAACCATCGCGCATCATTACTCTCACTGGAATTGCACCTGCCGGCCTTTGGCTCATTCCTGCATCAGGACGACTACCAAGTGAAGCTCAGTCTTACTACTTAGCAAAAATTTTAAGGCCTGTTATTCGAATTGGATTGCACTCAATAGCGTTGCGCAAAATTGGTTATTCCAAAGTGAGCCCAAAATGGCAAGAGTTAAGTTATGAAATCTGTTATGACTCGGCCTTTGCCATGGGTAATGCAAAGGGATATTTCCCAGCCTGGGATGGCATGTTAGGAAAGCGCTTTGATGCACATGTCCCAGAAACGGTACCCGTAACTATTCTCTTTGGCGATACTGACAACACTTTGCCGTATCCGGTATCCCAAGAGCGATCTCTAGCACCTCAAAATTGCTCCTGGATTGTTATAGATAATTGCGGTCACGCACCAATGTGGGATCACCCAGATTTAGTCGCCACACTTATTAAAGAAACTACGCAGCGATAACCTCTAGCACCCAGGGTGTATTTCCGCTGTACTCAAGCAAGACACATTCAAATTGAGTAGAAACAATCTCAAATAGTTCTTGCGGTGTTGTCGGTACAGTTTTTGATTGCAACAGCATGCGCGTAACCTCACCTCGTGTCTTCTTGGACATATGAGTAATAGTTTTCTTCACTCCATCTACATACGTAAAGATTTTGATCTCTACACATTTACGTGCCGGGGGAGTCCAAACACCTTGATACGTCGAAGAGCGGCAGTCGATAATCAGGTCTGCATTAAGAGCATCTAGCTCGGCGCTAATTGGCTTTCGCATTTTTTTAGTATCAATCTTTTCTTTGTAAGGCTTGATTTCATCCAGGGGCCGAACAAGGCCGTATTTGGCCGAGATGATTACAATCCAAGACTGAGCTCGCTTCTGAGCGCCCTTATTCAGGTGGTGCCAATCAAGGGCGGCATAGAGGACGCCGGTGTAGACGGTGATTGCTGGGCCAAGAACTGCTGCCTTTTTCTCGCTAGGGGGCAGCAGAATCAACATGGGAGCAAGTATGTCTGGCCGGAAGGCCGCGAGCAATTACGGTTTATCTTGTAAATTTAAGGGAGATTTTTTCTTTGAATGCTAGGTATTTATCATCACCTAATGCTTCAAATAAAACCGTACATGTCCCTGCTTTTAAACCCTTAACATTCAATTTTTCCCCTACCCAAGTAGCTTTACAAACTCCAGGAGTAAACACAGTCGCACTACTTGCCTGCGATAGTGAGCTCAAGCCAATTGTTTGCCCCACCCTTACCACTTTGTTTGAGTTCGGGCGGGTGATTATTAATGATTGCTTCTGCGGAGGTGATTGGTGAATCTCCCAAGAATTAAAACTCGCGCACTCGCCAGCGTTGGTTTCATTGAGGGCGTGAACGCAAATTTGGTACTTGCCATCTGGAAGAAATTTGGTGTCAAAAAAACTCTGTGATATTTGTTCACTCTTTATTTGACCAGTGGGATTCCTCATAATTACTTCATATTTAGACCAATGCTGTTGAGAGTTAGGGTTGATTGGGTTCCACATTATGACGGTACTTTTTTGCGCCTTAGGTTTCCACTCTATATTGCGGGTAAAATCAGGTATTTCTAAACTCCAAAATAGATCACATTGATTATTCGTTAACGTTGCTAAAGGATTAACACAAAGATTCACATTACCAGCCATCAATTGTGTCGCGTCAAACTCTTCATTTTGTACTCGGTATTGTGCGGTGGCATTGCCGCGCCACTCTGTAACCTGGTAGCCAAGCATAGGGTTATTTGGTAATGACTTAACCTTCTGCCATGACAAGAAACTAGATTGGTTGAGGTCAAAATTTATAAATTGTAAGTGTGGAGCGTAATGTTCAATAATTGTAAATTTCCAAATTATCGGTGCTCTATCCGGTTGATTAATTGTGGCAATATGTAATCCAGGTTGTAGTTCAACCTTTGGAAAAAATATAACCATGTTCTCCGCTTTAATAAGGTATTTAGCAGCAGACCCAAGTATTGGATCTGTTGTAGTAAGATTGTGTTCATCAATGAGGCACAGTTCAGATTTATCAGAAATAATTTTCCCATCGGGGAGTGTTAAAGTAATTGAAGTTTGTGGTGAAGGAGCTGAGAGCAATGATGCATAAATAGCCAAACCCTTGTAATCCTGATAGTTGGGTCCACAAGCTTCACGGGGATCAGGTGATTCTCCTGCCCATGCATAGAGTCGAGAAGTTGAATCTGGAGCAGGAAACAAAATATTCTTTGTTCGCGGAGCCCAAGTCCGAGTCCCATTACTCATTCCAGTTTCAAATGAACCAGTTCTTTCATTGCGATAGCGAGCAAAGCCAGTGGCCGTCATATCTTCGTGTAAAGCGGCGATTGAATGAAATGGAGCTCCGAGCCAGGCATCGATAGCTCTACTCTCACTATCATCCGGGGCTCCAAATATGTTGCCTGCCCCTGTTGTAATTCCTTCTTTGGTTGCATAGGGGCTGGCTGGATTTTCAGAGTGTGCACTTTGATATTGCCCTACGAAAAGAGATGGATCTGTCTTTGCGAGGTAGATCATGTGTTTCATGACCCCGTCGTTGTATATCTGCTCTTCGGCAACTGGCAACAAGCCGGCGGCGACTCGATAATAATTTAAAGTTTCCAGCCACCCTGCGCTCACTGGCGTTAACGCTAGCGGGTCAGCCACGGCAGCCAATGGGCTAGACAGAAGAAAGAGCCAGGCGGCAACTATTGAAAATAACCACCTGCAAGTAACCGTACTCGAGTTAATCTTCATGTCCCCAATTCATTAATTTAGCCAACAGTAAGCGAGTGTCTCGCCACCAACAAGGGGGTGGGGTACTCGCGACACGCTCATATGTGTCAGTGGCTCCTGCTACCTTTCGAACAGATGTTCGGTTAATCTATACCCGTACAACCAGAGCGGTTCCATCCTCCGCCCGCAGCTCTTGCCCACAACCCCAGTGGGAAAACCTGTGAGCCGTCGTTGGGTCTCCGTACCTTCTGGGCCAGACCAAACGAATTGCCATCACGGCAAGACGTTCTATCGAAAGGAAAGTAAGTGGCTACTGAAAAAAGCAATAAAGCAACTGATGCTGCACAAGAAAAAGCTACAAGTGAACGCCAAAAAGCGCTCGACACAGCCCTAGCCCAGATCGAACGCCAATTTGGAAAAGGCTCAGTAATGAAGATGTCAGATCGTCAAAACCAGATTATCGAAGTAATTCCAACTGGTTCAATCGCACTAGATATCGCACTCGGTATTGGTGGATTGCCTCGCGGTCGCATCGTTGAAATCTACGGACCAGAATCTTCAGGTAAAACCACACTTACTTTGCACGCGATTGCTGAAGCGCAAAAAGCCGGACTATCCTGCGCCTTTGTTGATGCT
>CAFBRY010000020.1_pt1 | contig 21624 bp, 22 predicted proteins | sample 7270221 | NCBI WGS metagenome assembly CAFBRY01 (sample SAMEA6814201, study PRJEB35770) | uncultured Actinomycetes bacterium | biome: Freshwater; feature: Freshwater reservoir; material: water | place: Czech Republic | collected 2016-11-09 | depth 30m m | reverse complement strand
GTTTTAGGACGGGCGTTTAATCAGCGTGGATACGCTGCATTTGATCCGAGCACAATTAACTCAGACCCAGCAGCGATGGAAGATCTTTACAACGCACCAGCTGCATCATCGATACGCACTGGTCGCATGACGATTGACGATGTAGTCACGCGTACAGGAATGTTATTTGCAGTTCTTGTTGCCGTTGGAGCAGCAGCTTGGACACTCAACCTTGGCTCAGGTGCAATGCTGCTAGGAATCCTTGGTGGCTTCGTACTAGCAATGGTCAACAGCTTTAGCAAAACCGTTAAACCAGCGTTGGCAATTGCATACGCTGCTTTTCAAGGTTTAGCACTTGGAACAATTAGCAATCTATATAACTCTGCTTACGCTGGCATTGTTAGCCAAGCCGTAATCGTGACGATTTGTGCATTTACCGGAATGTTGTTTGCTTACAAGAGCGGACGCATCCGCGTAACACCTAAGTTCACTAAAGTATTGATGACAGCAATGATCGGCTACCTAGTTTTAGGCCTGCTCTCATTCATCGGTTCATTCTTTGGTGCAAGTATCTATAGCGTTGGCGGCTTTGGTTTAATAATTGCCGCTGGTGGAATGGTGCTTGCAAGCTTCTTCTTGATTCTAGATTTTGATCAGATTCAAAAGGGAATCAATGCAGGAGCACCACAAACTGAATCATGGCGTGCTGCTTTTGGTTTGATGGTCACAATCGTGTGGCTATATCTAGAAGTTCTGCGCCTGCTATCAATTTTGCGCAGCAGCGACTAATTACAGATCTTCATCGAGGGGCCTCAGGTTTTTAACCTGGGGCTCTTCGACATTTCTGGTCTCTGGAATTTGATAGACCAAAACTAGGGCGATAATAAATATTGCAGCTGATAAACCAAAAGCGGCACGATATGAATAAAGATCTGAGATTGCGCCGATGACAATTGGCCCAACCATCAGTCCAGCATCACCTGCCATCTGAAAGATTGCGATTACCTTGCCACCTCTGCCTTTAATGACATCACCTACGATGCTTGCAGGAGCAGTAGATAGGAAAGCCCCACCAAAACCAAGGATTGCCATGGAGAGTAAATACATCCACACGTGAACCGCAAACACAAGCAATAAAACACCAGCTAAAACAACTTGCGCACCAATAATGGATGCGGCTCGACGTCCCTTTTCATCTGAGTATCTGCCCGCGCGAAGCAATATCGTCCCTTGAATGATGGCTGAGAGTGCAAGACCATAACCAACAATTGCAGTTGTAGATTTCAATTCCTCGGTGACGAAAATAGGCAAGATTGATGCACGCAAACCAAAGAAAACCCAACTACCAATAAATGTAAGCACAAGAGCAATTCGATACGGCTTCATTGCTAGCGCTTCACGAACGGTTGTCTGGTTCAGGCTATCCGTAAATTTATTATCTTTGCCTATTTTTTCGCCTTTAAGAAAGAAGAAAGCAACAGTTCCAGAGCAAAGAAGCAGCACTGAATATACAAAAAAAGGCGCACGTAATGAAATGACAGAGAGCAACCCACCAATTGCCGGACCCGCAATTCCACCGACAAGAAATGCTCCTTGGTAGACCGACTGTGCTCGGCCACGGTGAGCATCATCAACTGAACGCATAATGACTGAACCCGCCGCCACAGAAAACATTGATGAACCAAGTCCGCCTGCAGCACGAAATACAAGTAGTTGCTCGTAACTTTGGGCAAGAGCTGCTAAGAAAGTAAAGAAAGCAACCATAAAAACACCGGATGAAAATACTGCTCGTTCGCCAAATTTATCCACCAATGTTCCAGAGATTAATCCTGAGGCAAAACGAGTAATAGCAAATGCTGAAACGATCAAACCAATCGCTGCATTATTAACGCCAAAAGATTTAGCGAATACAGGAATAACAGGCAAGATGATTCCAAAACCTACAGCTACAAAAAAGGATGCCGCAACAAGTGCAGGAACTTCTCGGGGAAGATCCTTAAATGGGGATTGCATTAACCGAGTGATTCGCCTGCTGCATCTTCACGCGCTGCCGCGTAATCCTGGGTCGTGCGCAGCGGAGTTTCTCGCAACATAAATGCAAGTATTAACCCAAGGGCCGTAACTGGCGCTGCTGCATAGAAAACCACATGGAATGAGTTTACGAAAGCCTCTAACGCAGTTTGCTTAATAACTGGCGGGAAAGTTTTTAGAACTGCCGTATTGGTTGTCAGAACTTCTAATTGAGCCTTATCAAAGCCAGCAACAGCGGTTGGATTGGTTTTAGCTAAATCACCGAAGCCAGCTGACATGTAATGCACTACACGGTTAGTTAAAATACTTCCAAAAATCGCTGTTCCGAAGACGGAACCAAGTGAGCGGAAGAAAGTATTTGAACTAGTTGCAACTCCCATATCCTTGAATTCAACTGAGTTTTGAAGCGCGATAACAATGGTCTGCATTGAAAGACCAAGCCCGGCACCGACCATGACGGCATAGATTGAAATCTGCCAATAAGGCGTATCAATCTGCAAGCGAGTCATCAGCAAAATTCCCACAGTCATAATTGCAGTGCCCATGATTGGATAGCGCTTGTAATGACCATGCTTTGAAATCATTTTGCCAGAAAAAATAGAAGTTGAGACGATTCCAAGCATTAAAGGAATCAACTTAAGCCCAGCTTCAGTGGCTGTGTAACCTTTTACAACCTGGAAGTAGAGAGGCAACATAACAATGGCACCAAACATGCCCGCACCGATTACGCCGCCTAATAGTGATGTAATTGAAAAAGTATGATTCTTGAAAAGATGAAGGGGAAGGATTGGTTCCTTGGCTTTGCTTTCCCAGTACAGGAATGCAACCGCGAGTAAAACCCCAACTACTGCGTAAGAAATCGTGCGGCTATCGCCCCAGCCATATTGGGGGCCATAGATTGAGACTGAAAGCAGAATTAAACAGACAGAGACAACCATTAGTACTGCGCCTAAGTAGTCAATTGAATGTTCGCGCTTAACTTTAGGAATGTGTAGAACAGCTGAAGTAATAATAAGAGAAGCAATTCCGATAGGTAGGTTGATGTAGAAAATCCAACGCCATCCGGTTACACCCAAAATTGTCTGATGATCAGAGAAGAACCCACCTAACAATGGGCCGGCAACTGAAGATAAGCCCCAGACCGCGCCAAAGTAACCCTGGTACTTACCACGCTCGCGTGGAGGAACGATGTCCCCGATGATTACGAAAGTTAATGCCATCAAACCACCAGCGCCAAGACCTTGTAGTGCACGGGTTGCAATCAACTGGGTCATGTTTTGTGAAGCACCTGCGAGGAATGATCCAATTAAGAAAGTAACAATCGCAAATTGGAATACAACACGGCGCCCGTAGATATCTGAAATCTTTCCGTACAATGGAGTAGATGCAGTTGAAGTTAGAAGGTACGCGGTAACAACCCAGGTGTAGTGATTGAGGCCATCAAACTCTTCAACAATATTTTTAAGCGCTGTCGAAACGATTGTTTGGTCAAGGGCTGCAAGGAGCATTCCAGTCATAAGGCCGCCCAGGATGATCATGATTTCCTTGTGGGTATGGGCCTTTGCTGATGCGTTAAGAGGAGGATTTTTAGACATGTGGGTAAGGTTACCGCGTGAAATCAATTATTGCCCAGAACCTAGTCAAGACCTATCGCAGTGGTGAGGTGAAAGCGTTAGATGATTTGTCTCTTGATGTTGAAGAAGGCACAGTTTTAAGCGTATTAGGACCGAATGGCGCAGGTAAAACAACAACTGTGAGAATTCTCGCAACTTTATTAAAACCTGATTCAGGTAGTGCAACAGTCTCAGGCATCGATGTAATTAAGCATCCAGACAAAGTTCGCGAACTTATTGGTTTATCTGGTCAATATGCAGCTGTTGATGAAACCTTAACGGGTTGGGATAACTTGGTGATGTTTGGCCGTTTGTATCACTTAGGTAAAGCTGCATCCATAAAGCGGGCTGAGGATTTACTGGAAAGATTTTCATTAACTGATAGCGCTCGCCGACCAATTAAAACGTATTCCGGTGGAATGCGCCGTCGATTAGATTTAGCGGCATCACTAATCGTGCAACCAAAAGTTTTATTTCTTGACGAGCCGACAACTGGGCTAGATCCACGCGGTCGCCAAGAGATGTGGGAAGTTATTCAAGAGTTAGTAAAAGGCGGCGTGACCCTTTTGCTCACAACCCAATATTTAGAAGAAGCTGATCAGTTAGCCGATGAGATTGCAGTTATTGATCACGGAAAAGTAATTGCGCGCGGAACATCGGATGCGTTAAAAAAGCAGGTTGGAGGAGAACGCTTAGAAATAACCGTTGAAAACTCTGATATTGCCAAGGCTCAAGAAATCATTGCTCGAATCAGTGGAACCGCAACACATACCGACGTTCGAACTATTTCAGCCCCAGTCACTACCGGCTCTATCGCTCTCATGGATGCACTTCGCGCCCTTGATGAAGCCAAGATCCATCCACTCGATATTGGTCTCAAGCGCCCTTCACTCGATGATGTCTTTTTATCCCTTACTGGCCATGTTGCTGAAGAAGAGGTGAAGGCATGAAAAATGCAATCACGGACTCCTTAATCATTACAAAGCGTCAACTGCTGCAGTTGGCTCGCGTGCCAGAAGTTCTAATCTTTTCTACCATTCAACCCGTCATGTTTGTACTTCTATTTCGTTTCGTATTTGGTGGCTCAATTTCTACGGGCCAGCCAGGCGGATATGTTCAACTTCTGATGCCTGGAATCTTTGTTCAGACTGTCGCATTTACTTTGGCGGCAACTGCATCTGGTTTAGCTGAAGATATGAAAAAGGGTTTAATCGATCGCTTCAGGTCCCTTCCTATTGCTCGATCAGCGTTAGTAGTTGGACGCACATTAGGAGATTCACTTCTTAATATTTTGGTACTAGTTGTTATGGCAGCCGCTGGTTTTGCAGTGGGCTGGCGGCCAACGGCAAGTGTTCTATCTGTCTTTAGCGCCTTCGTATTCCTGCTTCTCTTTGGTTATGCCTTGTCATGGACAGGGATTTATGCAGGCCTTGCAGTTAAGGATGCTCGAACTGTTCAAAATGTCAGTTTCTTAATTACTTTCCCAATGACTTTTCTTTCTAACGCATTCGCCCCAACAACAGGCATGCCAAAAGCGCTGCAGTATGTGGCTGAATGGAACCCGGTTTCAACAATGGTGGCAGCATGCCGTCAACTGTTTGGACTTCAAAACCAATTTGGTGCAACGGCTAACTCATTTCCTAGCCAACACCCATTAACTACATCGATTTTTTATATGCTATTAATTATGATGATTTTTGTACCATTAAGCGTTAGAAAATATAAAAACTCTTCTAATTAACTATAAAACTCAGCAGATTTAATAACTACTTTTATTTCACGGCCATTAGGTGCGGTGTAAGAAACGGTAGCTCCGATTTCGGCGCCCATCACGGCTTCACCCAGTGGTGATTTTTCACTGTAAACATCTAAATCACCCGAAGAGATTTCGCGTGAACCAAGTAAGAATTTCATTTCATCGCCAGCGATTTCTGCGGTAACAACCATTCCTGCGCCAACTTTTCCATCGGCAATTGCTGGGGGAGTTCCAATGTGAGCGTTTTCAAGCATCTGCTTTAACTGGCGGATACGCGCTTCCATTTTTCCTTGTTCATCGCGCGCTGCGTGATAGCCGCCATTTTCTTTTAAGTCACCTTCAGCGCGTGCCGCTTCAATCTTTGCAGTTACTTCTTTGCGACCAGGACCTTCGAGGTTTTCTAATTCGGCGCGCAAACGATCGGCAGCTTCCTGCGTTAGCCAAGTCTGTGTGCTCATAAGGCGTAAAGGTACTAGGTGGGTATGGTGGCCTACAACTTATTTAATTCGGCAGGCAACCACATCAGCATTTACCGCCTGACTACGCGTAGGAATAGCGGTGATTTGTTGCAGCGCTGATAGGCCAGGGGCAATTTCATCTTCAATCTGTCCAACAACATTTTTGTCGTAGTCACGTGCAACCAAGGTGCAAACAATGGGTTGATTTTTATCTTTGCGGATTACTTCATACCGAAGTGAAATTTCGCGATCGGTAGTGGCAGTAAAAGAAATAACGGATACACGGATATTGGGATTTGAATGATGAAGCCCAGCCCATGTCAGCCAAGTGATTCCCAGAATGCCAAAAACGATAGCGGGGGCAACCCAGCGATTAGCGGGGCGCACGCCATATCTGTCGTTGTAGGAGAACTGAGCATCTGATTGCATGCAATGATTATGCCATGCAAAAAAATTATGAGGTAGGCGCTGCGGGTTCACTCACCATTGCCATCTTAATTATCGCGGTGGTTTTCTTAATGCGTAGTTTTTATAAGCGCTTTATGGGCATTGATCGAAGCGATGACAGCACCGACCAGTAGTTCTCTAGCTTCAAAGCTCACGCAAGGTGTTGCGGTCTTAACAATTGCTGCTATTTTTTTTGGTTTGGGTTTATGGCAGTTAGATAGGGCTAAGGCGTTAAAAGAAAGTTTGGTCACATCCACATTTGTTGATTATGCGGTAGTACCTCTTGAAACTGTTACTAAATCACGACAGGGATTACCAGCCGAGGCTATTAATCGTGTGATCACAGTTTCTGGCCACTACGTTGCTGATTTCAAAGCACCTAACCAAGTTGATGGAAATGGCGCACTTGGTGATTGGGAAGTTGGTTTACTCCAGGTAGGCACCAATAAAGGTATCTTGGTAGTTCGCGGGCTTTGGTCAGAAAGATTATTAAACCCCGATATTTCCCAGGCCATGGTTATAGATATCCAAGGACAACTTCTTGCCCACCAAAGTAGCGACCATTCTCAAAATACTGATGGTGTAATTTCACGTCTTGATAGTTCAGTCATTGTGGGGTTAACAGATTTAGATCTCTTTGATGGATATGTAATGGCATCTTCAGAATCTCATCAGGGCAAGAAATTAATTCGACAACGGCCTACCCCAGAGAAGATGAGCTCCCGAATTCCAGGCTATTACTGGCAGCACTTGTCATATGTGGTGATCTGGTGGCTGATGGTAGGCGTGGTGCTTTACCTTCCCTTCTATCGCCGTAGAGTTAGCCCATGAAATCAACTCTGAAGCGTTTTCGAGTAATGGCCATTGTTTCTGGAGTTATGTCTTTGCTTCTCTGGTTTGTTTATATGCCAGTTAAATATCTCTTTGATTTACCGGATTTACACAGTGCAATTGTGTGGATTCCGATGGTGCATGGCTATTTGTATCCAGTTTATATCTTGACTGCGTTGCAGTTTTCAATCAAGGCCCGTTGGCCATTGATGAAGATGCTGGGCTTGCTTCTTGCTGGCACTCTTCCAGTTGCATCATTGATTGCCGAGCGCCGAGTTGTCCGCCGCTATTCGTAAACTCATAAAGTCACTGCTCTACCCACTCTATGAGTGGCGCCTAGTTCGAGCACTTGATTTCACTAAGACACCACATCATGTTGGCGTAATCCTTGATGGAAATCGTCGGTGGGCAAAAGCAAATCCCAGCAATACCGATCCCAATGGTCATAAAGCTGGCGCAAATAAAATCATTGAGTTTTTGGGTTGGTGTGACGACGCCGAAGTCAGGGTTGTGACTTTATGGTTGCTTTCTACCGACAACTTCAAAAGAAGTTCAGATGAGATTGAAGAACTATTAAAGATTATTGGTGACACCGTGGATGAGTTAGCGGCAACTGGCCGCTGGAATATTAAAGCGGTAGGCGCGCTAGATCTCTTGCCGCCCTGGCTTAATGAAAAATTAACAGGGTTAAAGCCCATCCGAGAAGATGGTGTGGAGGTTAACGTCGCCATTAGCTATGGCGGCCGGCGAGAAATAGTCGATGCCGTGAAGTCATACCTTGGCGAAGAGGAAAAATCAGGCCGTTCTCTAGACCAAGCTAAAGAGAAATTAACAACGGATGATATTTCTAAGTTTTTATATACCGCGGGTCAGCCAGATCCTGAACTGTTAATCAGAACATCGGGTGAACAACGCCTTGGAGGATTCCTTTTATGGCAAAGCGCGTTGTCAGAGTTCTATTTTTGTGAGGCCTATTGGCCAGATTTTCGTCGCGTAGATTTCTTGCGCGCCTTGCGTGCATATTCGCTGCGCCAACGTCGTTTCGGCAGTTGAGATTTTCCCCAAAACTTCGACAAGATTTAACTTTTTCAAAGCGCGTGTTGCCACAGAGTTAGCCACTTATAGTTCTATCTTTTTCATATCCGAAGCAGCACCCCACTAGTACAACTAAAAATGAGGAGTCCAGCCATTGGCTGCTAAGAGTCAAAGCTCTAGAAAGACTTTTGTTTTAGATACCAGCGTTTTATTAGCTGATCCTGGCGCCCTGCACAGATTTGCAGAGCATGAAGTAATCATTCCAATTGCAGTTATTGGCGAACTTGAGACCAAACGCGATCACCCTGAACTTGGCTATTTTGCCCGAGCTGCCCTTCGCGCCCTCGATGATCTTCGTATTTCCCATGGCCGACTTGATCAACCCCTGACTATTACCCCAGAGGGTGGAACACTTTCTGTAGAACTCAACCACACTGATCTTTCAACTTTGCCCCATGGATTTTTGCGCGATGGCACCAATGACACTCGCATCCTGGCTATTGCCAAGAACTTGATGTCAGATGGCAAGAACGTTGTTTTAGTCTCTAAAGATTTACCTCTTCGAGTTAAAGCATCATCGGTAGGTGTTGAGGCACAAGAGTATTTAGCTGAACTTGTCGCCAATAGTGGTTGGACTGGAATCGTAGAACTCACCGTTGGCTCTGGCGTGATCGATGATTTGTATTCAACTGATCGCGCAGATCATGAAGCCGCTCATGAACTCCCTATTCATACTGGAATTGTTTTGCACTCTGATCGCGGTAGCGCGTTGGCCAGAGTCACTGCCGATAAACAGCTGCAGTTAATCCGCGGAGACCGATCAGCTTTTGGTTTGCATGGTCGCAGCGCCGAACAGCGGATCGCCCTCGACCTTCTTCTTGATGATTCAATCGGAATTGTTTCTATGGGTGGCCGCGCAGGAACTGGAAAGTCAGCCCTTGCTTTGTGCGCGGGTCTTGAAGCAGTTATGGAAAAGCGTATTCATAAGAAGGTAGTAATTTTCCGCCCGCTGTATCCAGTCGGCGGCCAAGAGCTGGGTTATCTGCCAGGCAGTGAAGGCGAAAAGATGTCGCCATGGGCCCAGGCAGTTTTCGATACGTTGGGAGCCCTTGTTAGCCAACCGGTTATTGATGAAATTGTTGACCGCGGCTTGATTGAAGTTCTGCCGCTGACGCATATTCGCGGCCGATCACTTCACGACTCTTTTGTTATCGTCGATGAGGCGCAATCGCTAGAGCGAGGCGTTCTCCTGACGGTGCTTTCTAGAATTGGAACGGCCTCCCGAGTGGTTCTGACCCACGATGTTGGCCAACGCGACAACTTGCGGGTCGGTCGCCATGACGGAGTAGTCGCAGTGGTTGAAACTTTGAAGGGCCATCCGCTCTTTGCCCACGTAACCCTGACTCGTAGCGAGCGCTCGCCAATCGCTGCCCTTGTAACCGAGATGCTGGAAGGGCCGATTCAGGGCTAAAACAAAATCACAGTCACATTTGGTGCAATTCGGACATTCGCCTTAGTGACCTGCGGTTTTAGGCTTCCCCCCGTAATCTTTTTCCTGTGAATCCGCGGCACGCGCGGGTTTGAGTTTGCCCATGTCGGTCCTACACGACACCCTAAAGCCATTCCCCGTTAGTTATGAAGCCTCAAATCGAGGCTGATGGCTCGCGGGCACGGGATTCGGGTGAGTGGAAGGGAGTAGAGACAGTGACGTTCAAAGCCAAAACTATTGGAATCTGGAGCGTTGTTGCCGCCATGCTCTTTTTAACTTCTGCCCTACCTAGCGCCTACGGTCTGGAATTTCCCATGACCTCCCAAGTTGAGATCGATGGAGACACCAGCGCCATTGCAGCTGTCATCAATCCCATCGATAGCGCAGCAGCTTTATACGGCTCCATTGAATTAGCGGCTACACCAGTTGGTGCGATGTTCTCATCTGACTTAGCTCTGGTCTCAGCAATTAGCGTCCAAGTTGAAATGGCCCGCACCCAGATCGGGGCTCGCAAAGTAGCCCAGGCGATTTTGACGCAAGAGTATGGCTTTGATCAAACTCAGTATTCATGTCTGAATTCGCTTTGGACTAAAGAGAGCCACTGGAACTACAAGGCCCACAACTATCGTTCCGGCGCCCATGGAATTGCCCAAGCATTGCCGGCCGAAAAGATGAATGTGGTTGCAACTGATTGGCGCACGAACCCTGTTACACAGATCCGCTGGGGAATTCGCTACATCACCATGCGCTATGACACTCCATGCAAAGCATGGTCACACTTCAAGCGCTCTAATTATTACTAAAGTCAGTGGCCTACTAAAGATTCTGACCCGCTAGGGCTTTAATTTAGGCTGGCCGGGACTAAAAGTTACCGAAAAGTTAGTTTGGATGGGGTATTTAAGGGTAAATCCAACAAATTTTCGCGATAAGTTGTCTCCCTTGGTGTCCTATCAAGAAAGAAAAAGTACCTGTAAACCCTCGAAAGGTAATCTCATTCATGACTAACAAACGTAAACCGGTAGTTGCTCTATTTGCAGCTATGTCTATTTTCCTGACTGGATTTGTAGCAACATCTGCATCTGCAGCAGCAGGATTTGTAGGCGTAATTCTTCCAGATGCAGCTTCATCTGCTCGCTGGGAAACTGCAGACCGTCCATTCCTTAACGCTGCATTCAAAGCAGCAGGAGTGACAGTAGATATTCAAAATGCAAACGGCGACAAGGCTCAGTTTGCAACAATTGCTGAACAAATGATCACTAAGGGCGCAAAAGTGCTCATCATGGTTAACCTAGATTCTGATTCAGCAAAAGCTGTCCAGGTCAAAGCGGCAGCTCAAGGTGTAAAGACAATTGACTACGATCGTCTAACACTTAAGGGATCTGCTTCTTATTACGTGTCATTCGACAATGTTGCCGTTGGTAAATTGCAAGGACAAGGAATTGTAAATTGTCTACGTGCCAAGGGTGTTAAGAATGCACGCGTTGTTTATCTCAATGGTTCACCTACAGATAACAATGCAACGCTATTTAAGCAAGGCTATGCATCAGTCGTTGCCCCATACTTGAAGCGAACAGGTGGAACACTTGTAGCCGATCAGGCTGTCCCAGACTGGGATAACGCAAAGGGTGGAGTTATCTTCGAGCAAATGCTTTCAAAGGCTGGCGGAAAGCTAGACGCAGTTGTTTCAGCTAACGAAGGTCTTGGACTTGCAGCTATTGCAGTTCTCAAGAAGAACAAGCTGAACGGCAAAGTATGCGTATCTGGACAAGATGCAACAGTTGATGGTTTGCGTTCAGTTCTTGAAGGCGACATGTCAAACACTGTTTACAAGGCAATCAAGGCTGAAGCACAAGGCGCAGCCAAGCTAGCTATCGCACTGTTGAACGGTCAAGCTGCAACTACAAATGGTTCAGTAGATAACGGCACAGTAAAGGTTCCTTCAGTACTTCTAGTACCAGTTGGAATTACAAAGAAGAATGTAAACGTTGTCATCAAAGATGGCTTCCAAAAGAAGGCAGATGTCTGTAAGGGTCTTGAAGCACTTTGTACTGCTAACAAAATCTAATTAGACACTAAAAATAAGCGCGGTCTGGGAGCAATCCTGGGCCGCGCTTATTTTGATTTAAGACCAATAGTTAAAGGCTTTGAGGTAGATGCAAAAAAATCATTTCCCTTATCGTCAACCACGATGAATGCTGGGAAATCAACAACATCAATTTTAAAGACCGCTTCCATACCTAACTCTTCAAAATCTAAAACTTCCACTTTCTTAATGCAGTCCTGAGCAAGTCGAGCTGCGGGTCCACCGATAGATCCTAAATAGAAACCACCATGAGATTTACAGGCATCAGTTACGGACTGTGAACGATTGCCTTTTGCCAACATGACAAAAGATCCACCCTTGGATTGGAAATACTCAACATAGGAATCCATGCGACCCGCGGTTGTAGGACCAAATGAACCTGATGCATAACCAACTGGAGTCTTTGCAGGACCTGCGTAGTACACCGCATATTTCTTTAGATACTCAGGCATAGGTGCACCCGCATCCATGGCCGCTTTAATCTTGGCATGAGCTAAATCGCGCGCTACAACTAATGTGCCCGTCAGTGACAACCGAGTCTTAACTGGGTATTTAGAAAGTTGTTCACGGATTTTTTCCATTGATTGGTTTAAATCAATAGCAACCACATCATCATTTAAATGTTCATCAGTAGTTTCAGGTAAGAAATGGGCAGGATCGCGCTCTAGCTCTTCAAGGAAAATGCCATCTTTGGTGATCTTGGCTTTAGCTTGGCGATCGGCCGAACAAGAAACAGCAATTGCAATAGGAAGAGACGCTCCGTGGCGGGGCAGGCGAACAACGCGAACATCGTGGCAGAAATACTTGCCGCCAAACTGTGCGCCAATTCCAAGGGTTCTAGTTAATTCAAGTACCTGCTTTTCCAAATCAAGGTCTCTAAAGCCATGGCCAGTTGCTGCATCTCCACTTGTTGGCAATGAATCTAAATACTTTGTACTAGCTAACTTGGCGGTTTTAACGGTGTGCTCAGCACTTGTTCCACCAATGACTATTGCTAAGTGATACGGAGGACAGGCCGCAGTACCGATAGAGCGTAGTTTTTCATCCAACCAAGCCATGAACGCTGTCGGATTAAGTACGGCCTTAGTCTCTTGATATAAAAATGATTTGTTTGCACTACCGCCGCCTTTGGCAATAAACAAGAAGTTGTACTCATCGGCATGATCACTGTCGGCGTAGATTTCTATTTGGGCCGGCAAGTTGTTGCCAGTGTTTTTTTCTTCCCAGGTCGTAACTGGAGCCATCTGTGAATATCGCAGATTCAATTGTGTGTAGGCATCGTAGATTCCTTGAGAAATCGCAACTTCATCTTTAGTTGTTGTTAAAACAAACTGGCCCTTCTTGGCCATAACTAAGGCAGTTCCAGTGTCTTGGCACATTGGCAAAATTCCACCTGCAGAAATATTCGCATTTTTCAAAAGATCGGTTGCAACGAAACGATCGTTAGGCGAGGCCTCTGGATCTTTAATGATGTTTGCTAACTGCTGTAAATGATCGGGGCGCAGGTAATGTGAAATATCGTGAATAGCCTCTGCGGTTAGCTTTGATAACGCTTGTGGTTCGACCTGTAAAAACTCTTTATCGCCAAGTTTTACAACGCTGACTCCCTCTTTGCTAACAAGACGGTATTTCGTCTCGTCTTTGCCAAGAGGTAGAAGCTCAGAGTAAGAAAAAACCGGTGACATATTGATTACTTTGCTGCCGGCTTCGCAGAATCTAACTTCTTCTTTGCGCCATCAAGCCATTCCTGACAAATCTTGGCTAACTCTTCACCGCGCTCCCAGAGCTTAAGTGATTCCTCAAGTGTGGCGCTGCCATCTTCAAGGGATTCAACTACTTCAGCTAACTCATCTCGGGCAGCCTCGTAAGAAATCTTCTTTTCACTCATGGGCTAAATCTACTCCTTCGTGTTCTGTGGCGTCACTGTGGCATTGGTCTCGCCCTTTGCAAGGCGCAATCGCAGTACATCACCAGGCTTTAACTTGGTTGCATCACGGGCAATGACACCATTTGCTAATTGAACTACTGAGTAACCGCGATCTAACGTAGCTTGTGGTGACAAGGCACGCACTCGAGCCTTTATTTGTACTATCTCTTCTTTAGCTAATTTAACGTGACCGGCAAAGGATCTGTGAGCGCGTTCCTTTAGCGCCACGATGATTTCTGCTCGAGAAGTAATAATCACATGAGGGTCTTTCATTACAGGGCGATCGCGCAGATTTTTTATGCGGGTGGTCTCTAAATCAATTCGACTCATCAAGGTTCGACGGGCGCGATCTTGCAGTTTTGAAATCATTTCAATTTCTTCAGAAATATCAGGTACTACGCGCTTAGCTGCATCGGTAGGTGTGGACGCACGAAAATCTGCCACCAAATCTAAAAGCGGTGAATCTTTTTCATGGCCAATTGCGCTAACAATGGGAGTCTCACATGATGCTGCAAGTCGGACCAAGGATTCATCGCTAAAGGGCAATAGGTCTTCAAAGGAGCCACCACCACGAGTAATGATGATGACTTCTACATCTTTATCGGCTTCTAATTCGCGAAGGGCAGCAGATACTTCTGATACTGCGGCAGCTCCTTGAACAGTAACTTCGCGAATTTCAAATTCAACAGATGGCCAGCGTCGCTTTGCATTTTCTACAACATCTTTCTCGGCGTCAGTATTGCGCCCGCAAATCAAACCAATCTTTTTTGGCAACAAAGGCAAACTCACTTTGCGATCTGAATCAAATAGACCTTCAGATGCTAATAACGACTTTAACGCTTCAAGTCGTGCCAGTAGTTCGCCAACACCTACTTGGCGGATTTCGCGGGCAGATAAAGTTAATGAACCATTTTTTGTGTACCAAGAAGGTTTTGCATACATAACTACACGGGCATTTGCCGGCAATGGTCCAATTGCAGCGATGACAGATTTGTGACACATCACCGATAAGGACATATCAACGCTGGGATCCCTTAGCCGAATAAATGCCATCATTCCGCTGCGTTCATTGAGTTCAGAGATTTCACCTTCAACCCAAATAGGGCCTAAGCGATCCACATATTCTTTAATCGCTTCGGTAACGACCTTAACCGTGGCGGGGGATTCACTTGAAGTTTCGAACATGGGGCGAGCCTAATAGACTCTGCTCATGGCTAAGAGAGTTCTGCTTGCTGCGCCCCGCGGATATTGCGCCGGCGTTGACCGCGCAGTTATCACTGTTGAAAAGGCGTTGGCTCTCTATGGCGCCCCGGTTTATGTGCGCAAACAGATCGTTCACAACATTCACGTTGTTGCTAGCTTGGAAGCAAAAGGGGCAATCTTTGTTGATGAAACCGATGAAGTTCCTGAGGGTAAAACCGTAGTTTTCTCAGCTCATGGAGTTGCACCTCTAGTTCACGAACAGGCCGCGGCCCGCAATTTAAAAACTATTGATGCAACATGTCCGCTAGTAACTAAAGTTCATATGGAAGCTAAGCGTTTTGCATCTGAAGATGCTGAAATTTTGTTAATTGGTCATCATGGCCATGAAGAAGTTGAAGGCACTGCCGGTGAGGCTGTTGGTCAAGTAAAGATTGTTGACGGGCTAGATGGTGCGCGCAACGTTCAACCAACACCTGGCAAGAAATTAGTGTGGTTATCTCAAACTACGTTAAGCGTTGATGAGACTTTAGACGCTGTTGCAATTTTGAAGGAACGTTTTCCAGATATTCAAAATCCACCAAGTGATGATATTTGTTATGCCACACAAAATCGCCAAGAAGCAATCAAAGCTATTGCACCTCAGGCAGATTTAGTAATAGTTGTTGGTTCTCAGAACTCTTCTAACTCTGTGCGCTTGGCCGAAGTTGCACTTGAATATGGCGCTAAAGTTTCACACTTAATTGATTACGCCGATGAGATTAAGGATCATTGGTTTAATGGAGTTGAAACAATTGGCTTAACAAGCGGGGCTTCAGTGCCAGAGATTTTGGTTACAGATGTATTAAAAACTTTGGCAGAGCGTGGCTTCACAGATGTTGAAACTGTAACCGCGACTGAAGAATCACTACTGTTTGCTTTGCCACCAGAACTTCGTCGAGATATGAAAGCTGCAGGTATTTAAACCCTACGTGCTTTAGAAGGCTTACTTTTTGCCTTTGCGTTTAAATAAACAAACCAGCCATAGATTGCACCAATAATTAAAAACGGTGCTTGACTTGCAAGGGCTGCAATGAAATCAATTCCTACACGTGATGGTCTAAAACCATCAAAGATTAAGAGCCAGAAAATAGCTTGAGTCGCAAATGCCAGTGGTGGAGTCACAACGCTGACATACGTGGTTCCTGGACGACCAAGACGCAATCCACCGTAGAAGGCTCCCAGAATCATTACACCGGTAAAAATGCCGACGCCGCCGCGTAACCAAAGTTCGACAAAAGTAAAGAAGCCAATGAACAGAGTTTGCAGCACAACGATTCCCTCTTTTTTAAGACCAGGGCCCTGAATCTGCAGTTTTGTTACGGTACTCATTTACTTTTCTCCATCTGTTATTTCTTCTGCATCAATAAAGTCATCATCGCCTAGTTCATCGCTTTTTAGTTCACGAACTGAAGCGGGTGCTTCTGGATATTCAATTGCGAGTTTATCTTTATCGCCGGTAACGCCCAAGTTATGGATGCGACGTGCTGGACTAAGGACAGTTTTTTCAGCAGTTGGGACTAGATCCTCATATGCCTTTGATGTTGAGGATATAGCTTTACCGACAGCCACAATCTTGGTGTGAAGCAGTGTGATGTTTTTAAGGAATGTACTTGCTACCTTTTGAATTTCATCAGCGTTCTCAGCTAACTTATTGCGCGTAAAGATATAGCCAATGGTGCGCAATAGCGCCATCATCGATGTTGGGGTAGCTACGGTCACGCCAACTTTAAAAGCTTTTTCGAGCAGATTGGGATCTAAGCGCAACGCTTCAGATAATAAAGTCTCAAATGGAACAAAGAGAACAACAAAGTCTGGTGAACCTTGCGACTTGTGGTATCCCCGCTTTGCTAATGCTTCGATGTGCTTAAGTAAATCTTTGGTGTGGGCTTGCAAGAACTCATCACGGTCAGCTTCATTAGCTGGATCAAAGGCTTCTAAGAAGCGATCAAAAGGAAACTTTGAATCGATAAAGATATGGCTGCCACCTGGCATTTTTACGGTGATATCTGGGATGCCCGCTGAATCTGAATCAGTAGTTGATTTCTGTCGGAAGTATTCTTGATCTTCTCGAAGTCCAGCACCTTGAAGTAAAAGCTCTAACTGTGCTTCACCAAATTTTCCACGTACTTGTGAGTTTGTAAGTGCGCCAGCAATTTTCTTGGTTTCATCAAAGATTGATTCAGATGCACGGCGCATTTCAAGAATAGTTGTGTTGAGTTTTGCCTCAGCTTCAGTACGAATGCGGTTTGCTTCATTGGCTTGTGTCGAAAGTTTTTCTACAGATTCTTTCATTGCAACAAGTTCAGCATTTAACTTAACGGCAGACTCTGTTTTGCTGCGTTCAGCTTCTAGCTGTGATTTGTAATCATCAAGAAGTGCGCGATCGGCAACTGATGATGCAGATTTAAGGCGTGCAATCAGATATCCAATTGCGCCTCCGGCCATCAGGCCTATGACAAGGATTACTAGGTAGGCGGGCATGGGCCTATCGTGGCAGTTGGCACTGACAATCCCGCGTAGGCTCTACCCACTATGAGCCTGTCCATCGGAATCGTCGGTCTGCCAAATGTGGGTAAATCCACCCTTTTCAACGCGCTGACTAAAAACAACGTTCTTGCTGCCAACTATCCCTTTGCCACAATCGAACCCAACGTCGGCGTTGTTGGCGTGCCAGATGATCGCTTGGCAAAGCTGGCAACAATCTATGGATCACAAAAACTTCTTCCAGCTGCTCTATCTTTCGTAGATATCGCTGGAATCGTCAAAGGTGCATCCGAAGGTGCCGGTCTTGGCAATAAGTTTTTAGCCAATATCCGCGAAACCGATGCGATCTGCCAAGTTATCCGAGTATTTAATGATGGCGATGTAGTTCACGTTGATGGCCGCATTGATCCAGCAAGCGATATCGAAACGATTAATACTGAGTTAGCGCTGGCCGACTTACAAACCATTGAAAAGGCAATCCCACGTCTTGAAAAAGAAGTTCGTATTGCCAAAGAAAAAGCACCAGCGCTAGAAGCAGCAAAGGCAGCCAACGAATGGTTGCAATCTGGCCGACCACTTTCACAGAGCACTATTAGTAGAGAAGAGCTTGCTGAACTTCATTTACTTACAGCCAAGCCTTTTCTTTATGTATTTAACGTAGATGCTGCTGAGTTAAACGACGGCGAACTGCGAAAGAAGTTGCAAGAATTAGTATCACCAGCAGAAGCAATCTTTTTAGATGCCAAAACTGAAGCAGAGCTAGCAGAACTCAGCGATGAAGATGCATTAGAGCTTTTGCAATCTATTGGTTTGCAAGAACCTGGCCTCGCAACTTTGGCCCATGTTGGTTTTAGAACGTTAGGTTTGCAAACGTATTTAACTGCAGGCCCTAAAGAAGTGCGTGCCTGGACTATTCACAAAGGTGACACCGCACCTGTGGCGGCAGGCGTGATTCATACAGATTTCCAAAAAGGCTTTATTAAAGCTGAAATCGTTTCATTTACTGATCTGATGGAAGCAGGTTCAGTTGCTGAAGCCCGCTCTAAAGGAAAAGTGCGCATGGAAGGTAAAGATTACGTAATGGCAGATGGAGATGTTGTTGAATTTAGGTTCAACGTTTAATTAAGCGCCGGTGTAATACTTTCCGATTTCTTCCAAGGCTTTATCTAATAGTTCAAGCCCTAACTTTGCATCTTCCACGCTTACATTGCATGGTGGGCACAAGTGAATACGGTTGAAGTTATTAAATGGCATTAAGCCGTTCTTCTTACAGGCTGCTACCAATTCATTCATTGCAGGACTTGATGCGCCATAAGGTGCCAACGGTTCGTGAGTTGCACGATCAGAAACTAAATCAACGCCCCAGAAAACACCCGCGCCGCGAATGTCACCAATGACTTTGTGCTTCTTAGCTAGCTCTTTAAGGCCAGGACCAAGAATGGTTTCGCCGATCATTGTGGCGTTTTCCAGCATCTTTTCTTCCTTCATGACATCGATAGTTGCAACTGCAGTTGCACATGCCAATGGGTGACCCATGTAAGTAAGGCCGCCAGCAAATACTTTTTCATCAAATGTCTTTGATACTGGCTCACTAATAACAACTCCACCAAGCTGGATATAGCCAGAAGTAACACCTTTAGCAAAAGTAATCAGATCTGGAACAACTGCGCTGTGTTGGTAAGCGAACCACTTACCTGTGCGACCAAAACCTGACATAACTTCATCTGCGATCCAAAGAATCTTGTATTTATCGCACAGTGCGCGAATTCCTTCAAGATATCCCTTAGGTGGCATTAATACACCTGCAGTTCCCGGGACTGATTCGATAAGGATTGCTGCAATTGTGTTTGGACCTTCGAAAATAATTGTTTGTTCAAGATGCTCAAGTGCACGCTTGCATTCTTCTTCTTCGCTCGTGGCCCAAAAGGCAGTGCGATAAAGATATGGTCCCCAGAAGTGAACATGGCCAAATGCAAACTCATTTGGGAAACGGCGTGGGTCACCAGTTGCATTTATCGCAGCACCAGTATTGCCGTGGTAGGAACGGTAAGTAGAAAGTATTTTGTGCTTGTGTGTATGCATACGCGCCATACGGATTGCGTTTTCAATTGCATCTGCCCCGGCATTAGTAAAGAAAATCTTGGCAAAATTATCGCCAGCTAATTCAACAATGCGTTGTGCGGCTTCATTGCGCGCATCATTGGCATGCTGCGGAGCGATAGTTGTCAAAACTTCGGCTTGCTCTTGAATAGCCTTAATAACTTTTGGATGTTGATGACCAATATTTGTAAAGACTAGTTGAGAAGAAAAATCTAAATAAACTTTGCCTGCGTGGTCCCAAAAACGTGACCCTGAACCGCTTGCGATTGGCATAGGTGAAAGTGCACCTTGGGCTGACCATGAATGAAATACATATTTGTGGTCGGCAGCACTTACGGCCGCTTGCTTTGCTGGATCGCTAATTGGTGCAGTCATGAAAGTTAGCCTTTTAACTAGTAGGTAGCGCCATCTTAATGCCTGAAGTAGATTGCGCCTATGACTCAGATTACGCATTGGATCAACGGCGCCCTCGATACGAAAAAACCAGAACGAGTGGGCGATATCTATAACCCAGCAACTGGAAAAACTACTGGGACTGTGGCCTTTGGTGACGCAGCAACTGTCGATACTGCCGTGGCAGCTGCAACTGCAGCTTTTGCTGAGTGGCGCCATAGTTCACTGACTAAGCGCACTCAGGTGCTTTTTGCTTTCCGCGAATTAGTGCAACAAAACAAAGAAAAGATTGCCGCTCTTATTACGGCAGAGCATGGAAAAGTATTGAGCGATGCAGCTGGTGAAGTAACTCGTGGGCTTGAAGTTGTCGAGTTTGCTTGCGGAATCCCGCATCTTCTTAAAGGCGGATTTTCAGAGGAAGTTTCTACTGGTGTTGATGTCTACTCAATTCGTCAAGCACTTGGTCCTGTTGCAATCATTTCCCCATTTAACTTTCCAGCAATGGTTCCCATGTGGTTCTTCCCTGTTGCCATTGCTTGCGGAAATACTGTCGTAGTTAAGCCATCAGAGAAGGATCCATCAGCTGCAATGTTTATGGCGCAGTTATGGAAAGAAGCGGGCTTGCCTGATGGCGTATTCAATGTTGTTCATGGTGACAAAGAAGTTGTAGATGCACTTCTTGTTCACCCAGGAATTAAATCAATCTCATTTGTTGGTTCAACACCAATCGCGCGGTATGTTTATGAGACTGGTACAAAAGCAGGTAAGCGCGTGCAAGCACTTGGTGGTGCCAAGAACCACATGATTGTTTTGCCAGATTCAGATCTAGAACTTGCAGCAGATGCTGCTATTAACGCGGGCTTTGGTTCAGCAGGTGAGCGCTGTATGGCGATCTCTGCAATCGTTGCGGTTGAACCAATTGGTAACGCACTTGTTGCACGCATCAAATCTCGGATGGCCAACATTGTTACTGGAGATGGCACTAAAGGCAGTGATATGGGCCCACTTGTTACTGCAGTTCATCGCGACAAAGTTGCTTCATATATTGAAGCTGGTAGTAAAGAAGGTGCAACAGTTGTTGTTGATGGTCGCGATCTAAAAGTTGATGGTGATGGTTTCTTCCTAGGACCAACTTTGCTCGATAACGTAACGTCAAAAATGTCTGTCTACACCGATGAAATCTTTGGACCAGTTCTAAGCATTATCCGTGTGAATACATACGACGAAGCACTTAATCTTGTTAACTCACACCAATACGGCAATGGAACTGCAATCTTTACAAACGATGGCGGAGCTGCACGTAGATTCCAAAATGAAGTTGAAGTGGGAATGGTTGGAATCAACGTTCCAATCCCAGTCCCAATGGCCTATTACTCATTTGGCGGATGGAAGAACTCATTATTTGGTGATTCACATGCTCATGGCACCGAAGGTGTTCATTTCTTTACTCGCGGCAAAGTTGTTACAAGTCGTTGGTTAGATCCAAGCCATGGTGGAATCAACTTAGGTTTTCCTCAAAACGACTGATAATCACCGCACAACTGCGCAGTAATTAGTCCTTATGCAACCTTAAAAGGTAAGATTGCCCCTGTGATGGCCGGTAACTTGGCCTCAAGCAATGCTTAGTTGATCAATAGAAACCATCGGTTTCCTTAGGAAAGTAGTTTTCGTGGCCAAGACTCAAGAGCATCTTAAAGACCTGCCTGTAAAAAAGCGCGAAAACCTTCGCAACGTTGCCATCATCGCGCACGTTGAC
>CAFBRY010000019.1_pt1 | contig 21981 bp, 21 predicted proteins | sample 7270221 | NCBI WGS metagenome assembly CAFBRY01 (sample SAMEA6814201, study PRJEB35770) | uncultured Actinomycetes bacterium | biome: Freshwater; feature: Freshwater reservoir; material: water | place: Czech Republic | collected 2016-11-09 | depth 30m m | reverse complement strand
TTTCTGGTGCTTGAGTAATTGAAATCATCTCCATGCCGTAATTCTATCGGGCACAAAAATACAACAACTGTTTTTCATCGCAATCAGTGAGAGCGACCCCTCACTTAATATCACATAAGAAAATATCTATGCTCCAGTTTTGACTGGAGAATTCTCGAGCTGTTCCCACTCTTGCTCAGTAAATAGACGAGAGCGTATAAGGAATCGCTTGCCCTCGGGAGATTCAAGTGAAAAGCCCCCACCGCGTCCATCAACAACATCAATAGTTAAATGAGTGTGCTTCCAATATTCAAATTGCGATGCCGACATCCACACTTCAACTGGTTCACTCATTTGGGCTATAACTAGCTCACCAATCAAAACATCTGAACCACCTAGTCGAAATTCGCCTTTGAGATAACACATCGGTGATGATCCATCACAGCATCCACCAGATTGGTGAAACATGAGTGGGCCATTAATTTTAGTTAGTTTCAGTAATAGCTCTGCCGCCTCGGGTGAGTAATCAACACGGGACGGCAGAGACATTATTACTCCTTAAAAGAAACCGAGCTTGTTTGGTGAGTAAGAAACTAGCAGGTTCTTTGTTTGTTGGTAGTGATCAAGCATCATCTTATGGTTCTCTCGGCCAATACCAGAGGCCTTATAACCACCAAATGCTGCACCAGCTGGATATGCGTGATAACAATTTGTCCAGACGCGGCCAGCTTGAATAGCTCGACCTGCGCGATAAGCGGTGTTCATATCGCGAGTCCAGACACCAGCACCTAATCCATACAACGTGTCATTGGCAATCTCCATGGCGTTATCAAAGCCATCAAACTTTGTAACAGAGACAACCGGCCCGAAGATTTCCTCCTGGAAGATTCTCATCTTGTTGTTGCCTTCAAAGATTGTTGGCATTACGTAATAACCACCAGATAGTTCGCCGCCAAGATCTGCGCGCTCACCACCAGTAATTACCTTTGCGCCTTCTTTCTTTCCAATATCTAAGTAGGAAAGAATTTTCTCCAATTGATCAGTGCTTGCTTGAGCACCCATCATTGTTGATAGATCGAGTGGATTACCCATCTTTATTGCCTGGGTGCGTGCGGTTACATCGCCCATGAACTTGTCATAGATCTTTGCCTCAACTAGACCGCGTGAAGGACATGTACACACTTCTCCTTGGTTAACAGCAAACATTGTGAAGCCTTCAAGTGCTTTGTCATAGAAGGCATCATTTTCAGCGGCAACATCATTAAAGAAGATATTTGGGCTCTTACCGCCTAGTTCAAGACTGACAGGAATGATGTTTTCGGATGCATATTGCATGATCAGGCGCCCAGTAGTGGTTTCACCAGTGAATGCGATTTTTGCAATACGTGGAGAAGACGCGAGTGGCTTGCCTGCCTCAACACCAAAACCATTAACAATATTTACTACTCCTGGCGGCAATAGGTCCTTGATGATGTCCATCAAGAACAAGATTGACACTGGAGTTTGTTCGGCTGGCTTTAGTACTACGCAGTTACCTGCAGCAATAGCTGGGGCTAATTTCCATACTGCCATCAAGATTGGGAAGTTCCAAGGAATAATCTGACCAACAACACCTAGAGGCTCATGAAAATGATAAGCAACGGTGTCATTATCGAGTTCTCCAGCAGAGCCTTCTTGAGCACGGATAGCCGCAGCAAAATATCTGAAGTGGTCGATAGCAAGTGGGATGTCAACATAGAGAGCTTCCCGGACTGGTTTTCCGTTTTCCCATGTTTCAGCAACAGCGATTGCTTCAACATTTGCCTCCATGCGATCAGCAATCTTGTTAAGGATAATTGCTCGCTCAGTTGCAGATGTCTTGCCCCATGCAGGTGCAGCAGCATGGGCTGCATCTAGGGCCTTATCGATATCTTTTGCATTTCCACGTGCTACTTCACAAAACACTTTTCCAGTTACTGGTGTTACGTTTTCAAAATACTGACCTGAATCTGGCTTTGAATACTCACCATTGATCCAATGGTCATATCGTGATGCGTAATTGACCTTGCTTCCGGGTTGTCCTGGTGCAATGAAATCGGTCATGTCTCCTCCAACTTCTTAACGCGCGAAAGTTCGCGGTGTTGGATTGAACGTAGACCTGAGCAGTAGAGGGGCAAAAGAGATTTAGTGAGTACTACCCCTCAATAAAATTGGAAGTTGGGCTTACGCCATTGCTTTCTTTAGGTTTTCATCGATTGAATTGAGGAACTCCTGAGTTGTTTGGTACGGAGCTTCCTTTGAAATCAATAATGATAAATCCTTAGTCATCTTGCCTTGCTCAACAGTCTCAATACAAACGCGCTCGAGAACGTCACAGAACTTAGCTAGATCGGCATTGTTATCAAGCTTTGCACGGTGTGCAAGACCACGAGTCCACGCAAAGATCGATGCAATTGGATTAGTAGAAGTTGCCTTGCCCTTTTGGTGATCACGATAGTGACGAGTAACAGTTCCGTGTGCAGCTTCTGATTCAACAATCTTTCCATCTGGTGTCATAAGCACTGAAGTCATTAAACCAAGTGAGCCATAACCCTGTGCAACAGTGTCTGACTGAACATCGCCATCATAGTTCTTACATGCCCAGACATAGCCACCCTCCATACGAAGTGACATTGCAACCATGTCATCAATGAGACGGTGCTCATACCAAATACCTGCAGTATCAAATGCAGCCTTGAACTCTGCTTGATAAATTTCTTCAAAGATATCTTTGAAGCGGCCGTCGTATGCCTTCAAGATGGTGTTCTTAGTTGATAAATAAACTGGATACTTACGAATTAGCCCATAGTTCAATGATGCGCGAGCAAAGTCACGGATTGATTCATCCAAGTTATACATACCCATCGCAACACCTGATGACTTGAAGTCATAAACAGTGTGCTCAATAGGTGCAGATCCATCTTCTGGAACAAATGACATTGTTAGCTTGCCTGGACCCGGAACCTTGAAATCCGTTGCGCGGTACTGATCACCAAATGCGTGACGGCCAATAACAATTGGCTTAGTCCAGTGCGGAACTAAACGGGGAACATTGCTGATAATGATTGGCTCACGGAAAATTACACCGCCCAAGATATTACGGACAGTTCCATTAGGAGACTTCCACATCTTTTTAAGACCAAACTCTTCAACGCGAGCCTCATCTGGGGTGATAGTTGCGCACTTGATTCCAACACCATGCTTTTGGATTGCATGGGCCGAATCAATAGTTACTTGATCATCTGTGGCATCGCGGTTTTCCATACCAAGGTCGTAGTACTCAAGATTAACGTCCAAATAAGGAAGGATTAATGAGTCTTTAATGAACTGCCAGATGATACGAGTCATCTCGTCGCCATCTAATTCAACAACAGTTCCTTCAACTTTGATCTTGGCCATGTAGTGCGCTCCTTTAGAGTGTCTTTACGTCTGCTTGCTTTGCGCGAACCGCTTCTGCTGCCGCCTTTAGCGCTTCAACTTCAGAATCGGTCAACTTTCTTTCAACAACCTTCTTGATTCCGCTGCGACCAATCTCGGCTTCAACACCAAGGTAAACGCCAGAAATTCCATATTCGCCATCAACCCATGCACACACTGGCATAACTTCACCAGAATCTTCGATTACAGCTTTTGCCATTCGAGCTGCTGCTGCAGATGGTGCGTAGTAAGCAGAGCCAGTTTTAAGAAGTGCAACAACTTCGGCACCGCCATTGCGTGTGCGATCAACTAATTCTTCAATTTCACTCTGTGATAAAAGTTCGGTCAGTGCTTTGCCATTAACAGTGCAACGACTTGGAACTGGAACCATGGTGTCACCATGTGAACCCAAGGTCAGTGTCTTAACTGAGGCGATTTTTACGCCAAGTTTTTCAGCAACAAAGTTAGTAAAGCGTGCAGTATCAAGCATTCCTGCTTGACCCATTACGCGGTTTTTTGGAAAGTTAGTCGCCATTTGAGCAAGGGCAGTCATTTCATCCAATGGATTAGAAACAACAATGATCACGGCGTTTGGTGAATGTTTAGCAATATTTTCTGCAACTCCACGAACGATGCCAGCATTAACACCGATTAAATCCATACGACTCATTCCAGGCTTACGTGGGAGACCTGCGGTAATTACAACTACATCTGAGTTAGCTGTTGCTTCATAGCCAGCACCTTCAGGAGATGTTGTTGCGCCAATTATTTTTGTCTCAAAACCTTCAATTGAACGAGACTGATTCATATCAAGAGCTAAACCTTCGGGTTTTCCCTCAAGGATGTCAGTGAGAACAACGGAGTCAAAGATGTTGTATTGCGCTAATCGAAGGGCAGTTGTTGATCCGTAAAAACCTGCACCGACTACAGTGACTTTTGCGCCCATGAAGATCCCCCTACATTCGATAATACGCCCAACTCTACCGCCCGCGAGGAAGTGCAATTGCCAACGCAAAAAGGGCTATGGCTATAAAAAGCGGGAAATAAAACTCAAATTTACGTTTGTGCCGCGCAGTAATTGCCATCCCTGCCGTGCCCACCGCAATAAAAAGTGACCCAACTCGCACTATTCCAAATATGCCTAGCGCAATTCCAATCACAATTACAACATTGCTGGCAAGAATTAATAAGCGATCATTTATCCGCATGCATCAACAACATTCTTTACCAACATCGCACGAGTCATTGGTCCAACTCCGCCTGGCATTGGAGCAACCCATGACGCAACTTCCATTACAGATGGGTCAACATCACCCAGTAATCCTTTTTCAGTACGGGATATTCCAACATCAATAATTACTGCGCCGGGCTTAATCATGCCGGCTTTTAAGAAATGAGCTTGACCGATAGCAGCGACAATTATGTCTGCATTCTTTGTGTGCACAAGTAAATCTTTTGTACCCGTATGAGTCAGAGTTACTGTTGCATTTTCCTGCTTACGAGTGAGCAATAATCCAAGTGGGCGGCCGACAGTTAAGCCACGACCAATAACTGTAACTTCGGCGCCTTTAGTACTAATCCCATAATGCGCTAGTAGTTCAACGATTCCATGCGGTGTGCAAGGCAATGGAGCGTTGTAGCCAGAAACTAATCGACCTAAGTTCATTGGATGTAAACCATCTGCATCTTTTGCTGGATCAATGGCTTCAAGAACTCTTTGTGTATTAATACCCTTAGGTAATGGAAGTTGAACAATGTAACCAGTGCACTCGGCAGAAGCGTTCAAATCTTTAATCGCTGCCATAACATCGGCTTCACTTGCATTATCTGGCAGGTCAACACGAATTGAATTAATCCCGATTTCATGACAATCACGGTGCTTTCCACCTACATAAGAATGTGATCCTGGGTCGTCACCAACTAAAACAGTGCCAAGTCCCGGAGTGATTCCACGTGTTTTAAGTTCTGCTACACGAACCGCTAATTCACCTTTGATTTTTGAAGCTAATGCTTTTCCATCCAGAATTTGTGCGCTCATGGCATTTATCCTAATAGCCCACTAGGCGTGAGAGAAATGACGTACGCCTGTGAAGAACATCGCAATACCAGCCGTGTTTGCGGCTGCTATGACCTCTTCATCACGAACACTTCCGCCTGGTTGCACAATTGCAACTACGCCGGCATCAATCAAAATCTGTATCCCATCTGCAAATGGGAAGAATGCATCACTTGCAGCAACAGAGCCATTGACTCTTTCACCTGCACGATCAACTGCTAATTTAGCTGAATCAACGCGGTTAACTTGACCCATACCAATTCCTACTGATGCCGTATTTTTCGCCAATAAAATTGCATTACTTTTTACACTTCGAACGCTTCGCCAAGCAAATTCAAGATCTTTCATAGTTTGCTCATCCACTGATCCACCACTTACTTGCTTCCAATTAATTGGTGAATCACCAGCAGCATTAATTAAATCTGTATCCTGCAACAAGATTCCACCTGAGACTGGACGAAGCTCTAGAGGCGAAACCGTTAATACATCACACTTTAAAATTCGAATTGACGGCTTTTTCATCAATAGTTCTAAGGCATCCTGATCATAAGCTGGAGCAATAAGTACTTCAGTAAATACTTCAGAAAGCGGTGTCGCCATTGCTAAATCTACTTTTCGATTAGCTGCAACAACTCCCCCGAATGCTGAGACAGGATCACACTCATGTGCATGTTGATAGGCAACTGCAACACCTAGTGCACAGACCGCGATTCCACACGGGTTGGCATGCTTCATGATTGCAACGGCAGGATCGCGATGATCTAATACCGCGCGCCAAGCCGATTCTGCATCGGTGTAGTTATTGAAAGACATTTCTTTTCCATGAAGTTGCACAGCATTCACAATTCCAGCAGCGCCTCCGGAATAAATTCCTGCCTTTTGGTGTGGATTTTCCCCGTAACGCAAAACATTATCGCGCCGCCAGATTTGCCCGTACCATTCTGGGAGTTCATCATTGGTGCCAAGCCAGTTTGCAATTGTTAAGTCATACTCGGCAGTTGTTCTAAAAACTTCAAGGGCAAGTTGTTTGCGTTCTTTTTGGGTAAAGCCGCCGCTTTTAATTGATTCCAATAAATGGTCATACTGCGAAGTATGGCAAATAACAGCTACTGAATCATGGTTTTTTGCTGCTCCACGCAACATCGACGGACCGCCGATATCGATCTGTTCAATGCACTCTGCATAATCTGCACCAGAGGCAATCGTGGCAGCAAATGGATATAAATTAATAACAACTAAATCAAATGGTTCAATATCTAATTCTTTAATCGCAGCTAAATGTTCTGGATTATTTTGATCAGCCAAAATTCCTGAATGGACTCGCGGATGCAAAGTCTTAACACGCCCACCCATAATTTCTGGAAAGCCCGTGTACTGACTTACTTCTGTTACTGCTATTCCAGCGTATTGAAGTGTTTTAGCCGTTGAGCCCGTTGAGAGAATTTCAACTCCAGCAGTACTTAGAGCGTTTCCAATTTCAATGAGGCGATCTTTGTCGTAGACGCTTACAAGTGCGCGGCGAATACTTTTACGATCAGACATTGCGCTCCAAAGATGGAAGTATCAAGGCGATGGTCGCAACAATGAGACCGCGTTCTACTTTCTTAATTCTCTCATGAAGTTGTGCTTCATCATCGCCGGGCAGGACCGGAACTTCCATCTGAGTAATGATTGGACCTGTATCTACCCCATCATCAACCCAATGAACAGTTGTCCCGGTTACGCTCACACCCGCTGCAAGCGCATCACGCACAGCATGAGCCCCAGGAAACTGCGGCAGCAATGCTGGGTGGCTATTTATAGTCGGAAAGCGATTAACAAAATCTGCCGGCAAAATCCGCATAAATCCAGCACTGACTACTAAATCTACATCTAGCCCAGCAACTGCTTCAATCATTTCGGTGTTCCATAGTTCTCGAGAACTACCTACTGAAATAATTTTAGTAGGTATTCCCGCTTCTTGTGCTCGAGTTAAAACTTGTGCACTGTGGTTGTCACTAATTACTTCGACGATTTCAATATCTAGTTCAGTTGAATCGATTACTGCTTGTGCAAGTGTGCCCGAACCTGATGCCAGGATCACTACGCGCGCAGTCATTACCGCTTTACCAAGCGCGGTAAGTAGAGCGCTAAAAATGCACCTATAGATAGTTCTGCAGTAATAGAGAGTGTGAATTTCCATGGCGAAACACCAACTGCAGACATTGCATCAGTAAGTAGCGCCCCGCTACCTGCAAAGCCAATTACTGCACAAATGATTGCGCAGATTACTTGGCTCTGTACCAAGATTTTAGTATTCAAATCAATAGTCCAGCTTGCAAGTAGCGCACCTGTAAGAATAACTACCGCAATCCCAAAGAGTGAAAGTAGTGACTTGCTTGTAGGTAATGCCCCTAATAGTGGGAATGCGGGAATTGAATTCAAATGAAATGACCATGGAGCAACTAATGTGCCTGAACCAACGGCAAATCCTGTTCCAGAAAAATAACCAAGAGTTGCGACTACGGCATTTGGAATATAGAGAATATTAAGAAGAAGAAGTAAAACTCCGCCCACAATCCCTGGTTGTAAAACCGTAGTGATAGTTCTGACGGTATGAAGGTTCGTAAAGATTGAGATTCCGAAAATTATTGATGCAATACCCAATAACAGCGCAATTGCCCGAGAGCTATAAAGGGCGGCTTGAGCAAAAGTTAAACGTCTTCCAACAGTTGCTGATGTTATAAGGGTTATCGGTAAAACAAATAGTGGCGCTAAATACCAAACTGGCTTAACTGCAGTTGTCGAAGAAAAGTATGAAAGTAGCATTGCAATTAATGTGTACTGAACTGCAAAGAGAGTTCGAGCGAGAGGCACAAGTGAAGAGTCATGATCAAGGCGGTCAATAGTTCGAGATAACCCACTTCGAATAGCTAATATCGGGAAAATAACTGCTCCTAATGGAAGATAGGACAGATAGCCTGCGATGTGTGCTGGTGGTAGAGCTAGTGAGAATGGAACTTGATGTGCCGCCAACCAAATCCATAACGCGGCACGTAACGGATCTCCTGTATTTCCCGTTGCACTGCCTGCAGTAGCCCAGGCAAGTAATGAAATAAATGAGGTAGGTAATAAAACATATGCAATGCTGCGCACGACTTGGGCCAATGTGGTTCCAAGTACGCGGCCGAACATGGCTTTAGCGGCCTAATATCGCGCGCAACAAACGCGCGGTTTCACTTGGAGTTTGACCAACCTTTACTCCCGCAGCTTCAAGCGCATCTTTTTTACCCTGAGCAGTACCTGATGAACCAGAAACAATTGCGCCAGCGTGGCCCATTGTTTTTCCTTCAGGTGCTGTAAACCCTGCAACGTAACCAACTACTGGCTTAGTTACGTACTCTGCGATGAATGCAGCTGCGCGCTCTTCGGCGTCACCACCAATTTCACCAATCATCACGATTGCCTTAGTTTCAGGATCATCTTGGAATGCACGCAAGCAGTCGATGTGTGTTGTTCCAATAACAGGATCGCCACCAATTCCAACTGCCGTACTAAAACCAATATCCCGCAACTCGTACATCATTTGATATGTAAGTGTTCCAGACTTTGACACTAAACCAATTGGGCCAGCACCGGTGATATCAGAAGGAATGATTCCAATATTTGATTTTCCGGGACTAATAAGTCCAGGACAATTTGGTCCAACAATTCGTGTAGTTCCTTTAGTTAATGAATATGCGTAGAAACTTGCAGAGTCGTGTACTGGGATTCCCTCAGTGATAACGACAACAAGTGGCATTGCTGCATCAATTGCATCGATTACAGCCGCTTTAGCAAACTTTGGTGGAACAAAGACAACTGATGCATTAGCTCCGGTTGCCCCCATAGCTTCGGCAACAGTATTAAAAACTGGAAGTTGATGGCCATCGATATCAACTACTTGTCCACCTTTACCTGGTGTTACTCCACCAACAATTTTTGTACCAGATGCCAACATACGGCGGGTGTGCTTGGTTCCTTCTGAACCAGTCATTCCCTGAACAATTACTTTTGTATTTTCATTTAAAAAGATAGACATTTACTTTGCCGCCAATTCTGCAGCACGATCAGCTGCGCCATCCATTGTGTCTAGCTGCTGCACCAATGGGTGTGCTGCTTTATTTAATATTGCACGACCTTCAACAACGTTATTGCCATCAAGGCGAACAACAATTGGCTTAGTGGCCTTAGAACCAAGTAATTCAAGGGCTTGAACGATTCCTGTTGCCACCGCATCGCAGGCTGTAATTCCACCGAACACGTTCACAAAAACACTCTTCACATCTTTGTCACCAAGAATAATTGAAAGTCCATCGGCCATTACTTGAGCAGAAGCTCCGCCACCGATATCTAGGAAGTTTGCAGGTCGCACTCCGCCATGTTTTTCGCCAGCATAGGCAACAACATCCAGCGTACTCATTACAAGTCCAGCACCGTTTCCGATGATTCCAACTTCGCCTTCTAGTTTGACGTAGTTAAGACCCTTTTCTTTAGCTGCAGCCTCAAGAGGATTTTCTGCTGCTTGATCAATAAGAGCTTCATGATCTGGTTGACGAAAATCTGCATTGTCATCCAGGGTTACTTTTCCATCGAGGGCAATAACTTTGCCATCTTTAGTTTTAACTAATGGATTAACTTCAACCAAAGTTGCATCTTCGGCTTGGAATACTTCCCAGAGTTTCACGAGGACATTGGCAACTTGAGGTGCAACATCTGCAGGAAAGTTTGCAGCAGCAATGATTTCCGTTGCTTTTGCTGCGCTAATTCCATCAACTGCAGAGACGGGAATCTTGGCTAATTTTTCTGGTGCAGTATGTGCAACTTCTTCAATATCCATTCCACCAGATACTGATGCCATAACTAAAAATGTGCGATTAGAACGATCGAGCAAAATCGCTAAGTAATATTCAGATTCAATAGGTGCAGCTGCTGCGATCATCACTGTGCGGACAACGTGGCCCTTGATATCCATTCCAAGAATTGCGCCAGCTTTTTCGCGCGCATCTGCTGGATTCTCTGCAAGCTTTACTCCACCTGCTTTTCCACGACCACCAACTTTTACTTGCGCCTTAACAACTACTTTGCCGCCAATTTTTGTTGCCGCAGCCTCTGCTTCAGCGGCAGTGGTTGCAATTGCAGCTGCCAAAACAGGTACGCCATGTTTTTCAAAGAGATCGCGAGCTTGATATTCAAAGAGATCCACTGGTGCTCCACATTCTAATTAGAGGGTAATCCTAGAGCTTCTCAACGGGTGCATAGCGCAGCAATAAGCGCTTCTCACCGTATTGGCCGAAGTTAATTGTTGCTTCTGCCTTTTCGCCCGCACCGGCCACTGCCACAACAGAGCCCAAACCAAATGTGTCATGTGACACACGATCTCCAATTGCTAGTTCCATTGTTGAAATCTTCTTGCCTGTTGCGCGAGGTGGTGGAGTTGTTGCTACTCGAGATTTGCGAACAAGTGACGGGGATACTGATGAAGAACTTTGATTGCGCCATTCGATTACATCTTCTGGAATTTCATCGAGAAAACGTGACGGTGGATTGTAATTTGGTGCGCCCCATGTAGATCGGTATTCAGCACGCGAAATATATAGTCGTTGACGCGCACGTGTTAAACCAACATAAGCCAATCGACGTTCTTCCTCAATCTCATCTTTTTCACCCAAAGTTCGTGAGTGCGGAAATATTCCATCTTCCATACCTGTTAAGAAAACTGTTGGGAACTCGAGACCCTTTGCAGTATGTAAAGTCATCATTGTTACTACTCCGCCATGGTCTTCGCCCTCAGGAATTTCATCGGCATCTGCAACTAGGGAAACTTTTTCTAGGAACCCGGCTAATGAAATCTCTTCATCTTCACCTAGCTCTTCAATGGGTCGCTCTTCATACTCCATTGATACCGCTACAAGTTCTTTAAGGTTTTCAACACGAACTTCATCTTGTGGATCCACGCTATCTGCTAACTCTTTTAACAGACCAGATTGTTCAAGGGCTGCTTCAACAATGACAGAGGGGCGGGTCTTGGCTTCAACTAAAACATTAAGTGCGCTAATCATCGAAGTAAATTCATTAATCGATTGTGCTGCACGGGCTGGTAATCCTGGTGCTTGTGAGCAGCGAAGTAACCCTTGCCAAAAAGAAATGGAGTTATCGCGGGCAAAAGCGTCGACATAATCAAGTGAGGTATCACCGATCCCGCGCTTTGGAACATTGATTATGCGGCGCAAAGAAATCTCATCTTCAAGGTTGGCTAGCACACGTAAATATGCCAAAAGATCTTTTACTTCACGGCGTTCGTAGAATCGCAATCCTCCAACAACTTTATAAGGCAATGCGTTTCGCATGAATACTTCTTCAAAAACGCGTGACTGGGCGTTGGTGCGATAGAAGATTGCAGTATCTCCTGGTTGAGATTTCGATTCGCGTTGTAATTGACGAATTTCATCTGCAATAAATGTCGCCTCATCGTGTTCGCTTTCAGCAACGTATCCAACAAGTGGTGCACCAGATCCTGCCTCAGACCATAAGTTCTTTTCCTTGCGACTTTCATTTCGTGTTATTACTGCATTAGCAGCGTTAAGAATATTTTGTGTTGAGCGATAGTTTTGTTCAAGCAACACTGTTGTGGCATTTGGATAATCAAGTTCGAACTGCAAGATATTGCGAATCGTTGCTCCACGAAAGCCATAGATACTCTGATCGGCATCTCCCACAACGCACAGTTCGGCAAGTGGCATACCTTCGGCTTCGGTTCCGACTAATTCTTTTACAAGAATATATTGGGCATGATTTGTATCTTGGTACTCATCAACTAAAACATGGCGAAACCTTGACCTAAAACGCGCCTTGGCTTCTGGATATCGCTGCAAGACTTCTACAGTTTTTAAGATTAGATCATCAAAATCCATGGCATTGGCGCGTTGCAAGCGTTGTTGATAGACCGAATAGACATCGCCAACAACTTGCTCGAATTGATTGCTTGCGGCATTTACATAATCTTGCGGCCCGAGAAGCTCATTTTTAGCGTTAGAAATCATTGCCTGGAATTGTCGCGCTGGATAACGCTTAGAATCCAAATTAAGTTCTTTGGACACAATCGTTATTAATCTAAGCGAATCAGCTGAATCATAGATAGAAAACGAGTTGCTATAGCCCAATCGAGAAGCCTCTTGACGCAAAATACGCACACATGCTGAGTGGAAAGTAGATACCCACATCGATTTTGCAACTGGACCTACTAATTCGCCAACACGTTCCTTCATTTCGCCCGCAGCTTTATTTGTAAATGTGATTGCAAGTATTTGGTATGGGGCAACGTTGCGACGTGACATTAAATATGCAATTCGACGTGTTAAAACTCGAGTTTTTCCTGATCCAGCACCTGCAACTACAAGTAATGGACCACCAGCATGAGTGACCGCTTCTGCTTGCTGGGGATTGAGTCCAGTCAGAAGGGGGTCAGTACTCGTCATGGTGGTGAGTCTATTAGGCTAGGCGACATGGAACCCATTGCCGATAGTGAGATCAAGCGCGTCTTGGTCGTTAGTGCTCACCCCGATGATTCAGATTTTGGTGCATCAGGAACGATTGCCCAGTGGGTTAAAAAGGGAATTGAAGTTGCCTATGTATTTTGTACTAACGGTGATCAAGGCGGCGAAGAATCAGGTTTCACAAAAGAAGAGATGCCCGCAATTCGCCAACGCGAACAGCGTGAAGCTGGTGCAGCAATTGGTGTAACAGATATTACTTTTCTTAATTATGTCGATGGTCACCTTGAAGCAACGCTTGGACTTCGCAAAGATTTAGTACGCCAAATTCGTATTTCCAAACCCGATCGAATGGTCTGTCAAAGTCCTGAACGAAATTGGGATCGTATTGGTGCAAGCCATCCAGATCACTTAGCTGCAGGTGAAGCAGCAATTCAAGCCGTGTATCCAGATGCACGAAATCCTTTTGCATTTACAGATTTGCTTGACCAAGAAGGTTTGCAACCTTGGCGAGTTAAAGAAGTATGGATTAGCGCTTTCGCAACCCCTGACCACTTTGTAGACATCACCGATACTTTTGATTTAAAGATGAAAGCATTGCACGCACATGCATCACAAACTGCTCATAACAAAGAACTAGATAATATGGTTCGCGAATGGGGTCAGCGAAACGCTGGTATTGGCGGACTTCCAGAAGGTCGAATCGCTGAAGCTTTTAAAATAGTTAATACGAATTAATTATTTAACCGTAATTTTCTTAATTTCAACGGTTTGAATTGGATAACCATCACTTGCATAATATGGCTTGTTATCCGATGGATTAATTTTATAAGCGCCAACTTCTCCAATTTTCTTCAGAAGGTCCAGGCCTTTAGTAATTTTGCCCCAGATTGTGTAATTAGGCAGAAAAGTTGAAGGCGCGAAAACTAAGAAAAACTGTGAACCATTAGTGCCTGGACCTGAGTTAGCCATAGCCACCGTACCTTCGGGGTAATAATCTGCCGCGTTAGTTGGAAGATTTTCATCTTTATATCCCTTCCAACCTTTTGGCCCTCCACTGCCAGATGCAGATGGATCCCCGCACTGCAAAACGCTTATGCCACTTGTTGTTAATCGATGGCAAAAAGTTCCATCAAAGTACTTAGCTTTAGCTAAGGCCGACAACTTTGTGATCGTTAAAGGTGCTTTATTTGGAAGCAATGAAATAGCAATAACGCCGCAATTTGTTTCAATAGTCATAGTTTTTGGAAGCGCTTTTCCAATTGTCATAGGTTCTTTTACAGCTGCTGGAGCATGCACCTTGGCAGTAGGTTCTTTGCACCCTGCAACTGTCGTTGGCTTATCCGCTGCATGAATGGGGGAAACCGACAACAAGGAGATAATTGCAACTGAGACCATTACCGATAACTTCTTCATTTTTATTCCCATTCAATTGTTCCTGGCGGTTTACTTGTTACGTCCAATACAACTCTATTAACTTCACGTACTTCATTGGTAATGCGAGTAGATATCTTCTCAAGAACTTCATATGGTACCCGCGACCAATCAGCAGTCATTGCATCTTCACTAGATACTGGGCGCAAAACTATTGGGTGACCGTACGTGCGACCATCGCCCTGCACACCAACGCTGCGAACATCGGCAAGTAATACAACAGGACATTGCCAGATATCGCGATCAAGGCCAGCGGCCTTTAATTCAAAACGTGCAATCGCATCGGCTTCACGCAATAAATCAAGGCGATCTTGCGTTACCTCACCCACAATTCGAATTCCAAGTCCTGGACCAGGAAATGGTTGGCGCCAAACAATCTCTTCGGGTAATCCAAGCTCTAAACCAACCTGGCGAACTTCATCTTTAAATAGTGCACGAAGCGGTTCGATCAAAGTAAATTTCAAATCATCTGGTAATCCACCCACATTGTGATGAGATTTAATATTTGCAGTACCCGTTCCGCCACCTGATTCGACAACATCTGGATACAAGGTGCCCTGTACTAAAAATTCAACATCTCCCCCTGCAGCGATATCTCGTGCAGCTGCTTCAAAGGATCTAATGAATTCACGGCCAATAATCTTTCGTTTTTCCTCAGGATCAGTTACTCCTTTGAGGGCATCCAAGAAAGTTTTCTTGGCATCGATGACAACTAGTTGCACGCCAGTTGATGCTACAAAATCGCGTTCAACTTGCTCGGCCTCACCTTTGCGCAGTAAACCATGATCAACGAAAACACATGTCAGCTGCTTACCTACAGCGCGCTGGATAATTGCAGCAGCAACTGCTGAATCAACTCCGCCAGATAATCCACAAATAACACGTTTTGTACCAATAGCTTCTTTAGCTTTTGCGATCTCAGTTTCAGCAATGTTTCCAGTAGTCCAAGTTGCATCGCATTTAGCGGTATTAACTAACCAATTTTGCAAAATAGCTTGGCCATGTTCACTGTGTAATACCTCTGGATGAAACTGAACTCCAGCTAACTGACCTGATTCATTTTCAAATGCCGTAATAGGGGTGTCTGCAGTAACTGCACAGACTGTAAAACCTTGTGGTGCTTGCGTTACTGCATCACCATGTGACATCCATACCTTTTGTTGTGATGGTAATCCAGCAAAAACTTTGGATTGTGCTTGTACTTTTACATCTGTTCGGCCGAATTCAGAGTTACCTGTTTGACTAACTACTCCTCCTAAAGCCGCAGCCATGACCTGAAATCCATAACAAATCCCAAAAACAGGAATACCTAATGAAAAAATTGCACTATCAAATTTTGGTGCATTTTTTGCGTAAACACTTGATGGACCACCCGACAAAATAATTGCCGATGGATCCTTGGCAGTTACTTCAGCGGCAGAAATAGTAGATGGAACAATTTCGCTATAAACTTTGGCTTCGCGAACACGGCGTGCAATTAACTGGGCATACTGGGCCCCAAAATCGACTACAAGTACGCCACGAACATTAGGCACGATGAATAAGTACCTCTACGCGCTGGAACTCCTTCACATCTGAATAACCACATGTAGCCATTGCGCGGCGAAGAGCCCCAAATAAGTTCATAGAACCATCAGATGTATGTGATGGCCCGAGCAAAATTTCTTCTAAAGTTCCAACAGTTCCAACGTTTACACGTTCTCCACGTGGCAAAACTTGGTGATGCGCTTCAGATCCCCAGTGCCAACCAAGTCCTGGTGCTTGTGTTGCTTTAGCAAGTGGTGAGCCCATCATTACAGCATCTGCGCCGCATGCAATTGCTTTAGCAATATCACCGCTGCGACCAACGGCGCCATCAGCAATAACGTGAACATAGCGTCCCCCAGATTCATCAAGGTATTCACGGCGAGCAGATGCAACTTCAGCAACTGCCGATGCCATTGGTACTTCAATACCTAATACTTTGCGCGTTGTGTGTGCTGCTCCGCCACCAAAACCAACCAATACTCCAGCAGCTCCAGAGCGCATTAAGTGCAGTGCAGCAGTTGCAGTTGCAACGCCACCAACAATTACTGGGACATCTAGCTCATAAATAAACTTCTTTAAATTAAGTGCTTCGTCCTCTGCAGCAACATGCTCGGCACTTACAGTTGTTCCACGAATAACGAAAATATCTACACCAGCATCGATAACCGCTTTGTGTAATTCGGCAGTGCGCGCAGGTGAAAGTGAAGCAGCAACAGTTACGCCAGCATCACGAATCTGGGCGATTCGAGCTTTAATTAACTCAGGCTTAATTGGTTCGTTGTAAATCTCTTGCATACGCTGTGTTGCATGCTTATCTGGCATTGAAGCAATTTCGCCAAGTGGAATACGTGGATCCTCATAACGAGTCCATAGGCCTTCAAGGTTGAGAACACCAAGACCGCCTAAGCGACCAATTTCAATTGCAGTTTCAGGAGATACAACTGAATCCATTGGCGCAGCCATCATTGGTAATCCAAATTTGTATGCATCAATTTGCCATGCTGTTGAAACATTTTCTGGATCGCGAGTACGGCGGCTTGGAACAATTGCGATGTCATCAAAGGAATAAGCGCTGCGTGCACGCTTTCCAGGTGCTAATTCAATCTCGTTCATGAGCGGCCTTTCTGCTGATAATTAGGTGCATCGGCAACATGTGCAACATCATGAGGATGGCTTTCTTGTAAACCAGCTGCAGTAATTTGGATTAAACGACCTTCGCGGCGAAGAGTTTCAATATCGGGCGCACCTGCATAACCCATTCCAGAACGAAGTCCGCCAACAAGTTGGTGTACAACATCGGCAACGTTGCCACGGAATAGAACTTTTCCTTCGATGCCTTCTGGAACAAGTTTGTCCTCAGAGAGAACATCGTCTTGCATATAGCGATCCTTGGAATATGACTTTTTCTCACCGCGCGATTGCATTGCACCAAGTGAGCCCATGCCACGGTATGCCTTGTATTTAACGCCATTGATTTCAACAAGTTCGCCTGGTGCTTCTTCGCACCCTGCAAGTAATGAACCAAGCATTACTGCATGTGCTCCTGCCACCAAAGCTTTAACAATGTCACCTGAATATTGCAATCCACCATCTGCAATTAACGGAATGCCGGCTTTATTACAAGCCTTTGCTGCTTCCATGATTGCAGTAATTTGCGGAACGCCAACACCTGCAACAACACGAGTAGTACAAATTGATCCTGGACCTACGCCAACTTTTACTGCATCAGCACCGGCGTTAATTAAAGCTTGTGCTCCTGCTCGAGTTGCAATGTTTCCTCCGATAATGTCCGTTGTTGGAGAAAACTTCTTAATGCGAGAAATTGCATCAAGGACTGCACGATGATGACCGTGCGCAGTATCAACAACAACTACATCAACTCCGGCTTCAATGAGGGCTTGAGCTCTGGCAAATCCATCGTCGCCAACACCAACTGCTGCACCAGCAAGGCCAACATTTTTAACTAATTTCACATGAGTTACTTGCTCATCGATTGGAAGATTGCGGTGAATGATTCCAATTCCACCGGCTTTAGCCATCGCAATTGCCATTGCTGATTCAGTAACAGTGTCCATGGCGGATGAAACCAGTGGAACAGCAATAGTTATATTGCGAGTAAGGCGTGTGGATGTATCGACTTCAGAAGGCACAACATCAGATGCATCTGGCAAAAGTAAAACATCGTCATAAGTCAGGCCGAGCATTGCGACTTTATCGTTCTCGCTCATATGCCCTCCCGCCTTAGGTGAACGTCCTTAAGAAGTCGGGAGTCTATCGGGAATAGCCCGCAAGACAGAAACCACCGTTACAACAGCCAAAATAAACAGAGGAATTGCGACTATGTAGAGCCCGCCATCAAATTGATATTTAGAAACACCGATTGCAATCAAATTTGCCAGCAACGCCGGCGCACGACCAAAGTATTTGCCGCGACGATATCCCCTTGCTGCTGCAAATAATCCACCCGATCCCAACACAATAAATATGAATTCTCCCAGCAATGGAGAGATTTCTACGGTATCCGCAGTGAAAGTAAGCACAACAAGCCATACACCTAATGTTGCAATCACAACTGACTCAAAAATCAATAGGGATGCCACTAGTGCGCGGGCCTTAACTGCTTTGGCAGGATCTTGTTCCATGGAAGAGAGATTAACTTATCGAGGAGTAGAAAACACTCTTTTCTCTCATGACGGGATCCACGATTCGCAAACTCATTTGGCCGCTCCCAGTTATTTCTACCAACAACTTTTGCAAGAAATTGAATTGAGCAAGCGAACTGGTGAAACCTTTTCATTAATCAGAGTCATATTTAAGCCAACCAAACCCAAGGACCAAGTTCTAGAAGTAAAAATTAGTGCGGCCGACATTCTTTACTTTTCAGAAGCCTTAAAGGATGTAACTCGAAAGCAAGACTGTGTTGCCCGAGTCGGGCTCAATGAATGCGTGATTTTGATTAGAGCGCAGTTAAGCAATGTTGAATCACTCCTTAACAGATTACTTGATGCTAAAAATCTGACTGTGGATAACTCGCTTAAAGTGTCATGTTCTACCGTTGAATACCAAGTGGGTGAGAAAGCTTTAACTATTCTCAACCGTCTAGATGCAATGAGCTTATCCACCCGTTAATCAGGTCCCGATTACAAATGTCAGTCACGCTCATAGATTCCAGCTCATGGACCTAGATCTCGATATAACTTTTGGAGCCATTGCTCCATATATGAACGATCCAACTATTGAAGAAGTATGGATTAACTCACCGGAGCGCATTTTCATTGCGCGCGCAGGAAAAAGCGAATTAACAAATTTGCTATTAACTGCTGAAGAAGTTCGAAACATAGTTGAACGTGCCCTGATGTGGGGAGGACGGCGATTAGATCTTTCTCACCCTTTTGTTGATGCGCGATTACCCGATGGAAGTCGTTTGCACGTAGCAATCCCTGAAATTACGGCTCAACATTGGGCAGTAAATATTCGTAAACATCTGATGCGAAATATGTCCGTGAATGACCTTGTAGATCGCGGAGTGATGAATCAGTTACTCGGAACAGCACTAATTAATTCGGTTCGTGCTGGACTCAATATTCTCGTTAGTGGCGGAACTCAGGCTGGTAAGACAACGCTGCTAAACGCTTTAGCTGGTGCAATTCCTCGTGGGGAACGTGTCGTAACTATTGAGGAAGTATTTGAATTATCTCCACAATTGCCAGACGTTGTTCAAATGCAAACTCGTAGTGCCAATCTCCAAGGTGAAGGAGAAATACCACTACGGCGTCTCATAAAAGAATCCTTGCGTATGCGACCATCCCGAATTATCGTCGGAGAAGTCCGTGAAGCCGAAGCGTTAGACCTTCTCATTGCATTAAATTCGGGATTACCAGGAATGGGAACTCTTCACGCTAATTCACCTAGAGATGCAGTTGTAAAGCTTCAAACCCTCCCACTTCTGGCAGGTGAAAATATCTCTCATAAGTTCATTGCTCCAACAGTGGCTTCAGCAATTGATTTGATTGTCCACGTAACCCTTGATATTCATGGAACACGTCGGGTTCAAGAAGTAGCAGCTCTTACTGGGCGATACGAGAATGACCGAGCAGAAATTGAAACCCTATGGCTATGGAACGGCGTTGAATACGAACGTGGAATAGGTGCATTGCCCCACCCAGACAAATTCGCCGCAATTGGAGCCCCACTTTCTTCTTGGTGGCGTCCATGAAAAATAATCTGCGAGTACTTCTTTCTGCATGTTTAACAATTGCTTTAGTTCTACTTATCACCGCTTCATACTCTATTTCCCTAGCTTTTGGTGCATTAGTTGCTGGGGCGGTTTATGTAACATTGAAAACTAAGACTGCACATAGTCAATCGCATTTAATTGCAGCGTGGCCAGAAGTCATTGATCACCTTATGTCCGGAATTCAGTCTGGGCTATCACTTTCAGAGTCACTTGTTGGTCTAGCAACTAGAGGGCCAGAAGTACTACGGCCTGCATTTGCAGAATTTAGAAACTCACTCTTTCGACATGGTGATTTGGAAATTGCAATCGAAGAGCTGAAATCACTTTTCCAACACCACGGCAGTGACCAAATATTTGAAGCTCTCCTTATCTCCAAGGCATTAGGAGGTAGCGAACTACTTTCAATACTTAGAACTCTTGGAGACTTTTTGCGTCAAGATCTAGCATTGCGAAGAGAAATCGAAGTCAAACATGGCTGGATTAAGAATTCTGCCCATATGTCGGCAGTTGCTCCATGGATTCTTTTACTACTTCTATCAACACAACCCAGCACTGCGATTGCATTCTCAACGCCCACCGGAGGGATGATTTTAATAGCGGGTCTAGTTATGACCGCACTTGCATATCTTTGGATGAATCAACTTGGACGGCTTCCACAAACTCCTAGAGTCTTTACAAAACTATCTAATTCAAAACGTGGTGCCCATATAGAAATCAGCCGTCCATGATGCAGATAGTCTTCATCTCAATGCTCTTTGCGGTTCCTGGGGCTTTTCTTATCGCATTCAATGATTTAGAAACGCTCATAGAGCTGGAAAAGCGCTCAAGGAAAGCTTTGGTCACTAGCCGAGATAGAACAGGTATTCATGCTCGATTAGAAGAAATTGGGAAACGGACAGAAATCGATTATCAAAATTTTCGAATCCGTCAGTTTGGTTATTGCGCTTCCGGATCTGCATTAATAATGGTCCTGATGTTAGTTGCAGGTAAGTCGTTTTTTTCTACACTTATTTTTACCGTAATTGCTGGATTACTTATTTTTGTCATTATTGATCGAGAATTAAGTTCCCAGATTAAAAAACACCGAGAAGCAATAGAGTCAGAATTTCCAGCAATAATCGAAATGATGACACTTGCAATCGCTGCTGGTGAGACTCCTATGCAATCTATGCTTCGAATTGCTGAATCAGCTGAAGGTGAGCTCTCTCGAGAGTTTGCTGTTGTTATTGAGGAGATTCGCGCTGGCCAACCTCTTCATGTAACTCTGGACGCAATGGGGCGACGCGTTAAATCAGTAATGATTAGGCGCTTTGTTGATGCAGTTGTTACCGCAACTTTGCGTGGTGCACCGCTCATAGAAGTCCTCACACGTCATGCTGTTGAAGCTAGAGGAAATCAACGCAATCGAGTTTTAAATGCAGCAGGTAAAGCTGAAATCTCCATGATGATTCCAGTTGTCTTCCTTATCTTGCCAATCTCAATTCTCTTTGCGCTATGGCCTTCGCTTACAAATTTGAATTTATTCGCAAGTTAAGCAGCTTCTTCCTCGCGTGCAGCAACTTCGCTCAACGTAGGACGACCGGCTTTGCGCTTTTTAGCGATCACTTTTCCATCTTCGAAGAGTTCTCCGCCCCATACGCCCGCTGGTTCTTGTCGTGACATCGCACCTTCAAGACATTGTGCGCGCACAGGACATCCACCGCAGAGGGACTTAGCTTCTGCAATCGCAATCTCTGCTTCAGAGAAGAAGAGTTCGGGATCTGCTGTATGGCATGGCAAATTAAATGATGAACCGTCGGAAT
>CAFBRY010000016.1_pt1 | contig 25331 bp, 21 predicted proteins | sample 7270221 | NCBI WGS metagenome assembly CAFBRY01 (sample SAMEA6814201, study PRJEB35770) | uncultured Actinomycetes bacterium | biome: Freshwater; feature: Freshwater reservoir; material: water | place: Czech Republic | collected 2016-11-09 | depth 30m m | reverse complement strand
TTTGGATCAACCATGCGGATGTACCAGAAAGTTGTAAGCAGAAGTCCGTTATCAACTTTCTTGACTAGATCTTCAAGTGATCCACTGCCACCGTCAACGCTCATGACTAAGTTTTCACCAATGGGAGTGAAATCTAAGTGAGTGAGTTTTGAAGTAGCACGGGTCTGAATCAGTGATTGCAGTACGCCATCTTTGAGCCAATCAACGCGCTTAATAGGTTGACCATTATCAAAAACTGATGAAAATGGAGAACTTACTGCTGTGGCAACAAAGTTAGATGCAGGAAGAGATTTATATTCAGGGTCTGTAAAGAACTGCATAGACACATTTGAAAGCTTTTCGCCGATGCGTGTCCCCCCACCCTTTTTAGAAAATACAGATTGACCTTCGTGAGCATCGCGCGCACTAGAAACCCACATCATGTAGGTAAATAGATCTGCAACTGAACCTGAAGGAAGAATTGTGTCGTAACGCCCAGCTGGCAGATCAACTTTGGTGCCCTGCCAAGTTAAACGTTGGCGAATCTGTGCATCAATATCGGCAACCGATACATCTTTAAAGTCACGAGTTTCAACGCCGGCCCATGTGGAACGAGAGCGGTCATGAGACTTACCGGTCATTTCTACGCGGCCAACTGGTGAATCCTTACGCAAACGCAATCCACCCTTTGAACCAACCCAGGTTGTTTCACTTGTATGTTCTGAATATCCGAAGAGTTCAATCTTGTCAGCAACAGAGCGTGAAAACATATCGCCAAGGGCTGGAGCAAATGTTGAAAATACTTCTGGTCCAGTTGGAACGTGATCTGCTGACCAATCACCAATAGATACATTTGTAGCAAGGGGTGCGTAATCATCGGCTGGTCCTGAAGCCTTTGCTGCGGCAATTGCTTCTTCTAAAATCTTTGGAACATCGGCCAATGAAACATCAGTGCGTGAAACTCCACCAGATGCCATACCGCCGTCAACGGCAACAAAAGCAATAACAGTGACGCTTCGTTGGGTAATGACACCGTTAGTTGTCAGCGTGCTGCCAGCCCAACGCAAGTTAGCTTGAGTCTTATCTTGTACAACAACAATGCAATCATCGCATGGTGCAGCAGATGTGATCTTTTCAATAAGGTCTTGAGCAGAAATCATTTTCCAGCCTCCGCAACAGTATTGAGAATATTTACTTTGTCGAAGATTGCCGCTGGGCAACCATGACTTACCGCTGCAATCTGACCTGGTTGAGCTTTACCGCAGTTAAAAGCACCGCCTAGGACATAAGTAGAAGGTCCACCAACAACCTTCATTGATCCCCAGAAATCAGTTGTTGTTGCTTGATAAGCAACATCCTTTAGTTGACCAACAATTTTGCCGTTCTTGACACGGTGGAACTGTTGACCCGTAAATTGGAAGTTATAACGTTGCATATCAATGGACCACGACTTATCGCCCTTGATAATGATTCCATCTTCCATTGATGCAACCATTTCGTCGTAGGTAGGTCCAGTTGGGTTAGGTTGCAAAGAAACGTTCGGCATGCGCTGAATTGGTACGTGAGATGGTGAATCGGCAAATGCGCAACCATTGCTGCGATCACGATTAACTCGCGCTGCAATGCGGCGATCTAACTGATAACCAACAAGCACACCATCTTTAATGATGTCCCAGCGCTGTGCTGCAACACCTTCATCATCAAATCCCACTGTGCTCAGACCATGAGGAGTAGCTCGATCTCCAGTGACATTCATGAGCTTTGAACCATATTGGAGCGTATTTAACTTATCGGGTGTGGCAAAAGAAGTTCCGGCGTAGTTTGCTTCATAACCAATGGCACGATCTAGTTCGGTTGCATGTCCGATTGATTCGTGAATTGTTAGCCACAAATTAGATGGATGAACTAATACGTCATAGCGACCAGGTTCAACTGAAGGCGCTGCGACTTTCTCAGCGAGAAGAGTTGGAAGTTCGGCAATTTCGCCATCCCAATCCCAATGCTTATTTCCCATCCACTCCCAACCAAATCCAGCGGGTTGTGCCAACGTGCGCATTGATTCAAATCCATGATCGCCAATTGAAATCGCTTCAATCTGGGTCTGCAGGCGTACTCGTTGCTGCGTGGTGCTAGTGCCATATGAATCGGCGTAATGCTTTTGTTCCTTAACAAACATTGTGTGAGCTGATGTGTGGTTGACGCTTCCACTTTTTAATAAGCGATTGCTCAGATCGGCCAAGCGGTCCTTCTTCTCTGAATCAGAGACTGAGAATGGATCAATTTCATAATCAGATACCCAGGTTTGGTTTGCATACACTGGTTCAGTAACAAGTGAGACTAATTCTGTAGATAACGGCTTTGATGTTTTGGCCATTGCAACTGCAGTGAGTGCAAGTTTCTTGGCAACATCGACAGAGATTTCAGGAGATGAAGCAAATCCCCAAGCGCCGTTCACAATAACGCGAACACCCACACCGGCATTAGTTTCATCGCTTTGAGTTTCAGGACGCGCATCTCGCAATGACAATAAACCATTTCGTGTGCGTTCTATCCGCACATCAACATGGGATGCACCAGCATCTTTTGCTGTACTGATCGCGGCATCGCTAACTGCTGTTAGCGGAAGGGCTAGAAAATCTGCATCTACGTTTTTGTTCACCCGTGAACCTTATGTCAAATTCCCTTTTGGGGCTACCTCTCTTCGGGAAAAATCACAGAATTTATGTGACCCAGAGAATAAAACAGGGGTCGAAAGTGACCCACTAGATATTCGGGCAAGGGGTAGCCCTCGCAAAAATCCTCGATAAAAAATATTGCGATGAAACGATTCACTTGTAAATAAAAAGGAATTCTTCAGGGAGAGATGAGAGAAAAATGAAACTACACACAAGAAAATTCATACAAATCCTCGTTGCAATTGCAGCGTTTTCACTAGTAGCAGGCAACGTAACCGTCGCTAATGCTGCAGCCAAGAAAACAATAACTTGTTATAAGGGAACGGTGGTTAAGAAAGTAACTGCAACTAACCCAAAGTGCCCAACTGGTTATTCAACAAAAAAACCAGCGGCAAAACCTGCCGCAACAACAACTGTGACAAAAGCTGGATCAGTAGCTTTTGCAGGAACATATAAGGGAAAAATTTCAATCTTGTTTGGTGATGGCAATCTCATTCAAGTCACCAAAGTTGACGGAACCGGGACAGGCAACGTCAGTGGATTAAGTGCGATGAGCGGATCAGCTTCTTCAGCCCCAGCAAATCTGTGTGACAACTTTGATGGCAAAGGTGTCATTAGTGGTGGTGGAAATACTCTGAACTTAACCTTTGATTCTTCATCGCAAGGGTGCGCAGATTCTGATTCAGCACCAGCAACAATCACAATCAAAGGAAGCGCAAAAGTTACGGGTGGAACTGGCAAATTTGCAGGCGCCTCTGGAACGCTCACTGTTAAAGGAACCTTTGATATCAACAGTAAAGGCATCGTCAATACAACTGAATCAACAAGTTTTTCATTGGACTTATCAGGAAACATCGCAACTAAATAGTTTGACCTACGCACAATAAGGAGACAAGAGATGAAGAAGTTAATCGCAGGAATTGCAATCGGAGCAATGGCTTTGGTTGGTGGAGCATTTGGTGCAGGGGCAGCTGTAGCAGCTCCAGCAGAATCAACGCTTGTACTATCTGGTGGCAGCGGTGTTTTCCAACTTGATCCAATCGTCATCAATGCAACTGCAAGTGCGGCCGGTACTGTTGCCTTCAAACTTGCTGGCACAGAAATTGTTGGTTGCAGCGCAGTACCTACAACGACAGTTGCACCCTTTATTGCTAAATGTTCTTGGGTGCCTGCAGCAGCAGGTGCAGCAGCACTCTCTGGTGTTTTGACTCCAACAGATGCAGCAAATTTTGCACCAGCAACTTCACCAACTCTCAACGTGAAAGTTGGCGTACCTACTCAAGGCGTTGTTTCACCTATTCATATCTATGTAGATACTGTTTTAGCTAGCGGTACTTCTGGCGCACTTGGACCACGTTTTGGCGTTAGCTGCGCAATCACAAACGAATACATCGTTGGCCAAGGAATTGTTTTTCGCGTCTACGCCAATAATTCTGACCAGGGTGGGGCAGTGATGGATTCAAAAAACACAGCAAAGGCTTATATCGAAATAGCTGGCGTTAAAGATCCAATTGCACTTTCTTATGGCAATCACAGCGGAATCGCATTCTGGACTGCCGTTCTAAAAACAGGTGCTGCTCCTTTGTATAACACTCTCGGAGTTATTAACTACAAAGTAACAATCATTGCTAAAGATTCATCAACAATGAAGGTGCTTTCTACAAAGCTTGCTGCACGCGTAGTAGATGGAAAGCGCGTCATCGGTGATGATGGCCGTCAAGTTTATGATCGAGTCAGCTATTACCGCACAGTCACAGTGAGCCCTGCACTCAAGGGTGCTACAGGAACATTCATACCAAACTGGACAGTTGCATCAATGCTCACACTCTTTGCACTTCCAAAGGCATAAAAACCACATTCAAACAAAAAGATTAGAACGGAGAGATCGTGAAGCTAGAATCAAAAGCTCTAAAAGTACTAAGTACAGCGGTGCTTGGGTTGGCAATAATGTCGCCGGCACAAGCTGCTGATACTGCAACAACGTTGATCAATTTAACGGCTCCATCAGATATTGCTGGAGTAGCTGCTCTTCCTTTCACGGGAACTACAGCTGAAGCTTTTACACTTGCAGAACCAAGTGCCAACTTAACTGTGACACCACAGCAGGGATATATCGGTGATGCCTTCTCTGTGTCAGGTGTGGGCTTAGTAACTAACACTGAGTTAACTTTGGTGTGGGGTACAAGCAATGCAACGTGGGTAGCAGATGTATTACCTAACTCAGTTAACTACATGGGAGTTAAGTTCACCAAAGTAAATATCGTGATGGCAAAGGTAACTACTGATACCAACGGAGCATTTACGTTTAAGACAAAAGTTCCATCAGATTTTGGTGGAATTCATGATATTTATGCCGTACTCAATGGTGCATCGATTGCTCATGGTGGGTATCAAATAAGTCGTAAAGTTTCGATCTCACCTGCAAGCGGACCAATTGGTACACCCATCACTGTTACATATACAGGATTAGGCGCCAGTCTTTATACCGCTGGAGGTTCAGTGCTGTGGGATAACAATTTCGCCGGTGAAGTACAAGCGTTATGGACTCGTGGAACTGCCAAAGCTGTAATCCGTGCTTCTGGCGCCGTTGGCAACCATGTGCTGCAAGTACAAGATGGAATCGGAATAACGTATTTAAACATTATTCAATCACCTGTTCCATTTGCAAATGGTGGGTTTGCTAACTTTCGAATTACCAAGGATGCAGGGGCACCAGCTGCATATATTGTCTATCCAAAGAAAACCACCCCTACAGTTTCACTACGAACAACGCTGACGAACTTAGGTCTTGATCCTGCATCAAATGCAGTTGCAACTCTTTCAAAAAATGAAGGAGTGGTTGGGTCAAAGACAACGATAAATGTTAAAGGTATGGTCTCAACTGGAGTTCATACACTTGTTTGGTCAACTGTTGTAGGTAGCCGTGTTAACTGTCCAACTAGCACCTGCTGGATTTATAACCCAATTCCATTAGGAACTGTGGATGTAACTTCTGCTGATTTCTCTAAGGAAATTGAAATTCCAGATAATTTAGGCGGCTTCCATGTTATCCAAATCAAAAAGGGTGATGTTGTTGAAGCTCAAGTTCCATTCTACGTACAAGAAAGCATTTTCAACTACACAGATAAAAATGGAAAAATCCTAAGCGCTGGTATTGCAAAGGCAGATCCAACTCCAATTCCTGAATCACGCAATGGCGCAGGAGTTCCAACCAATAAGTTCAAAGTTGGTGAAGAATTCACAATTGCCATGAAAGGCATTGGCTGGACTCAGCTAGATAACACTTTGGCTGTTACTTATGACAATAGCTACATCGGTTACGGATGCGGATTTAATTCCAATGGTTATATGGTGATTCACTTGCGAGCCACAGGCGCTCCAGGCACTCACATCATTGATTTGCATCCACTCATGTATACCAACCAGCCATCATTTGCCGGCACTCCTTATGGAATGCTTCCAATCTTGACTGCCGATCGTGATTTTCCAGGTTTAGCACTTGGTTATCAGCTTCCATCAGTTCACTTCGCAATCACAGTCACGAAGTAGTTTCTACCTACGTTCTAGCCTCGCTTCTGGTAACTCCAGGGGCGAGGCTTTAACTTTTAACAACACTGCAATTCTTTGTGGTAACCACCAGTTCCAGCGGCCGAACAAGACCATAGAACTGGGCAGAAGAAGTCCACGAATGATTGTGGCGTCGATAATAATTCCAACGGCTAATCCAATTCCTAACTCTTGCAAGCCAGCAAAGTGACCAAAAACAAAACCACTTAATGCCCCAACAAGAATTATTGCTGCACCGGTAACCACCCCACTTGTATTAGCGATTCCGGTAACAATTGCCTCATTATTAGATGCACCTGCATCTTTGGCTTCACGCATGCGTGATACCAAGAAAATCTCGTAATCCATGGATAGTCCAAAAAGAACGGCGAACATAAAGATCAGGACCCACGCTTCAATTTGATCTAATTGATAGGTGCCGAGCAGGGTAGATGCAAAGCCGTACTTAAAGACGGCAACAAGAATAGAAAATGCGATAGAGATTGAGATCAGATCCATAAATATTGCTTTAATGGGTAAAACTATTGATCTAAATGCTCTGGCCAATAGCAAGAATGCGATGAGTAGAACGATGAAAATGATTGCGGGCAAACTTCCGAGAATTGCATCAATCAAATCAACTCCTTGGGCAGGGGCGCCACCCAGATAAATCTGCGTGCCAGTTGGAAAACCTTTGGCTACTTGGATCTGTGTGCGGATATTGCGAACTAATTCTCTAGTTTTCTTATCACCGATTGCATCCTTACCGACAACATATAAGCGAATGAATTGCCCTGTTGTGTCCACATAATCAGATTGCTTGCCCGATGCCACCATGAAAACTTGGGGGGATGTTGAAAGTGAAGTGGCTAGCGCTAAACGTGCAGCGTCAACTTGCTGCGATGTGGCCAAATTTGGCGAGCCTAAATTAATAACAATTTCATTAGGCGTAATAACACCCGGTCCAATTTTCTTTGTTATGTCATTAAGCACAGCCCCTGATTCAAGATTTGCAGGGATGGCGGTGAGCGAACTTGGCGTGATTTCTAATTTGAAAACAAGTGATGCAGCAAGCAGCAATACGATGAGCGAGAATGCGCACACTGATTTAGCGCGGGGAACAACCCAACGAGCAAGCCGCGCCCAAATGCCTAGGACTGGATCTTTCTTGCCCAAGATGCCTTGGAATCCATCGCTAAATACTCTTTCACCCAATAGGGAAAGCAGAACTGGTTGCAAAGTTAATGCAGCGATCACACTTACAAGTGGAGTTAAAACTCCTGCAACACCCAGAGATCGCACAAAAGGAACTGGAACCAATAGCAGTGACGATAGGGCAACAGAAACGGTTAAGCCTGATAAAACAACGGTGCGACCTGCAGTTTGCATCATGCGCATAATTGCCACATCGTGGTCAACGTTATTAAGTAACTCTCGTCGATATCTGTGCACCATGAGTAGTGAATAATCAATTGCGAGCCCAAGACCTATGAGCTCAACAATATTTGGAATATATAGCACCATTAAGAATCTTTGCGCTAAGAGATAAATAAGACCAAGAGAAAACGCGACTGAAGCAGTAGCAAAAATAAGTGGAATAAATATGGCCCACGTTGAACCAAGTAAAAGAAGTAATAGCAGCAGCGCAAGAACAATTGCCACAATTTGACCACGTTGTAAATCGCGAGCTAGTACTGGTGTGACATCATGTTCGATTGCCGGTGGTCCAGTTATCTGCGCACCTACCAAACCTTGTTCAACTAAAGCTGCCCTTAATGTAGATGTGTATGCCGCGGCCTTAACCAATGAAAACGGTGTAGTGACGTTGGTATACAGCGTTCCGACTAAAGATTTTTGTGCACCAATATGTGAACCTGGAATAACTTCACTCGCTTTTTCCAGTGATCTCTTAATGTCTCCCAGCTGTGCTTCGGTTGCATTCGTGTATTTATAAATAACGGTAAAGGTGCCTTCGGTATTTTCTCCAAAATGTTGAGCAAGTAAGGTGTTCGCTTTTTCAGATTGACTACCTGGAACATTCAGCGACGTCGTTAAGTACTGATTAAGGTTTGCTGCAGCCATTAGCCCAACTACGGTGATCGCAAGCCAGATTGCCAGTATCGGAACCCGATGGCGAAGCACACGTTGGATCCAACTTTCTAGCACTTTAGTAGTGTATTGATTTGCAGTTGCTGGCTATTGGCTTTACGATTTAGGCGTTTAAGGGGAGTACCTCGCTACAGCTACCTCGTCAATACGGTGTAAAAACCCGGGGCGCTGGCCGTTCATTCGGTTAGGGAGACCTTGACCATGTTCTATTCATGGCTATCAAGGGAGAAATTCATGCAGGTTTCAACACTTATCTGGGCAGTAACTATTGCACTGATTCTGGGTTTGATTTTAATTGATCTATTTACATCATCTCGCAAAGCTCACGATGTTAATTTCAAAGAAGCGGTTGCTTGGACAGTTTTTTATGTCAGCGTTTCAGTCGCATTTGGGATTTGGGTCTGGTCATACTTTGGCTCCACCTTCGGAACTGAATTTTTTGCCGCATATTTAGTTGAGTACTCACTCTCCATCGATAACTTGTTTATCTTTGTCATCATTTTGGCTCAGTTTGCAGTTCCTAGTATTTATCACCAAAGAATTCTTCTTATTGGTGTGATGTTGGCATTGGTATTTAGGGCCGTCTTTATTTCAATTGGCGCAGTTGCAATTTCGGCATTCTCTTTTACCTTTGCAATATTTGGCGCAATTCTTATCTGGACTGGAATCGGACTATACAAACATTGGGATGAAGATCCTGAACCAAATGATAATCTGATGGTTCGCACCTTAAGAAAACGCATGTCTATGGTGGATGAATTCCATGGTTCGAAACTGTTCATCAAAATTAGCGGCAAGCGCTTTGCTACTCCAATGTTCTTAGTCATTATTGCTATTGCATCAACGGACTTGCTGTTTGCTCTAGATTCAATTCCGGCAACTTTCGGCGTGACTTCCCAAACTTTCCTGGTATTTACTGCCAATGCTTTCGCACTACTTGGACTGCGCGCTTTGTACTTCTTACTCAAAGGCCTACTGGATAAGTTAATTTACCTATCACTAGGACTTTCATTTATTTTGATGTTTATTGGCGTTAAATTAATGCTTACTTACGCCCATGAGGTCTTCCATAATGTTCCAAAAATTCCAACGCCTATCAGCCTTGCAGTTATTGCAACAATTTTACTGATATCAACTGTTGCTAGTTTGATTAAGAGCAAGCAGCATCCTGAGATGAAGGCTCACCCTGGACGTGTCACCGGCCATAAAGAAGTGGATGACAAATGAAGAAGAATTGGCTGCTATTGCCTAAAAGGTTGAGGCAGGTGATTGCTTTTTCTCTTGGATCATTCTTGGTGTTACTCGGCTTGGTCTTAGTAGTTCTTCCGGGCCCATTTACTATGCCACTAGTTATTGCTGGGTTAGTCGTTCTAGCACTTGAATTTGCTTGGGCTGAAAGACTGTTGATCAAAGCTAAACATCATGCAAGCAAGATTGTGCCCAAGAAATACAAGAAGTAAGTAGGGCATAATTGCCCAATGCCTCACAACATCACATGCGTTGAACTACATGCTGATGAGTGGGCACGTCTGCGAAATATTCGCTTAGAGTCATTGCAAGAAAGCCCGCACGCATTTGGTGGCACTTATGAGAATGAAAAGCTTTTTGATGAAGCCAGGTGGCGCTTAGATTTTGATAAACAAGCGTTCATAGTCGCCTCCGTTGATGGTGTTGACGCAGCAATGATGTATGTGGAAAATCTTGAAGGAGATTTTGGCGCAACTTGTTGGATAGGTGGATGTTGGTCTGATCCTAATTTTCGTGGATCCGGATTAATGCGTGCAATGTTTGAATTTATTGATGCTCAAGCAGATTCACGCAGTTGGTCGGTTCAAGGATTAGGCGTGTGGGCCGATAATGATTTGGCAATTACGGCTTATGAAAAACTAGGTTTTGTTGAGATGGGCGGGCCACAACCAAGTAGCCGGCAACTAGGAAAGTTTTATCAACGAATGATTAGGAAAACTAGCGGAGTTTAAATCTCTGAGGATTGATAGTTAGCTTTTGCTAGCCAGTCCGGATTAATTTCAACGCCCCACCCTGGAGCTTGTGGGATCTGAACTTTCCCGTCTTCAATTGCAAATGGATTTCCAAGGAATAAGTCTTTTTGAAGAGGATAGTAATCAAAGCCTTCGATAGAAAACTCCAGGTACTTACCAGGATTAGGAATTGCACCCAGTAAGTGCATAGTGCAGATAGTCACAAGTGAAAGGTTGGCGCTATGTGGCGTGATTGGCATTCCTGCTTTATTGGCCATATCTACTACTTTTAGTGTTCGCCAGATTCCGCCCATATACATAATGTCTGGCTGCAAAATATCTACAGCACGCATATCAATCATGCGCTTCCACGTGGATAGGTCCCAATCTTGTTCGCCCCCGGTGACATCAATATTTAACGCATCAGTTACTTCTTTAGTTTCTTCAAGCTCCCAATATTTACAAGGCTCTTCAAAGTGGCTAATACCGTTTGCTTCTAAGAGTGCACCGACTTCAATAGCGCGTTTAGGGGAGAAGCCACTGTTGCCATCTACTAACTTTGAAATCCCATCACCGAGTGCATGTGAAACTACGGGTACAACTTCTTCAGTTCGCCCTGGCCACTCATCGATGTCATTTCCGCACTCTGCTCCCACGCGCCATTTGAAAGCATCAAATCCAAACTCATCACGTAGTTTTACTAATCGCGCAGCTTCATCCTTTGGCGAAATATCACGGCGCATAGAAGATGCATACGTCCGTAGCTTCTTTGCACTTCCGCCAAGTAGTTCTACGACTGGCTTACCTTCAACTTTGCCGCGCAGATCCCACAGCGCTGTATCTAAACCGGCATTTGCACGGGCACGATAACTGCCCGGAAATTTATGTTCACGGGCTTCAACCAAAGTAACAAGGGCTCCAATATCAGACGCATCTTTTCCTAAAACCCAGGGTGCAACTTGGCGATGAAAAATTTGCGCAGTGATGTCAGAGTGATAGTTGGATGTCTGTCCCCATCCGATGTGACCATCGGATGTAGTTATCTTTACAAAGCAGACAAATTCGTTAGCAAAAGTTTCTATCTTTGTAATTGAGCCAAAGATCATCCCGCAGCTTTCACGAAAACTGGCATATCTAGAAGTGAGACAGAAACTGAGGCGCCTGCGCCAATTCCGGCAGCATCCAAGCTAGGAAGCTGGGCCGTGACTTTAGTTCCATCATTCATGGTGATATTTAAGCGGCATGAAGCGCTAAGGAAACTTGCTGCAGCAACTTTGCCGTTTCCTGAATTATTTGCAACGACATCCAAACTTTCAGGCCGAACCAAAGCAATTCCTGTGCCAGAGGTGACTGAACCTGGAAGAGTTTTGACGACACTTCCTAGAATTTCAATTGAACCGCCAGAGACCTTGCCAGAGATTGGATTGGTTAATCCAACGAACTCAGCAACAAATGATGTCTTTGGGCGATCATAAAGCTCTGATGGAGCGGCGATTTGTTCTAGCTGACCGTTACGCATTACTCCTACGCGGTCAGCAATACTGAGTGCTTCTTCTTGATCGTGAGTTACAAATAATGTCGTAGTTCCAAGTTCCATTTGAATACGGCGGATTTCTTCGCGCAACTGTGTGCGCACTTTGGCATCTAGTGCTGATAGCGGTTCGTCAAGAAGCAAAACCTTTGGAGAAATCGCAAGCGCTCGAGCTAGGGCTACACGCTGTTGTTGTCCGCCTGATAATTGATGTGGGTAGTGATTTGCGTGTGTCGAAAGTCCAACAAGATCTAGAAGTTCAGCAGAGCGTGCTTTGCGTTTATCGCCGGCGGTTTTGTGGGCTTTAAGTTTTAAGCCATATTCAACGTTTTCGCGGGCAGTCATATGTGGGAAGAGTGAGTAAGCCTGGAAAACCATTCCCATTCCTCGCTTATTGGCGTTTTGGAAAGTTACATCTTTGCCATCAACAATGAGTTGACCACGGTCTAACTCTTGCAAGCCCGCTAGTGCCCGCAGCGCAGTTGTTTTACCGCAACCAGATGGCCCAAGGAGTGCGACGAGTTCACCTTGTGCGATGTCAAGGCTAAGACCATCGAGTGCTCTGACCTTTCCAAAATACTTGGCGAGATCAACTAGTTGTACATATGTCGAGGAGCTCAACTTATGGTCCTTTCGATTCAGACGAGGTCAACGTCAAGGACTTTACCTTGACGTTTTTTTGTTGGAATGGCTAGAAGTAATATAAGAACAAAGAGAATGGACGCTAGGGACACCGCAACGGCAACGTTTCCATTAGTGCGACCGATTTGTGCAATTACAACCTGGAAAGTCTTGTAGTTGAGAATATTTGAAATCGTAAACTCACCCATCACCAAGGCAATAGCGATAAAGGAACCATTGATGATCCCAGTCTTAATTGTTGGCATGATGATTCCAAAAATAACTCGAGACGTGTTTGCACCTAATGTACGTGCTGCTTCGGCCAGAGTATGAATATCTACTGCATCTAGTGCTGCCGACAATGAACGGTAGGTATAAGGCAAAATCAACATCGAATAAACACCAGATAGCGTGATGGGGGATTCAGTTAAGTGGATCGAAATCCAGCGATAGAGAGGTGCAATACCAACCACGATAACAATTGCTGGAATAGCTAGAGGAAGAAGGCAAAGAAGTTCGAATGGTCTGCGCAGAAGTGGCAGCTTTAGATGCACCCATATCGCAGTTGGCACGATGAGAAACAAAATTAGCGACATAACAATCGCGGCAGTGATAAGTGATCGAGCAATTGAGATCATTAAATCTGGCTGAGAAGGAATTATCTGCCAGGCTCGAAATGTGCGTCCTTTATCCTGGAAACCAAAAGGTTTTGTTGAGAAATCAAACATTGCATAGAGCGGCACCATTAAGTAAGCACCGACTACGGAAATAATTGACCAACGCCAAATGCGCACGCCCCATGACTTCTTCATCGACGCTGTTCCCATCTACTCACACGGCGGCGAAGAAGGGCATAGAAAGTCATCGCAATAATTACAACAACAACCATATAGAACGATAAAGACTTTGCCTCAGCAGGATTTGCTCCACCAGTCTCACTAGTTAATGCCGTAGCGATTTGAAGTGGTGTTAAGAAATCAGATAAGTTAATCAAAGTTGCCGCAGTTGCATAAGCAGAGAAAGAGTTAACAAATAGCAAGAGTGCAGCGCCAGCAAATGAAGGCGTGAGAATAGGAATACCAATTCGAAGCCAGTATTCCCATGCTTTTCCGCCTAGGGCATCCGATGCTTCACGCCACTGAGGCCTAAGGTTTTCAAGAGTTGGCAAGAAAACTAAAACCATGAGAGGGATCTGGAAAAAAGTATAAAGAACGCTCAAACCCAACATTCCATAGAGCCATGAAGCATCAGCTAAGAAAGTATTCGGTGCATACTTAACTGCGATATTTGCGATGAGTCCGTTAAAACCGAAAGTTGCTAAGAATGCAAAAGTTAACATCACGCCACCGAACTGGGCGAGCACGGAGCTCAAAGCCACAGATAAACGGTAGAAGAAACCATCACGCTTGCCATTAACTATTGCCCAGGCAAAGAGGCCACCCAAAATTGCACCTGCCAATGCAGTTTTTATTGAGATTTCAAGTGAATTGGCAAATGCATGTCGGGCAACAGGTGAATTAAAAACTTGCTTTAAAACAGAAGTGCTAAATTTGCCGTAATTATCTTGAAACGCTCCCGATGCAACATTCCAAGTCGGATAGAGAAGAAATAATCCGCTGACTATAAGAAAAGGAATTACACCAAGGTATGCGCTTTTACTGCGCCAATACCGAGAACCGGTCCTGTCAGTGACAGGACCGGTTCCCTTGTATTGAATCTGAGTCAATTGAATTGACTTCTTACTTCGTTCCTACAGCTGCAGGCCATGCAGTCTTTAGGTAAGCACGAGCTGCGGTAGTTTGTTCGGCAGTTGCCTTTTCAGCAAGAACCTTGCTCACACCGATAGATGCTTTACCTTCTGCAGATGCGCGACCAGTCTTTAGTAGCCATACCCAAAGAGTTGGAGTTGCTCCACCCTTAGCCCAGACAGTTGCACCTGTTTCGCCTAGTGTGTATTCCATCCATAGACGTGCACAAGCTGGGTGTGGTGCCCATGCAGACACTGCGCTGTTGTATGTAGAACCAACTGCTGCAGGTGTGTACATCTTCCATACCTTGCCTGCTGCTGCCATGGCCTTTACAACGCCAGCTTGAATATAACCATTATCGATTACAACTGGTGTCTGACCTGAAGCGATTGTTGCTTCAGTTGGGTTAACGTTGATGAAGTTTCCTGCATCCGTCAACTTCTTGAAGAACGCAGTTCCCTTTGTGACATCGTCAAATGTTCCACCAAGAGCCTTGTTGATCATGAAGATACCGTTCATTGCAGCTGAAGAGCCTAGTGGATCTCCGTTAAGAGCAATCTTGCCCTTGAACTTAGGAAGTAATAGGTCGTTAAGAGATGTGATTGTTCCCAATTCTCCGCTGTAACCAATTGTCATTGTTCCTGTGTAGTTAGGTGAAACTTGTGCGCTTGGATCAATTGATTGTGCAAACTGCAAATACTTCCAATTTTTTGTCTTGTAAGGAGCAAAAGTACCTGTATTGAGGTATTTGACTGCGACTGCTAGTCCGATATCGAATACATCAGGTGAACGATTAGTTCCCTTGAGAGTTACAGCTGCATCGATTTCTTCCTGTGATGAACCTTCAGGGTTAGCTTCATCGATCTTGACGCCATACTTCTTTTTGAATCCATCAATCATGTCACCGTAGTTTGCCCAGTAAAGAGGCAAAGCGATTACGTTGAGTTGTCCTTCTTTCCTACATGCAGCTTCAAGACCGGCAAGACCGCCACCTTGTGAGGCGTTGGTGATCTTTGAGTAATCTCTAGCAGCTGATGCAGAAGTAGCGCTAATTGCTGGGATTGCAAGTGCAACAATAACTGCCGCAGCTACAGATCCGCTAGTTAGTTTTGAAAACTTCACTACGTTCCTCCTAGTTGTAAGTGGTATGTGTTTTGTCATACATCCCTACCTATTGAAGTACACGTGTTGACTGCAATAGGTCTGGAATTTTGTACTTACGTAAAACGCACTTAGTCAAAGACCAGTACGTTTCGCGCTCCTTCCCCAGCTCTTAAACGATCAAAAGCTGAATTGAGACCTTCCAAACCTATCCGCTCAGATATGAGTTCGTCTAGGAATAGTTCGCCATTTAGATAACTTTTTACTAACGCTGGTACATCTTTTCTTAGGTTTGCTGAGCCAAAGTAGCAACCTTTGATTGACTGTTCGTTGACAAAAGGGCCGGCATCGAGCGTGATGGTGGCGCCATTCTTCATAAGACCCACCAAAATCAGAGTTCCATCAACCCCTACCGTGCCCCAAGCCTGTTGGATGGTGCTTTCGCGCCCTAAAGCTTCAAAGGCGTAATCAACGCCGCCACAGATTTCTTTAACCAAGGCCACGGGATCTGAAGTTGCTCCATTGATGACGTGAGTTGCGCCAACTTTTTTAGCTAAATCAAGTTTTTCTTGAGTTACGTCCACCGCAATAATTGTTGTTGCACCAGCCATACGTGCACCTTGAACAATGTTTAACCCAACGCCACCACAACCAAATACTGCAACCGTTGATCCAGCTTTCACTTTTGCAGTATTCATCACTGCGCCATAGCCGGTCAGAACGGCGCAACTAATTAGCGCTGCGCGATCAAGTGGCATCTCTTTAGGAATGACAACTGCGCCCGATGCTGGAACAACAACGTATTCGGCAAATGATGCAACAGTTAAAAAGTGATTGAGTTTCTCGCCATTGTGCGAGAGTCGTGATGTGCCATCAAATAAGCCACCAACTGACATTGCATTACCTGCAGTGGAGCAATAGTTAGGACGTCCACTTGCGCAATATTCACATGTTCCACAGCTAGGCACGATTGACATGATGACGTGATCGCCAACTGCAACACCGCTTACATCAGGGCCAACTTCAACAACTACGCCGGCGGCTTCGTGACCAATGACTGCTGGGAAAGGAACCAATTTGCGCTTGCCATCAACAGCATTTAAATCACTTGCACATAATCCACTTGCAGCAACTTTTACTAAGAGCTCTCCAGATTTAGGTGTATCAAGTTCAACTTCTCTGACTTCAAACTGTGAACCGATGCCATCTAGAACCGCTGCCTTCATTTTCACGAACTAACCCCTTAGAAATTAATGCCTAGCTCCGATGAGAGAAAGACTAACCCTTGGGCTAAGCCCCGGCTACCAAGAAAGGGATTTAGAAACTGAGTGTTCATCCAAAATCAAGATGTGGTTCATATTGTGAAACTATCAACGATATTTTTTAGTTGAGGTCAACCCAAGTTGTCTTAAGTGCGCTGTAGGCATCAAGTGCATGCAAAGACTTGTCGCGGCCAGAACCTGAAGCACCAAAGCCTCCAAATGGCGTGATGACATCGAGCATGTCAAAAGTATTTACCCAGACAGTTCCGGCACGAAGTTTGCGTGCAAATTTGTGAGCACGTGCAACGTTGTTAGTCCAGACCGATGCTGCAAGTCCGTACTCAGTTCCATTTGCAATCTGCAAAGCTTCGGCTTCATCTTTTGCATCGATAGCAACTAGTACTGGTCCAAAGATTTCTTCCTGTGCAAGGCGTGAACCCGGCTTTACGTTATCAATCAATGTTGGCTTAATAAGTAAATCTTTACCAGAAGTTTTTTGACCACCAAAAATAGTTTTTTCACCATCTTGACCAACAAGGTCCAGATAAGCATTAACGCGGTCACGCTGTAGTTCAGATACAAGACCTGCCATCTGTGTTGTTGGATCAAATTGGTTTCCAACCACAAATGAATCCAGGAACTTATGAAGGTGCGCGAACAACTCTTCTTTCACACCTTTTTCTACGATGATGCGTGATCCGGCATTACATGTTTGGCCAGCGTTGTAATAGATGGCCCATGCAATAGTTGAAGCTGCGGCTTCTAAGTCAGTGCAATCATTGAGAACGACTTGAGGACTCTTGCCGCCTAGTTCTAGTGAAACTTGTTTCATGTTTGATTCGGCGGCGTATTGCATCATCTTGCGACCAGTAGGTCCGCTGCCAGTAAATGCAATCTTCGCAACATCCATGTGGCGTGCAAGTGCTTGCCCAGCTTCTGATCCAAGCCCTGGAACAACGTTGAATACACCTGCAGGTAAACCTGCAGCAAACGCTAGTTCTGCCATTTTTAGCGCACTTAAAGATGAATTCTCTGCTGGTTTAACAACGATGCTGTTACCCATAGCTAGCGCTGGACCAAGTTTCCAACTTGTGATCATCATTGGATAGTTCCAAGGAACAACTGCACCAATTACTCCAAGCGGTTCACGCGTCACCATTGCTAATGCATTGCGCGGTGCCGGAGCAATTTCGTCATATGTCTTATCAATAGTTTCGCCATACCACTGGATTACTCGTGCAGAGTTTGGCGCATCAACGCTTAATGCATCTCCAATTGGGCGACCTGTATCAATTGCTTCAAGCAGGGCTAATTCTTCTCGGTGCTCATTTAATAGTTGCGCCCAACGCAACATGATCGCCTTCTTATCGCGCGGATTCATTTCACTCCAGATACCAGAGTCAAAAGCTTTTTTAGCTGATGCAACTGCGCGGTTTATATCTTCAGTATCACCCGATGCAACGTTGCAAATTAAATGTCCATCACTTGGCGAATAATTCTCAAATGTTTTTCCGCTTGCAGCATCAACGAATTTTCCATCGATGAAGAGCTTTGATTGTGGTTTTAGATCAGTTGCGCGCTGTTGCCAAGTTTTTGTATCAGACATAAGAGTGATGCTATATGGTCAAAGTTAATTTCTAGTAACGCGGTAGGTCAAAAGCGATAGGTCAGTGGCATAAGCGATGCGCACTCCCGCAGCTTTTGTTGTCGCCAAACCATCAAGAATCTGTGTAGTCAGAACTTCACCCGGGGCAACCACAGCAACACCTGGGGGATACGGGGCGATTAAGTCAGCCGAAATTCGACCCACGCAATCTTTGGCTGCAACCATTTCGGTGTCAGCAAAGTAAGCCTCGCGCATGGAAATGGCAACCGTTGGAACAACTGACCAACTCAATGATGTAGCAGTAGGACGTGGGTTTGATTGAAAAGATTTAAGTATTGGCGTGAGAACGTGGGCGAGTTGATCAAACTCTTCGGTTGAATCAGCCAGCGTTGCCAAGAATACGACCGTGTCGTTATCAGCCATTTCCACACGAATTCCTTGAGCTTGTAATTTCTTCTCAATCTCAACTCCGGATGCACCTAATTGATTAGCACGCAAAACAATCTTGGCGGGATCAAAACGGCCTGGGGCGAAATCACCCGGATTTAAAAACACTGGCAAATCAAAGTGTGATTGGACTTTAGCTTTGAAGTTTTCAACATTTGTAACAAGTTGCGTGATTAATTCAGCTCCGCGAGTTTGCAGCAAAGCACGGCAGCCATCAATTGATGCCAGAGGAGCGCCAGCAGGTGAAGTTGTGTGAGTTGTTTCAAAGCTTTGTTCTATGCGATCAAGGTTGAGAAGATTTCCTTGTGCAAGCAATAACGCTGATGCGCTATATCCAGGCAAGGCTTTGTGTACGCTAGTAATTAATGCATCAGCACCCACCTGCAAGCAATGTTGTGGTGTCAATGATGAAAAACCGAAATGTCCGCCCCACGCTGCATCCACAATCACTGGAATTGAATGTGCGTGTGCGCTTTTAACTAGCGCAGGTAAATCTGACAACGTACCCAAATAGCCTGGCTCAGTGAGCAACAGCGCAATCGGTTTTTGATTAATTACCTTTTCAAACTCTGTAACCGAAATTCCTGTTGGCACACCTGTTGCTGAATCAATTTCAGGTGATAACCAGATGGGTTCTAATCCAGCTAATACAAGTGCGCTCAGAATTGATCGATGCGCTGTTCGAGAAAGTGCAACTTTGTCTCCTGGTTTTCCTAGCGCTAAGACAATTGCTTGATTGGCATGTGTTGATCCACCAGTAGAAAAGCGTGCAAAGTCGGCCTTCCACAATGTGGCCGCTAACGCTTCAGCTTTCTTAAGCGTCTGGTTAGTTAATTTAATTTCATCTAAACCACCGTATAAAGGTGTATCACCATCAACAACCACCCCTAAGCCGGCATCTAAGCGTGATGCGCGCTGCTTGTGACCTGGGATTGTGAAAGGCGTGCGCTTGGTTTCAAAGTAAGAAAGGTAGGCATCTAGAAGCGGTGCCGAATCTCTCAGTGAACTCATAGCGCCAAGGGTAACTACAAGGCGCTCTGGGCGGAAATGAGGCCTTAGACTTTTCCCATGACCACACTTACAAATCTGACTCAAGAACGTCGCTTGGTTACCGCTATTCCGGGACCTAAATCTACTGAGGCGCTTAAGCGTCGCACGGAAGCGACTTCTGGGGGATTGGGTATGGCGATTCCAGTTGTAATCGAACGTGCAAGTGACGCGATCTTGCTTGATATCGATGGCAATCAGATTATTGATTTAGGTTCGGGTATTGGTGTTACTGGTGTTGGTAACTCAGCACAACGTGTAGTTGATCGCGTGATTGAACAAGTACAGGCATTCACACATACATGTTTCACAGTTGCTCCATACATGAACTACATCGAAGTATGCGAAAAATTAAATGCAATGACCCCAGGTTCACATAAGAAAAAGTCTTTGCTTGTTAACTCAGGTGCTGAAGCAGTTGAAAACGCGGTCAAGATTGCGCGCCACTTCACAAAGCGCCCAGCAATTGTTGTCTTCGAACACAGCTATCACGGACGTACAAATTTAACTATGGCGTTAACTGCCAAGAACATGCCATACAAAGAGGGTTTTGGCCCTTTTGCCCCCGAGGTTTATCGCGTGCCTATGCCATATTCATTCCACTGGGTAGGCGATCAAGCAACGATTACTGAAGATGCCATTGAAATGGTCACACACAAAATTGATAAAGAAATCGGAGCACATAATGTTGCTGCGATTTTGATTGAACCAATTCAAGGTGAAGGTGGATTTATTGTTCCACCTAAGGGTTTCCTACCTGCGCTCGCAAAATATTCAAAAGATAACGGCATCATATTTATTGCCGATGAAGTTCAAACTGGCTTTGCCCGTACTGGACACATGTTTGCAGTAGAAGAAGAAGGCGTTGTGCCTGACATGGTTGTGACGGCTAAAGGAATTGCTGGTGGACTTCCACTTGCAGCTGTCACAGGTCGCGCAGATGTAATGGATTCAGTTCACGCATCTGGTCTTGGTGGCACCTACGGTGGAAATCCAATCGCATGTGCCGCAGCCCTTGGCGCAATTGAAACTATGGAAGAAGAAAACTTGGTTGCCCGTGCACAACACATTGGCGAAATTTTAGGATCATCACTTCGCGCACTTGCCAAGAAGTATCCAGTCATTGGCGAAGTACGTGGACGCGGTGCAATGCAGGCAATTGAATTAGTAGAGCCAGGAACTAAGAATCCAAATACAGCAGCAATGAACGCAGTAGTTAAGTACTGCCAGAGCCAAGGTGTATTAGTTCTTACCGCTGGAACTTACTCAAATGTTGTGCGCTTCTTGCCACCACTTGTTATTTCAGATGAGCTTCTCAAGGATGCACTCAGCGTTCTTGATGATGCTTTCGCTTCCCTTTAATTCTCTAACTTGTAACCTAGACCGCGAATGGTCTGAATTAAAACAGGATTAGCTGGATCTGCCTCAATCTTTGATCGCAAACGCTTGATATGTACATCTAGCGTCTTTGTGTCGCCAAAGTAATCCCCACCCCATACGCGATCAATGAGCTGTGAACGCGTTAATACTCGACCAGCATTTCGCACTAAATACTCCAAAAGTTCAAATTCTTTAAGTGGAAGTGCAACTGGTGCGCCATTGAGAGTTACTTGATGCTTAGCAGTATCTATTTTTATTGAGCCAGCGGTATGAATATCGGATGCATCAGCAGTTTCTAGATCATTGGCATTACGCCGCAGAACTGCTTTGATTCGAGCGATTAATTCTCTGGATGAATAAGGTTTGGTCACGTAATCATCGGCACCAAGTTCTAGCCCAACTACTTTGTCGATTTCGGCATCTTTTGCGGTGAGCATGATTATTGGAACTTGTGAACTCATTCGAATAGAACGGCAGACATCAATTCCTGATACTTCTGGGATCATTAAATCGAGCAGGATTAAGTCTGCCCCGTGGGCTGCAAATTTATCCAATGCTTCGCGCCCTGTTTGGGCAACTTCAACTTCGTATCCTTCTTTAGTAAGCAAAAACTCAAGGGCTTCAAAAAATGACGCTTCATCTTCAACGATTAGGATTTTTGTCATTGGACGCTTTCTTGGATTGAGTTGTACATAGGTAGGCGCAGTGAAAAAGTGCTTCCAATGCCCTGAACGCTCCAGACTTTAACTTCACCACCGTGCTTTGACGCCACATGCTTAACAATTGACAGTCCAAGTCCGGTTCCACCTGTTTGGCGAGAACGGGCAGGATCTACGCGATAAAAGCGCTCAAAAATTCGATTGATGTCATTTTCTGGAATACCAATACCTTGATCCGTAATTGAAATATCAACTATGCCATCTTCAACACTTGTATTAACTGAAACCTTTGTTCCTTCTGGAGAATAGTTAATTGCATTTTCAACAAGGTTTTGAATTGCCATAATTAACTGCTCGCGATCACCCAGAATAATTGCATTTTTAGTCTCGGTATGAGAAACCATTATTTGACGGTTAACTGCAGATATTTGGCTTTGATCTATTGCAGCGTTAATCAAATCTTCGACATCAAGTTCAACTGCAACTTGCAGTGGGTCAGAATCCTGCAGACGTGAAAGATTGATAATTTCCTGAACTAAATCTGTAAGCCGCTTTGATTCAGATTGCATTCTGGTGGCAAATTTAGTTACTGCCGCTGGATCATCTTTAGCTCCCAGAACTGCTTCGGATAAAAGTAAAAGGGCTCCGATAGGAGTTTTTAGTTCATGTGAAATGTTGGCCACGAAGTCACGACGCACTTCATGCACTCTTTCAGCTTCGCTCTCATCACTTACAAGAATCAAAACTAAATCATCTTCACTCAATGGAATAACTGTCACGGTTAATTCATGAATTCCCTCGCCAATAGGGCCACGGGGTAGATCAATTTTGCCAACCTGTTTTTTATTGGTTCTACGAACAACACGAATTGTTGCAATGAGTTCGGGACTTTGTACTTTGCCGTCTTTTAGAATTCCTAGTTGTTCTGTACCTGGAGTTGCAAAGATTGCGATTTCGCCAGGAGCTGCAATAAATGCCTCGCCCTCTAGATTTGCCAGGGTTTGAATGAGCATGTCCGGCAGTTCACGCGCCGAATCGGTGGGGGATTCACCGCGGCGAAACTTCATGAGGCCAACTCTAGCGCGGGCCTTTGGCTCTGCTTTGCTCGTTTACCTGCCGTTCACCTAACTGAGGGTTTCTATTCATCATGCTCCAATACGTTCGGCCCATGGCACTTATCCGCTCAGTTTTCCAAGATGAACTCGATGGCGTTTCCCAATCCCTGGTCGATCTCACAGAGATGGTTTCGCTCTCAATTGCAAAGGCAACGCAAGCAGTCCTTAAAGCAGATTTAGCGTTAGCCGAAGAAGTCATCGCTACCGATGATCAAATCGATAATTTCCAACACGACCTTGATGCACGCATCATTGACATCATTGCGCGTCAACAACCCGTTGCATCTGATCTTCGTGCACTTGTAACTGCATTACGCATGAGCGCAGATTTAGAACGTATGGGCGACATGTCTCATCACGTTGCAAAGATTGCCCGACTGCGACATCCAGATGCAGCAGTGCCTGCCGAACTACTTGAAATGTTTCAAGCGATGGGTAATGCCGCAGAAAAAATTACAAATAAAACTGGTCTCGTCATTGCAACACGAGACACCGAAATGGCGCTTGAAGTTGAACGCGATGATGACGAAATGGATAAGTTGCACAGACAGTTAATCTCTACCCTTGTTGATCCAAATTGGAAACATGGAGTTGAACCAGCAATTGATTTAACTTTGTTGGGCCGATATTACGAACGATATGCCGATCATGCTGTTTCGGTTTCACGCCGTGTCTACTTCCTAGTTACAGGAAAGTACGCGTAATAAAAGGTGAGCACACCTAATTTAGTAATTCCATCACCACGTGAAATAACTACAGAGCCTCGACGCTCTGACAAAGTATTTCGCGGGGTTGTTACTGCAGGTGGACTTTCTTCCTTATTAATTCTTGGGCTTATCGCAATTTTCTTGGGCTATCGGGGCTTTGAAGTTCTTCGACAAGAAGGATTTGGATTTATTACCCACTCAGATTGGTCAATTACTACCGATGATGCTGGAAATGTTACGGATAGTCACTTTGGCCTAGCTGCAATGCTGGTTGGAACCATCCTGTGCGCCCTAGTTGCAGTCGTAATTGCCGTTCCTATCTCGATTTTTTCAGCGCTATTTTTGAATTTTTATTCACCCAATTGGCTCAAGAAGTTTCTCATAGCAATCATCGACATGATGGCAGCATTTCCATCAATCCTGTTTGGTATTTGGGGTTTCTTAGTATTAATGCCAAGCGTTGAATATTGGGCCAAACTCATTCATCGTTACTTAGGCTTTATTCCTATTTTTGATATGCAAGTTCCTGTATTTACACGTTCACCTTTTGTAGCCGGTGTTGTATTGGCAATCATGATTATTCCCATCATCACTTCTGTTTCTCGTGAAGTATTTGCGCAAGCTCCACTTGACCGAATTCAAGCTGCATATGCCCTTGGAGCTACTCGCTGGGCCATGATCAAAGCAGTTGTTATTCCTTATGGTCGTAGTGGTGTTATTGGTGGGGCAATGCTAGGACTTGGCCGGGCAATGGGTGAAACCGTTGCAGTCTTTACAGTTTTAAATATTGTCTTTCAAGTTAACTGGCACGTATTACTTGGTGCCGGTGGAAACGTTGCATCTCTGATTATTTTAAAGTTTGGCGATGCAAGTCCTTATGAAATTAAAGCTTTGATGGCCGCTGGTTTAGTCTTATTTTTATTAACACTTCTTGTTAATGCAACGGCGAACTTTATTGTCAAGCGCACCGGAAAGTCAGGGCGATGACAATTATTACTCCAACTCCTCAAAGACCTTGGCGACCTTCCAAACGCGAACGCGGCTTTGATTTTGCAATCCTTTTCGGTGGTGTTATTGCTTCTTATCTCCTGGTAGCAATTACTCCCATGAAAGGAAAGCTGGCTTACTTTGTTCTTTTTTTCATGGCCTACGCTGTATTGACGGCGCTTCTTAAAGGTTTGACTAGAGGAAGTGCTGCAGCTAAAGATGCATTAGTCAGTTCTCTGGTTGTAGTTGGCGCCGTAGTAACTGTTATTCCTATCGCAAGTATTTTGTTAACAGTGCTGCAAAAAGGTTTGCCTGGAATCAGTTTGGGGTTATTTACTCATGACATGGCGCTTGCAACTCCAACAGATCCACTTTCAAATGGTGGATTACTGCATGCGATAACTGGAACTTTGACGCTAGTGGCACTTGCTTTAATCATGAGTATCCCAGTAGGCATCTTGACTGCGCTGTACTTGACCGAAATTAAGGGTCGATTTACAGGACCTATTCGCTTTCTAGTTCAAGCAATGAGCGGTGTGCCATCGATTGTTGCTGGCTTGTTTATTTTATCTGCCGTGCTCTATCCAATCACTAAGGCGTACTCGGGTTTCATGGGCGCCTTGGCTTTGACGATTTTGATGATTCCAACGATTGCGCGCACATCTGAGGAAGTTTTAAATCTTATTCCAAATGATTTGCGGGAAGCTGGTACGGCTTTAGGTGGAACACAATGGCGCACAGTTGCAATGATTGTTTTACCTGCAGCCAAGAGCGGTCTGATTACTGCAATTATTTTGGGTGTGGCACGTATTGCAGGAGAAACTGCGCCGAT
>CAFBRY010000012.1_pt1 | contig 31611 bp, 29 predicted proteins | sample 7270221 | NCBI WGS metagenome assembly CAFBRY01 (sample SAMEA6814201, study PRJEB35770) | uncultured Actinomycetes bacterium | biome: Freshwater; feature: Freshwater reservoir; material: water | place: Czech Republic | collected 2016-11-09 | depth 30m m | reverse complement strand
CTGTTCATCGCCAAGCTTCACACCAGTTTCAGAGTTTGGATAATGCGCATGTGGGCGCGACAAAGACATCGCCATATCAATGTAGTTGGTGCTTTCAATTTCACATGCCAAGAAAATCGGCATAACAAAACGTGGATCCACTGCGTTAACAACAACATCGGGCTTTACTTTACGAATAAGAGCACGGATATCTTCTAGCTCTGCAGCGTTTACTTCAGCTGCTGAAAACCTAGAGTCCTTAACTCGGATTACAGCTTGCTCTGCGCGCGATAGTTCGCGGTCTGCAATAACCATAGAAGAAATAAATGATCTGCGTGATGCGATATTGACAATAGCTCTGCCAACACCGCCCGCGCCTATTACTAGCGCCTTCATTGCTGGCCACTCATGAGGAAATAACATCCTTTTCGATTATTTTTAACAGTCTAGCCCTGCCATTAATTCATGACAAGATTGCCTCCGCAGTATGCAAGTCCCCGTAGCTCAGTGGATAGAGCAACCGCCTCCTAAGCGGTAGGTCGCAGGTTCAACTCCCGCCGGGGACACTTTCTATTAATTAATGCTTAAGAGTGAATCTTTGCATCCACTTTGGAGCCCACCAGTTGCGTTCACCGAACAAACGCATCAGTGCAGGAACAAGAAGCGCGCGCACCAATGTTGCATCCAGAATAACCGCAAGTGAAACGCCAAATCCCAACATCTTGATAGATGTAACACCGCTTGTCATAAAGGCTGCGAAAACAACGGCCAGTAGAAGTGCTGCTGCTGTAATGATTCGAGCAGATCGCTGCAGTCCAACAGCAACTGATTCAACATTACTCTTGCCACTTAAATGTTCTTCACGGATACGAGAGAGTAAAAAGAGTTCGTAGTCCATAGAAAGTCCAAAGACAACCACTGCCACCAGAATTACCGAACCGGTATCTAACGTGCCAGTAACTGTGAAGTCACCAACTAGCCATTTCAAGTGGCCGTCGATAAATATCCAGGTAATTGCGCCAAGGGTTGCAACTAATGAAAGTCCGTTCAAAATCACAGCTTTAATTGGCAAGATGATGGAACCGGTGAAGACGAAGATAAGAATCAAAACGGTGAGTGCAATCCAACCCAAAGCCAGTGGCAATGTCTTAGCGATCCCATCTTGTGAATCTGTGAAATCTGCAGCAGCTCCACCAATAAGAGTGCCACCAGGTTGCTCTAAGTTTCGAATATCGTGAATAACCTGAAGTGAATCTGTGCTTCTTGATGGGACGGAAGAAATTACTTGAACTCGGATATCTTGCTTATACGTTTCAATTGCCCCTACACGGACAATTCCATTAACTTTTTTAACCTTATCTAAGAAAGCATTAATTTCAATCTCGCGCCCAACTCCATTAGGTACAACAACCTCAATTGGGCTACCAATTAATCCATCAAAACGTGTATCAACAACTTGCGATGCAATTGCTGCTGGATTTGATGCAGGAAGAACTCTTGAGTCAACTTGCGCGAATGAAATATTAGCAACGGGAGCTGCGAAAATTCCTAATACAACTAAGCAAGCAAGGACAACAGGAACCGGGCGCTGCATAACGTTACGTGCAGTATGTGCCCAACGGCCATCTTCCTTAGGAGTAATTGCACTCTTTCGCACAACGCCTTTATCAACTTTTTCTCCGAGCACAGTTAGTAGTGCAGGTAGAGCTAAAACTGCGCCAAGAACGGCAAATGTAATTACAGCAACACCGGCGTAACCAAATGATTTCAAGAACTCAAGTGGGAAGAAGAGTAGGGACGCCATAGTTACAAAAACGGTAAGACCTGAGTAGAAAACCGTTTTACCTGCAGTAGCAACAGTTGTAACTACCGAGTCTTCAACGCTATGGCCGTTATGAAGTTCTTCACGGAATCGATTCACCATCAGTAACGCATAATCAATGCCAAGTCCTAGCCCAAGACCGGTAATGAGGTTGAGGGCAAAAACGCTTACGTTAGTGAATAGCGTCAGTAAGTAAATAATAAAGAAAGATCCAAGAATGGCTGTTACGCCAACAAATAGTGGTGTTGCTGATGCAACAAGGGCACCAAACACAAAGACTAGAAGTAAGAAAGTAAGTGGAATTGCAATTGATTCAGCCAGAACTAAATCTTTTTCAATCTTGTGGTTAATTGCATATGTAATAACGCCTGCACCGGATGCGTAGATATGTACGTTCTTATACTTGCCATCAAATTCTTTTTGTAGTGATGCTCCTAAGGAACCAAGTCCATCCCAATCAAATGCATCAAGATTTGAATAGACCAATATGAATCCTGCTTTTCCATCTTTGGATTTCATAGTTGGCGCACCGCCAGTAGACCAGTAGGAGTAAGTCTTAGAAACCCCCTTTTGGCCTTGAATCTTCTTTTCTATTTCAACAGCAGTTGTTGCAACTGATGGATCATCAATTGTTGAACTTGCAGAGTCAACGACCATCACTGCAACGGGTTCTTCAGCACCGAATACATCCACGACATACTTTGCAGCTCTAGCCGAATCACTATTAAGGTCTGAGTAACCACCTGAATCTAGGCGGCCAAAGGATAATGATCCAACAGCGCCAGCAACGATGGTTGCGATGACGAAGATTAATAGGACTAACTTGCTGCGCTTAGCAATAAACTTTCCAAGCTTCTCAAACACGTTTAATACTCCTTTAGATGTAGACTTAGAATTATGAGCAATCTATTTCCTGAAATAACATCAGATGAAATTGATCCCGATGCCGCTGCAGAACAAATGCGTCGTGAAGAAGAAATGAAGTCAGATAAGCCGCCACATCACCAGGATTAATCTGCCTTAGCTACCGGAGCAGCTGGTGGCGTGGGAGTTGTTTTTGCAGGTTCACTCGCAGTTGTCTTTTTTGCAGAATCTGTTTTATAAAATCCTGATCCTTTAAAAACTACTCCGACTGCGGTGTAAACCTTTCGGATCTCACCTTTGCACTCAGGGCACTGAGTTAAAGAGGCGTCACTAAAAGATTGGAAAGCTTCAAATTCGTGGGCACAGGCGTTACATGCATATTGATATGTAGGCACTGACCCTCCAATTCATAAATGTGACCCAAAAAGGGTAGATGCCAAGTCTAAAGAAGTGAGACGATTGGCGCGAATTTAGGGTCAGGCTACGAAGGGGATGCTCAGTGAAAATCACGCGAACCGCACAGTTGCTGGCATCTTTAGCCCTTATTACCTTTATTGGTATTTCATCAGCAAGCGCTAATTCTCTTATTACGACATCACCAATCAGTGGATCAACGGTTAGTACAGCTCCCACATCAGTCACGCTCACAACTCAAATTTCATTATTACCTGATGCCAATGAAATAGTTGTAACAGATTCATCTGGCGTCCGCGTTGATGACGGAACACTGACCGTTTCTGACACAACCGCAACTATTGGATTAAAACCGTTAGTTGATTCAGGTATATATCGCGTCTCCTATGTTTTATATTCAGAGGGAGATGTTCCACTAGAGGGTTCATTTACATTTAATTTTTCTGCACCCAGCGTGATTACTCCCAATGAGCCGTCCCCGACACCTACTAAGTCGCAAACCCCAGCAAGTAGTAGCTGGGGAACAAATGTATTTATTATCTTTATCTTAATCCTGGCATTCTTTGTCTTTATAGGACTTGCGCTTTACGCAAGAAAACTATTTAGGGACCGATGATCGCTTTAAGCACAATCTTTAAATATCTATCACTTATAGGAAGTTTTGCAGTCGTTGGAACACTTCTAGCAATGGGCTTTCTACTTCTTGATACTCATGGAAAACTTTCGACTTCATCCCAAAAACTGCGCACAATGTTGTGGGTTTCAGGTCTAACTTGGTTTATTGGAAGTGTCGCCACAATTGTGTTTACCCTTGCAACAATTTTGGATCAACCACTTTCGGTAGCCTTAGATTCAACAGTGTTACGTTCCTTTATTACACAAGTCACGCTTGGCCAGTACTTACTATTTCAATCTCTTGTTGCGCTCTTTATAACGCTAGCTTCAACCAGAGTTAACAAGGTATTGACGGTAATTTCTTTATTGATATTTACATTAATCGGATTAATCGCCCCAATTTTCCAGAGTCACTCAGCCTCTAGCGGTTCTCATTCATTAGCTATTGGATCCCTAATCGTCCACGTTGTTGCGCTTTCGTTATGGGTTGGCGGCGTGATAACTCTTGCGATACTTGATCCAGAAGATCGCCCTGTGGCAGTTCCCCGTTTTAGTGTTTTAGCTCTGTGGGCAGCAATCGCTGTTGTTGCAAGTGGAACAGTTAATGCTTGGGCACGTTTAGATTTTAAACAAGCATGGGATACGACTTATGCCTGGGTTGTTATTGGAAAAGTAGTACTAACAATTGTTCTACTTGTTATCGGATATGTGCACCGCAAGAATTTAGCTGTACGAGATTCAATCGATTGGAAAGGTTTTGCGCGTTTAATCTTTGCAGAAAGTCTTGTCATGGTTGTAACGGTTGCTATGGGAGCTTGGTTGTCATCTAATCAAGCACCGATTCGCCCAGAGCGTCCGAAGTTTGATCCGGCATTAGCAGTTGCTGGAATTGCGTCACCGCCTGCGCCAACGTGGAGCCGAATTTTTCTTGGTTACGAACCAGATGCATTAATGATCGGCCTATTAATTACAGCCGTAGCACTTTATATAAAAGGTGTCGTTGTGCTTACTAAGCGAGGAGACAAATGGCCAGTTGGTCGCACAGTTTCTTTTTCACTCGCAATCGCTGCAATAGATTTTGCAACTAGTGGCGGCCTTGGTTTATACGCACACTTTGCATTCTCATATCACATGGTTGCGCACATGATTCTAGGAATGATTGCACCAATTGGAATCGTTCTTGGTGCGCCAATTACTTTGGCACTTCGCACATTGCCGCAAGGAAGAAATGCTGACGAACGTGGCGTTAGAGGGTCACTTCTTGCTGCATTGCACTCCAAGTTAGCCGTTTTCTATACCAACCCGTTAGTTGCTTTGGCTTTCTTTGACGGATCATTATTTGTTCTTTACTTCACTCGCCTTTTTGGTTCGCTCATGCAGTCACATGTGGGTCACCTATTTATGAACATCCATTTTCTACTAGCCGGAATTCTTTTCTTCCATGTAATTATTGGGATAGATCCAAATCCACGCCGTGTTCCACATCTAGTTCGTATTGTCATTTTATTTGCAGCCATGAGCATTCATGCTTTCTTCTCTATTGCCCTGATGTCAGAAACATCGCTTATTGACGGCGGATATTTTGCATCGCTGAAATCTCCATGGCTTACAGAACTTTTGGTGGATCAGCGAATTGGAGCTTCGCTTGCCTGGGCTATGGGAGAAATACCAATTTTGCTTGCATTGGTTGCTACTTTTATTAGTTGGATGCGTGATGATTCGCGCGAAACTAAGAGAATAGACAAGAATACAGAACGGGCAGCAGCGATGGGTCAGCCCGATGATTTAGCGGCCTATAACAAGTACTTACAAGATTTGGCAGAACGCGATAGGGGTGAGAGATAGTGGAAAAACTATTTGATATTCCAAGTGAATACAGAGAATTACGTACGAGTGTGCGTGCATTAGCTCAGAAAGAAATCGCGCCATTTGCTAAAGCAGTTGATGAAGATCATCGATTTCCACAGGAAGCATCTGATGCACTCAATAAAGCAGGTCTATCTGCGGCGCATGTTCCTACTGAATTTGGAGGCGATGGTGCAGATGCTTTAGCAGTAGTAATTATCATCGAAGAAGTAGCGCGTGTTTGTGCTGCGTCATCCTTAATACCTGCAGTTAATAAACTTGGCTCGTTGCCATTAATTCTTGGTGGCAACAAAGAGCAAAAGCAACGGTGGTTATCGCAGTTGGCGCAAGGTAAAGGTTTTTCTTATTGCTTATCTGAATCCGATGCAGGCTCTGACGCATCTGCACTTCGCACCAAAGTAGAACGCGATGGCGATGGATGGATTCTCAACGGCAGCAAGAAGTGGATCTCAAATGCTGGTGTTTCAGAGTTTTATACAGTCATTGCTCAAGGAGATGCATCCTTAGGTTCAAAAGGAATAACTGCTTTTGTAGTCGAAAAATCAGACTCAGGTGTTTCATTTGGTGCCCCAGAAAAGAAAATGGGATTTAGAGGATCTCCAACGCGTGAAGTTTATTTTGATAATGTGAAATTGGCAGATGATCGACGAATCAGTGAAATAGGAGAGGGCTTTGCGCTAGCCATGGACACTCTTGATCACACTCGCATCACCATTGCAGCTCAAGCACTTGGTATCGCCCAAGGTGCACTTGATATCGCGACGCAGTATGCCCATGAGCGTAAACAGTTTGGTAAAGAGATATTCGATTTTCAAGGTGTGCAATTTATGTTGGCGGACATGGCAATGAATATCGAAGCGGCTCGCCAGTTGACCTATGTTGCTGCATCAAAGAGTGAGAGCGGTGAAAAAGATTTGCGCTTCTTTTCAGCAGCAAGCAAATGTTTTGCAAGTGACATAGCTATGAAAGTGACAACTGACGCAGTCCAGATATTAGGTGGATATGGCTATGTTTCAGATTATCCCGTTGAGCGAATGATGCGTGATGCAAAATTGACTCAAATTTACGAAGGAACAAATCAGATTCAACGCATTGTTATGGCGCGTAATTTACCTAACGCTTAAATCGAACAACTAGTGATGGTGTAGCCGCTGCATCTAGTGCAATGTCATGAGCTTCGCGTGGAAGAGCTTCACTTGTTAATTCGCCGGCATGAACTAAACCAATTTTCCACCCTGGCAATGTCGGAAGAGCGCGATCATAAAAGCCTCCACCTTGTCCCATTCGATAACCCTCTTGATCAATTCGAAGTGCGGGAGTAACGACAGCCCCAACATCACTGGTATCTAAAACTGCTGGTCCGATTGGTTCAGTTAATTTCTTTGTAATCTTCAATGCGTTTTCATCCCCGTTCCATTGAACCCATTCAATGACTGAACCATTAACACGTGGAAGAAGAAGTTTTTTCCCTTCTTTCAAAAATGCCTGATTAATCTCGGTGGTACTTGGCTCTTCGGCATATGAAAAATATGAGCAGATGGTGCTAGCAGCTACTATCTCTGGGCATTTTAAAATGACATTGAAATTTGAAGGCAGGAATTTTTGAACCCGTTCGCGACGATAGCGATCCCGCATCTGTTTTTTGAGTGTGTTCTGATTCATTGATGCCCTTTCGTATTTCCACGCCTAAATCCCAGAGATTGCGAACTCCAAACAGTATGGTGTGATTATGGCAGAGCACACCAGGGTTGATGAGTTTTTAACTTCACTTTTGGCGATCTGTAAACCTCTTGATTCCTTTGAGATGCCACTCTTGGACGCGCACGGTGCAACTTTGTCCGAGGATATTTATGCCGGTGAGCGCTTAGTTATGAAGGCAGGTAGTCGAATACGTTCGACGCAGATTGGCTTAGCTGCATCTATTGGGCGAGATCATTTACCAACTAGACCGCACCCACGTGTAGTAGTTATGTCAGCCGGTCCGGACTTAGTTGAACCAGGCAAAACTTTAAAAGATGATGAAGAGTTTGAGACTAATTCCTGGATGCTCACAACTGCGGTACGCGAAGTTGGCGCAGTTGCTTACCGAGTGCATTCAATTCCAGACGATGAGGCACAGTTACAAAATCTTATTGAGGATCAGTTAGTACGAGCCGATTTAATAATCATTTCTGGTGAACGTCATGATGATTCTTTTGATTTAATCACTCGGACAATTTCAAATATGGGTGAAATTACAACTGTAGATATGGCCATCGAGATGAGCGGGCGCCATAACTATGGCCTTATAGGTCCAGACAAAACTCCTGTTGTTACCCTGCCGGGAGATCCAATCGCTTCTTATATCTCCTTTGAGCTTTTTGTCCGCCCAATGATTCGTACGATGCTAGGCGCTGCAACTATTCACCGCCCAAGTGTTAAGGCAAAATTAGAAAAGGCTATTGAGTCTTCAGCTGGAATGCGCTCATATATTCGAGCCTCACTTTCAGAAAATGGAAAATCGGTCCTTCCATTAGATCATCAGGAAGAAATATCTTCACTCTCTGATGCCAACGCATTTATTGCAGTTGGCGAGAAAGAAAAGCACCTGAAGGCTGGCGATGAAGTTACGGTTGTCGTCTTAGAGCGCAGATACATTTAGGTTCATCATGACAAGTACTTGGCCGGTAGTTCTTCATACTGCAGACCTACGTTTACAAGCTCTTAGATTTCGTGATCGAACTCAATGGAATAATGTTCGTAGCGAAAATCGTGAGTGGTTAGCCCCATGGGAAGCAACAATTCCAACTATCACTGAAACTGAAGACCCCAGCCGACTCCCTTCATTTTTTGAAATGGTGCGCACCCTTAACTCCGAAGCTCGTGGAGGCCGCTCATTTTCATTCGCAATCTGGCACGAACGTAATTTAATCGGACAGATTTCTCTGGGCGGGGTAATTTACGGTGCAATGCGGGGTGGTCATATTGGCTATTGGATTGATAAAAACTATGCCAATCGTGGATTTACTACTCAAGCTGTCAGCGCACTTACAGAGTATTCATTTGCTGCCTTAAATCTGCATCGAATTGAAATTAATATTCGCCCCGAGAACGCTGCTTCACGGCGAGTAGCTGAGAAAGCGGGCTATATTTTTGAGGGCGAGAGGCCACGGTACTTACACATCGGCGGCACTTGGAGAGACCACGTCGTATTCGTAAAGGAAAATCCTTCAATTAAGTAGGCTCTAAATCCCAAGAATTTAACGCGCAATCCTTTATCTTTGTTCATCATGACTTCCGGACTTATCTATATTGCGATCATCGGTATGTGGGTCGCTTATTTTGCACCCCGCTGGATCCATGACCGCAACGAATTTTCTGGAAAATCTGTTGAGCGATTTAAGAGTGCACTCATTATTGTTGCCAGTTCATCACCACATGGAGCATCTGGCAGCGGAGCAATTCATATAGATCTAGATCGTGAAGCAAAAGTGGCACAACTCTTAATGCGCCGAAGAATTATGTTTTTCATCCTTATAGGTTCTCTAACAACAACACTTGTAGGTGGGTTCATGAATACGATGCCATTTATTTACGCACTAGTTCCTCTAACTGGAATTTTAATCTATGTTGCAAATGTGCGTCGACAAACTATCGCCGACAAAGTTCAATATCGTCGTGTTCAGCAACTTCATCGTCGTACTGCTGGAATTTCAGCAACAAACTTGGCAGATGTTGTAACACCCAAAGCATCACAGGAACATTGGATTCCTCTATCAGAGCGTGAACTCAAAGGCGTCGTACTTTTGCCTAAAGGCAGTGCTGCCGAACGCCAAACGTGGGAGCCAGCAGAAGTTCCTGCACCAACATATGTCAGTGCTCCAAAAGCAATTATTCCAAAGCGAGTTATTGATTTAACAATTCCTGGTGCATGGAGTGATGAGCAAGAGCTTCTTGAAAGAGAGGCACTCGCAGCAGCTTCACCTTCACGTGATGAAATCTTTGATCAACAGCTTGCTGATGAAGCTGTAGCACGGTTAAACCAAGCACGCGCATCTAACGAATAATTAGATCCACGAACTCATCCACATACGCTGCAGCCATGCATCGTATGTAATCACTTCGCCCGTAAATAAGGGCAAGAAATAGATAAAGTTCAAGAAAATGATTACAACAAATGCAGCAACAAGGCCTTGCGAGACCCCTGATTTTAATGAGCTATCAAGAAGTAATTTAACGCAGTAGATAATTGCAAGAACCATAAATGGTTCGAAAATTACTGCATAAAAAGTGAATACCGTGCGCTGTTGAAAAAAGAACCAAGGTAAGTATCCAGCGGTTATGCCAAGCACAACCAGATTAAGTGCTGGATCTGTTGTTCGCTTAACTAGTGAGCGAATCCAAAAACCAATAGCAACGGCAACTGCGAATGTTCCTACCCACCACAGTAAGGGTGTGCCTATTGCTAAAACTTCTTGCGCACAATTATCACTACCGCAGCTTTTGGGTGAATCATAGAAAAAGGATGTTGGACGTCCCATGATCATCCAGCTCCAAGGATTGGCTTGATAAGAATGCTTCTCAATTAATCCAGTATGAAAGTTGAGCATCTCTGAGTGATAGTGAATCCATGAGAAGATAATATTAGACGACCACTTTCGATCCCATCCTCGATTACTTATAAACCAACCAGTCCACGTGCTGATATAGACAGCTACAGGAAGAAATCCGTATTGAACAAATTTGATAAGAGTTGGCTTGATTAAATCTCGTGAAGGATGCTTTGAGAAGATTCTGTATAGCGATACAAAAAGCAGTGCGACTAAATAATAGAGCGCGCTCCACTTTGTCCCCATGGCCAAACCAATTAAAATTGCAGCTAACCAATGTCTTTCTTGCTGCCAGAAGTAAACCGCCAACAACACAAAAAATGTTAAAAATAGATCTAGTAAAGCTGTTCGTGAATGAACGAGTACTAATCCATCACACGCCATCAGTAATGCACCGATAGCAGTTAGTAAGGGTGAATAAAAAAGAACATGAACTAATCGGGCAAAAAGCAGGATTAGGAGGGTTCCAAAGATGGCGGTGGCAAATCGCCAACCAAATTCGTTATCTCCGAATAGTTTGATACCAGATGCAATCAACCATTTTCCAACTGGGGGATGGACAATAAATTCGGGTTTGCTACCTGCAACTTCGACTCCGTATTTTAGAAAATCTCTGGCGCCATCAACGTAATAGACCTCGTCAAAGACAAAGCCCTTGGGCGTAGCCAAATTAATTAACCGAATGGCAAGGGATGCGATCGCGATGAGAATCGGGGCGATGGCGGCAATCATGTGTGTAATCGTATGCGCAATTAGTTAAGAAATAACTGAGATGATGGACCTATGGCATTGATATTGGCAGCTACCCCGCTGGGCAACCCAGCAGATGCAAGCGCGCGCCTGAAATCTGCCATTGAGGACGCCACGATTATTGCGGCCGAGGATTCCAGAAGGTTTCACCGATTATGTGCAGATATCGGCGTGACATTTACTGCGCGAGTTCTTTCTTTCTTTGAGGGAAATGAAGATGAACGCACACAAGAACTATTGGTAGAACTTGAATCAGGATCACATGTATTAGTTGTGTCAGATGCCGGCATGCCGACAATTAGTGATCCAGGTTTTAGATTAATGCGCGAAGCAATTGCGCGAGGCCTTGACGTTTCGGTTATCCCTGGACCAAGTGCAGTAACAATGGCAGTTGCGTTATCAGGCCTTCCAACCGATCGATTTACTTTTGAAGGCTTTCCACCGCGCACAGCGGGTGCACGTTTGGCAACATTTGAAAAACTGCGTCACGAAGAGCGAACCATGGTTTTCTTTGAAGCACCGCATCGACTTGGAGATTGCTTATCTGATGCACAAACTGTTTTTGGTGTCGAACGCCGTGGTGCAATTTGTCGCGAAATGACTAAACATTACGAAGAAACTATCCGTGGTTCATTATCTGAACTTTCCTCATGGGCTGATGCCAATGAAGTTCTCGGTGAAATTACGTTAGTTATTGCTGGTGCTGTTATTGATTCTGCTTCACTAACGGCTGATGAAATGGTGGCTCGCGTTCGCGAGTTTGAAGCCGCTGGAATGGATCGCAAAGGGGCAATCGCCTCGGTTGCGGCAGAATTTGGTATTGCAAAGCGGTTGGTTTATGCCGCAGTCGTCGATGCGAATAAGATGAGCAAGTGACTAAATCCTTTTATCTCACGACGCCGATTTATTACGTCAACGATGCCCCGCACATTGGCCATGCCTATACAACGGTAGCTGGCGATGTGCTGACACGTTGGCACCGTCAAAAAGGTGAATCAGTCTGGTTCTTAACTGGCACCGATGAGCATGGCCAAAAAGTGATGCGTACTGCGCAAGAAAATAACGTGGCCCCGCAAGCTTGGGTAGACCGCTTAGTTGAAGATGCATGGAAACCTAATTGGCAGGCGCTCAATATCGCTAACGATGATTTTATTCGTACGACCGAACTACGTCATACAGAGCGCGTCCAAAAGTTTTTACAATCACTCAAAGATTCTGGTCATATTTATGCAGGTAAGTACGAAGGTCCATACTGTGTTGGCTGCGAAGAGTTCAAACTACCTGGCGATTTAATTGATATTGATGGCAATAAATGCTGCCCAATTCATAGCAAGCCAATTGAACTCGTTAATGAAAATAACTGGTTCTTCAAACTTTCAGCTTTTGTGCAACCTTTGCTCGACCACTATCGCAAAAATCCAGATGCTTGCCAACCCGAAAGTGCGCGTAATGAAGTTGTTTCGTTTTTAGAAGGAGGAGTTACTGACCTTTCAATTTCTCGTTCAACTTTTGACTGGGGTATTCCTGTTCCATGGGATACCGATCAAGTTGTTTATGTTTGGTTTGATGCCTTGCTCAATTATGCAACAGCGGTTGGATTAACCGATGCCCCAGATACAGAAGGTGGTAAAAAGTTTGCCCAAACATGGCCTGCTGATGTTCATTTAGTTGGAAAAGATATATTGCGCTTTCATGCCGTTATCTGGCCGGCGATGTTGATGGCAGCAGGATTAGATGTTCCTAAAAAAGTTTTCGCTCACGGCTGGTTACTAGTTGGTGGTGAGAAGATGAGTAAAAGTAAGTTGACTGGAATTGCTCCTAAGGACATTACTGATCACTTTGGTGTTGACGCATTCCGTTATTACTTCCTGCGCGCTATTCCATTTGGCACCGATGGTTCATTTTCATGGGAAGACATGAGCGCTAGATATACATCAGAGCTAGCAAATGACTTTGGTAACTTAGCTTCGCGTTCTGCGGCAATGATTGAAAAGTATTGCGGCGGTAACTTGCCTGCAAAAAGTAATGATGCTGGACTTGAAAGTGCGCTTAAAACTGCGGCAGAAAAAGCTGATGCTGCGATCTGTCAGTTAGATTTTCAAGGTGGAATCGTTGCAATCATGGATTTCTGCAAAAAAGTAAATGGATATGTCACAGAAAAAGAACCATGGATACTTGCTAAAGATCCTGCCAACCAACAAATTCTTGAAGATGTTTTGTATAACACTGCAGAATCTCTTCGTGCGCTTGCGGTTTTATTGAACTCTGTAATGCCACACACCTGCGAAATCTTGTGGGAGAGCCTAGGAGCACAAGCAGTTCTTGGTGATCTTGGTGCTCAGAAAATAAGTGAGGTAGCAACATGGGGTCAGTTGCCACCCGGTGCAACTGTTACTAAGACTCCAGTTCTTTTCCCCCGCTTAGAAACGAACGCTTAAGAAATATGGCTGATCGCCACAACCGTGATATTGATCGTTCACGCGCACCGCTACCAGAACCATTACCTGCTGCAACCGTTGATGCACACGCACACATGGAGATCATTACTGATACGGCGCCAGATTCGATTGAAGTTGGCGAAGTAATTGCCGAAGCTAAATCAGTGAATGTTGATCGCATCGTTCAGGTGGGGTATTCGGCAGAACAATCTGCTTGGTGCGTTGCAGCTGCAGAAAAGTGGGATACATCAGTTTTAGCTGCAGTAGCGCTGCACCCCAATGAAGCACCGGTAGTTAACGACTTAGAATCCGATTGGGCGATTATCGAAAAATTAGCGCAGCACCCTCGGGTTCGGGCCATAGGTGAAACAGGATTAGATTATTTTCGTACTCCACCTGAACTACGTGCACGCCAGCAGGAATCATTTAAATGGCATATCGAACTCGCGAAAAAAACTAATAAGGCTTTAGTAATTCACGATCGCGATTCCCATGATGATGTTCTGTCAGTTTTACTTGAAGTAGGGGCGCCAGAAAAGACCATCTTTCACTGCTTTTCGGGAGATCTCGAGATGGCGAAAACCTGTGTTGAGCGCGGATATGTTCTTTCCTTTGCCGGCACTCTGACCTTTAAAAACGCACCTGCGTTGCGCGAAGCGGTAAAGATAGTGCCAATCGAGCAGTTGTTAGTCGAAACTGATTCACCATTTTTAGCACCCATGCCACATAGAGGCGCACTTAATACTCCAGCTCAAATCGCAAATATCGTTCGCGCAATGGCAGTTGAACGTAACGCAGATCTTGGTGAGTTAGCGACTGCCCTTGGCAATAATGCCGAGCGTTTATTTGGTTCTTTTGCCTCATGACGTTATTGGGTGCAGCACAAATCCGTGAGCTAGCAGCAGCGCTAGATCTAAAACCATCAAAATCTCTAGGACAAAACTTCGTAATTGATTCTAATGTCTGCACAAAAATTGTTCGTACTGCCGCCGTTGGCCCAACAGATATTGCACTTGAGATTGGACCAGGATTAGGTTCACTCACGTTAGCTTTATTAGAAAACGCCGCATCAGTAGTGGCAGTCGAAATTGATTCACGATTAGCCGAACAGTTACCAAAGACGGTTGCAAATCTCTTTGAGCATCCAGAAAATCTGACTGTGCTTAACAAGGATGCGCTTGCTATTCAAACTCTGCCCGTAGACCCAACAGTCCTAGTTGCAAATTTGCCCTATAACGTTTCAGTGCCTGTGTTGTTACATATGTTAGAAAAATTTCAAACTTTGCGTACGGGCGTAGTTATGGTTCAAGCCGAAGTTGCCGATCGATTGGCAGCAAAACCAGGAACCAAAGATTATGGAATTCCATCAGTAAAAGCGGCATGGTGGGCAGAAGTAAAAGGAGCAGGCTCAGTGTCGCGTTCGGTATTTTGGCCTGCACCAAATGTTGACTCAAAATTAGTTTCATTCACGCGTCGCCAAACTCCAGGGGATGACGAACTGCGCCGTAAAGTTTTTACAATTATTGATGCAGCTTTTGCACAGCGCCGAAAGATGCTGCGGTCAGCATTATCTGGCCTATACGGTTCCTCATCTGCGGCCGAGGAGATCCTTACACGTGCGCATATCGATCCAACCCTTCGCGGTGAAGCATTAGAAATTGGCGGATTTTGTGCCATCGCTGCAGTTGCACCTGACATTTTCTAGCCAACGCATTAAGGTCAATTCATGCCAATAAAAACCGTGACTGTGCGAGTACCTGCAAAGGTCAACTTGCAACTTTCGGTTGGTCCACGTGAAGAAGATGGCTTTCATAATTTAGTTTCAGTTTTTCAGGCAATTTCAATCTTTGATGAAATCACATTAACTTTGGCAGAACCACAATCTGGTCTTACCGTTTCAATTACCGGCGATCAGACACACGGAGTTCCAGCCGATGCCAGTAATTTGGCTGCCCAAGCTGCTGCTTTACTAGCTAAAGAATTTGATCTTGAAATCGATGCACACTTGGAAATTAAGAAATCAATCCCAGTTGCTGGAGGTATGGCTGGTGGAAGTGCGGATGCAGCAGGAACAATTGTGGCAATTGATTATTTGTATTCGCTCAACATGAGCCGTGAAGAAATGTCAGATATTGCAACAAAGATTGGCAGCGACGTTCCCTTCATGCTCAATGGTGGAACTGCAATTGGAACAGGTCATGGTGATCAATTAACATCAGCGCTTTCACGTGGTACTTATCATTGGGTTCTTGCACTTTCGACTCATGGACTTTCAACACCTGCGGTTTATGCAGAGTGCGATCGCTTACGCACTGGTTTAGAAATTGTTGAACCTCAAACTAATGAAACGCTCATGCAGGCTTTATTAGCTGCTGATGCAGAATCTGTTGGTGCAGCTTTGGTCAATGATTTGCAATCAGCGGCATGTTCACTGCGTCCGGCACTTCGTTTAGTTTTAGATGTTGGTCAAGAATATGGAGCACTTGGGGCGTTAGTGTCAGGTTCAGGGCCAACTGTTGCTTTTCTTGTAGCCGATGAAGAAGCGGGCCTAGATTTAACTGTCGCGCTAACCTCTAGCGGAGTAGTTGGCAGCGTTGTACGCGCATTTGGCCCAGTTCCAGGGGCAAAAGTAATCTCATAAAGGACAGGCGATGTGGTCACAAGCATCCCCATTTATGAGGGAGAATACGTGTTCCGCCATTGTGTAGTGGCTAGCACATGGGCCTTTGAAGCCCAGGGTCCAGGATCGATACCTGGTGGCGGAGCCACCGATAGGATTCACTCGTGACCGTAGAAACCGTGATCGTTCTCGCAGCTGGCGAAGGAACACGGATGAAATCGGCTAAAGCCAAAGTTCTTCACAACGTTGCAGGTCGTTCGTTACTTGGACATGTTCTCAACGCAGTCAATGAATTAAACGCTAAAGAAGTTCGCATCGTTGTGGGCTCAGATCGTGCTGCAGTAGAAGAACACATAACTGTGATTGCACCAAAAGCTTCAACGGTTTTTCAAGAACACCGTGGGGGAACCGGCCATGCTGCGCAATTAGCGCTCGCAGGTTCAACTCCAAAGGGGACTGTTTTAGTTCTAGCCGGTGACACACCAATGCTTACCGGTGAATCTCTTGCGGCTTTTATCGACGCACATGTTGGCGGAAAATTCGCTGCATCAGTATTAACCGCTGAACATCCAGATCCAACTGGTTATGGGCGCATCATTCGCGATGATGCTGATGAGCTATTAAAAATTGTTGAAGAAAAAGATGCAACAGATGAACAACGTTTTATCTTTGAAATTAACTCAGGTGTATACGCCTTTGATGGCGCAGCTCTAGCGGCTTCGATTGGCAAACTCAATAATTCAAATGCTCAGGGCGAGCTGTATTTAACTGATGTGATTGGAATTCTCAAGGCCGAAGGCGCATCTGTTGCAGCAATCATGATTGAAGATTTCACTGAAATTCTTGGTGTTAATGACCGAGTTCAGTTAGCTGAATCTGCGGCACTCTTGCGCGATCGAATCAACGATTACTGGATGCAAGCCGGTGTGACAATTATTGATCCAACTACAACCTGGATAGATGCAACGGCTTCGATTTCAAACGATGTAACTATCCACCCAGGTAGCGCAATTTACGGGACTACCTCAATCGCGTCCGGGGCAGTCATTGGTCCGCGCACAACTCTCACCAACTGCCAAGTAAAAGAAGGCGCTTCGGTACTGGAATCGATAGCTATAGATACAGTTATTGGCGAAGGAGCAAGCGTTGGTCCATTTACTTATTTACGTGCTGGAACAGTTCTTGGCGATGCAACTAAGGCTGGGGCATTTGTTGAAATGAAAAATGCAACGGTTGGTGCTGGTTCAAAAGTCCCACATCTTTCATATGTAGGCGATGCCACAATCGGAGAAGGCACCAATATCGGCGCTGCAACAATATTTGTTAACTATGACGGCGAAGAAAAGCATCACACCACTATTGGAGACCATGTCCGAATCGGTAGCGACACAATGTTGGTAGCGCCAATTACTGTCGGAGATGGGGCATACACCGCCGCTGGTTCTGTCATCACTGAAAATGTTCCGGCTGGAGCTATTGGTGTTGGCCGAGCTAAGCAGAAAAATGTATTAGGTTGGGTCATGCGCAAGCGTGCAGGATCTAAATCAGCACAAGCCGCCGAAGCTAATGAGAAGAAAGGCTAATAAATGAGCGAGATCCGTTTAACTTCTGAAAAGAAATTACGCCTTTTTGCAGGCCGCGGATTTCCTGAGTTAGCCGAAGAGGTGGCATCAGAGCTCGGCATTCCACTCACACCAACATCTGCATATGACTTTGCTAATGGTGAAATCTTTGTTCGTTTCGAAGAATCAGTTCGTGGTTGCGATGCATTCGTAATCCAAAGCCACACAGCTCCTGTCAATAAGCAGATCATGGAACAACTCATCATGGTCGATGCGTTAAAGCGCGCCTCTGCAAAACGCATTACTGTTGTGGCACCGTTTTATGGATATGCACGTCAAGATAAAAAGAGCCGTGGACGCGAACCTATTACCGCACGCCTTATGGCAGATCTTTTCAAAACAGCTGGTGCTGATCGTTTGATGTGCGTTGATTTACATACATCTCAAATTCAAGGTTTCTTTGATGGTCCCGTAGATCATCTCTTTGCACTTCCAATGCTGGCTAACTATGTTGGTAGCAAAGTTGATCGCACTCGCTTAACAATTGTTTCACCAGACTCTGGTCGCGTACGAGTAGCGGAGCGTTGGTCAGATTTACTAGGTGGTTGCCCAATTGCATTTATACATAAGACTCGCGATCCACGCATCCCTAATGAATCAACAATTGGGCGAGTAGTTGGTGACGTGCAGGGCCAAACTTGTGTGGTTATCGATGACATGATTGATACTGCCGGAACAATTACCAAAGCTGTAGAAGCTCTATTTGATGCTGGTGCTGCCGATGTCATTATGGCTGCAACACATGCGGTTCTTTCAGGTCCAGCAGTGGAACGTTTAAAGTCTTCTCGAGCTTCAGAAGTAGTTGTTACAAACACACTTCCAATCTCTGAAGATCAAAAGTTCGATGGGCTAACAGTCCTTTCAATTGCTCCACTTCTAGCCCGGGCCATCCGCGAAGTATTCGAAGACGGGTCAGTCACCAGCCTCTTCGACGGGCATTCGTAAGCAAATCCGGCAGAATTTTTTGCAGGACAGCTCGTTCACTGCTACGCCTTTACGTTCCCTACGCTTGCCCTGACTGCAAAATTCTTGGAATTTGCCTTACATAGCCCCTCGAAGATATTGTTCGCTTTGTTCCGGCGAGGGTAAGAATTTACTTCCGTAATCGACGGTGTGGGTTAGTTTTCCTGCTGGGACTTTTGTGAAGTAACCGAAAGATACCTAGAGGAGTTTAAAATGGCAGAAATCAGCATCAACGGCGTACGTCGTACCGAATTTGGTAAGGGCGCATCACGTCGTGCACGTCGCGATGGTTTGGTTCCTGCCGTTATCTACGGTCACGGTGAAAAGCCACAACACATCACTCTTCCAGCACGCGAACTCGGCGTTGCTCTGAAGCAATCAAACGTATTGCTCGACATCATGGTTGATGGAAAAGCAGAACTCACACTTCCAAAGGCAATCGTTCGCCACCCACTCAAGCAGATTCTTGAGCACGTCGACCTCGTTCTAGTGCGTCGCGGTGAAAAGGTTGTTGTTGCTGTCCCAGTTCACGCACTTGGTGAGCACGATCGCGATGGAATCCTTGAGCATGTTAATAACACAATCGACGTACTTGTTGAAGCAACTGCAATCCCTAGCTTCCTAGAAGTTGATATTGCTGGCATGCATGCAGGTGAATCTCGTTATGCATCAGATGTGAAACTTCCAGCTGGCGTTGAACTTGAATCAGATCCAAAGACAATCGTTGTTCACTTATCTGAGAAGTCCACTGCAGTAGTAGAAGAAGTTGTAGCTCCAGCAGCAGCAACTGATGCTGCCGCACCTGCTGCAGCCGCTGAAACCGACAAGTAGGACGCTTAACCCTTACGCTTATCGTTATGACGTGGTTGGTAGTGGGCCTGGGCAATCCAGGTGATAAATACGCTGCCACCCGTCACAACGTAGGGCAGATGGTGATTGATGAATTAGTTCGCCGCCATAACGTTAAATTATCTTCACATAAATCTCGCACTCACATTGCAGCCTTTAAATTAGGTGTTGGTGTTGATGCACATCCAGTTATCGTTGCAAAGTCGCAGTCATTTATGAATGAAACTGGCGGGCCAATTAAAGCGCTAGCTAATTTCTATTCTGTCGAACCCCAAAAAATTATTGCATTACATGATGAGTTAGATATTCCATTTGCGGCTATCCGAACCAAAATAGCTGGTGGAGATAACGGCCATAATGGTCTTAAATCAATGACGTCGGCATTTGGTACAGCTGAGTATTACCGGGTTCGATTAGGAATCGGTCGGCCTATGGGAGAACAGGATCCAGGCGATTTTGTGTTGAAAGCTTTTTCAAAAGTTGAGCAAAAGGATTTAGGCGAATTTATAGTCCGCGGCGCAGATGTTGTTGAGTCCTTAATTACTGATGGGTTAGAACGTACACAAACCCGCTATAACTCTTAAAAATTAACCAGTATTTCTTAGGCCTGCTGCTACTCCATTAATTGTAAGTAGAAGTGCACGGCGTAAAATTGGGTCCGCTGAATCACCTGCCTCACGAACGCGCCTGAGCAAGTTAATTTGTAATAAATGGATGGGTGAAAGATATGCATCACGGACCTGCAAAGTGCGGGCCAAGATCTCCTGGTCACCAAGCACAGCTTGCTTACCGGTTAATGTGAGGATTTCAGCCACAGTTAATTCAAACTCGGCTTCAATTTCATCTAAGAAGTGATGAAGTTCCTTTGGAACTAAAGTTTCAACGTAGCGGCGGGCAAGGACTAGATCTGTTTTAGCTAAAGTCATTTCTACGTTACTGATAAATGTATGGAAGAAGTGCCACTCACCTAACATCTTTTTGAGTACCTGCGTATTACCGGCCTCACGTGCAGCTTTTAGTCCAGAGCCCACGCCAAACCATCCAGGAACAATCTGTCGAGATTGAGTCCAACCAAATACCCATGGAATCGCACGCAGTGAACCAAGGCCAGCAGAAGCATCAGGGCGACGCGATGGACGCGAACCAAGGAAGAGATTTCCTAATTGTTCTACAGGAGTAGATGCATAAAAGTATGAAGGTAGATCTGGGTGATCAACTAGTGCACGGTATGTAGCAAATGAACTATCACTTATTAATTGCATGCATTCATTCCAGCTATTTAAATCTGCAACAGACTGGCGAGGACCACGGTTAAGAACGGTTGCTTCTAGGGACGCGGCAAGAGTTAATTCAACGTTTTCTCGGGCAAGGGATGCGAGTGAGTATTTATCGCTTATAACTTCACCTTGTTCTGTCATCTTAATTTGGCCATCAACTGAACCCCAAGGCAGTGCAACAAGTGCTTCATATGTTGGACCACCTCCGCGACCAACAGAACCACCACGTCCATGGAATAGGCGAAGCTTGACGCCATATTTCATTGCAACATCTCGCAGAGAGCGCTGTGCGCGGTGAATTTCCCATTGGCTAGTTGCAATACCTGCATCCTTGTTGGAATCTGAATATCCCAACATCACTTCCTGGACATCACCACGAAGAGCAACAAGGGAACGGTAAGCGGGGTTGCGCAAAAGCTCTTCCAAAATCTCACCCGCTGCGCGAAGTTCAGCAACAGTTTCTAACAATGGCGCAAAACCAATGCGAGCTTTTTTGTTCTTTAAATTCACAAGGCCTGCTTGTTGTGCAATAACTACTGCGGCAATTAAATCATCAGCACCTTTAGTCATAGAAACGATATATGTTTCAATTGCTTGAGAACCAAAACGGTCTATGAGATCTGCAATTGCAAAGAAAGTATCGAGAGTCTTTTGTCCGTTAGCATCTAATGTAGTGATATCTAAATTTGTGTCGGCAGCTAACAGGCCAGTCAGAATTTCAAACTTTTCTTTCTTAGATTTAGTGGCATAAGCATCGATGCCGGTCGCCTGGGCCAAAACATGATGGTGAGCATCTGAGTGCTCACGAATATCCATAGTTGCATGGGTTATTCCAAAGGCCGCAACTGTGCGGATAGTGCGCTCAAGTAAGCCAGTTGCAATGAGTTCACCTTTATGGGCAAAGAGGGAATCGCGCATCAACATCAGATCTTTGAGTAATTCATCAGTGTCTGCATAGTCGCGATGATCAACATGAGCTGCACCTTTTGCATGGCGATCGCGAGTTAATGCCAAGCGATGGACAATTGCAGTGGCCTTTAATCGGTAAGGCTCTTGGGCGTTAAGGCGCAAGAAGCGCGGTTCAAATTCACTGATGTGTTTTAGATCGGCTTCCACCGAAGCACTCAGTTCTGGGGTCGCACCAATAATGCGTGTAGAAACCGAGAGCATTTGGCGCAGCGAATTCATTGCATCGATTGTTACTCGGATTGCGTGAGCAACCTGTAAAACCATTGCATCAGTGGTTACTTGCGCAGTTACGTTTGGGTTGCCATCACGGTCTCCGCCAATCCAGCTCCCGAAAGATAAAGGGCGTGCAGTAACTGGTACGACAACATCTATTCGCTTTAATTCGCGCGCAAAATCATTGAGAACCTCAGGCACTGTTTGGCGGAATAAATCATCGAGGTAATACAACGCGTTCATTGCCTCATCAAGTGGCTCAGGTTGTCCAACACGAAGCTCATCGGTTTGCCAAAGTAAATCAATAGTTTCTGCCAAGCGATCATTCTGCGAAGGATTGCGAGAATCTTCAAGCAAGTCGGCAACCTGACCCATTTTGCTCAGAACCGAACGTCGGGCGGCTTCAGTTGGGTGTGCAGTAAATACTGGGCGGACAGACATTTCATTAATCCACTGCGAAATTTCTTGGCTACTTAATTCATGTCCAGGGACCTGATCTTTTAACGCTTTTTCAATTTTATCTACGGCACGCGTAAGCCAGGAACCTCCTTTTGCGCGAGCTTGCGCTAACACTCTTGCACGGTGAACTTGTTCGGCGATATTTGCTAAGTTGAAATAAGTACTAAGCGCACGCACCAACTGCACTGAGTCTTCAATAGATAATGAAGCAAGAAGTTCGACACCCTCCCCATCGCGAACTGCTTTGCGCACATTTTCAACAAGAGCTAAAAGTTCAGGTCCTTCTTGGCGAACTAATGTTTGACCAAGCAAGTCACCTAATCTGCGAACATCGCTGCGCAATGCAGCATCATCTGCAGCTACAGCAACGCCAAATCCACTAGTTTCCATTGGGTAATCCTCTCAGGTCGCCGTAGGTGGCGCGAACAAATTAGAATGACGGCCATTAGCCCCCTCCCTTTTGGGATCGGGGCCTTACGGCGTTTAACAGGAGGTGCACAGTGCGTGGCTTAATTTCTATATTGCCGACACAGAACGATGCATCTCATCTCGTGGCTCCATCGCCTTTGTATCCATTTCTACTTGCCCGTAGATCACAGGATCGACCACTTCTGGTAATCACTAGCTCTAGTCGAAGCAGTGAAGATTTAGTTAATGAGCTGCGCGAATTGAACAACAATGTATTGGAGTTTCCTGCTTGGGAAACTTTGCCTCATGAGCGATTAAGTCCACGCAGTGACACCGTTGCAAGGCGCATTCAAACCCTTTATGAGTTAGAAAAGAAACAGCAAGTTTTTCCTATTGTTGTCACACCAGTGCGTGGAGCCATCCATCGAATAATTGCAACGCTAGGTAAAAGTGAACTACTTGCGATAGAAATCGGTAAAGAGCAATCTCTGGATGATTTAGTCCGACATCTTTCTGCACTTGCTTATACGCGAATAGATTTAGTTGAAAGGCGCGGGGAATTTGCAGTACGCGGTGGAATTGTTGATCTCTTCCTTCCGTTGAGTGATTACCCAATCCGCATTGATTTCTTTGGTGATGAGATAGAGGACATGAGCTTCTTTGAAGTGGCTGATCAGCGAACTTTCAAACCAGTAGTTGGTGCTATTGAAATTTATCCATGCTGCGAACTTCTGCTGAATACTCAAATGAAACATCGAGCGATTGAGTTGCAGGATTCATTGCCGGCAGCAGCTGAACTACTAGAAAAAATTAGTGAAGGCATTTCTTTTGAAGGAATGGAGTCACTAATCCCACTTTTAATTGATGAGACAGAAACGATTCTTGCTCGCATGCCGGCTAACACACAGGTTGTCTTTATTGACGAAGAGCGAATTAAATCGCGCGCAGCAGATTTATTAGCAACTAACGAAGAGTTTCTCAATGCATCGTGGAGTAATGCTGCGCACGGTGCAGTTGCTCCAATTCATGATGGTTCAGGGACATATATGTCGTGGATTGAATTAATGGCAGAGATCAGCGATCACAAACTTGATATGGGTTCATTGTCACCATTTGGTAGCGATCTGGCTGATGACACTGAGTTTCTAGATTTCAATGCCATCGACCCAATGCGCGGTGATATTGAGCGCACAATTGAAGCTCTGCGTAATGCTGTTCAATCACATTTCACTGTTATTTTTGCAACTCACGGTCATGGAATGTTGGAGCGGTATGCCGGTATTTTCCGTGCAGCTGACTTGCCAGTACAAATAAATGAAAAACTAGTGGCTACTCCGACTAAAGGTGCGGTGCATTTAACAACATCAATCATCGCCCATGGCTTTGAAAGTGCCGCCCACCAAATCTTTTTCATGACTGAACGTGATTTAACGGGAAGTAAAGGAAGTGTTAAAGATTCAGAGCGCATGCCTACCAAGCGCAAAAAAGCTATTGATCCGTTGGAACTACGCGCAGGGGATTTTGTAGTACACGAGCAACATGGAATCGGTCGTTACGTCGAACTATTAGAGCGAACTGTTGCCGGCGTAACTCGCGAATATCTCATCATTGAATACGCACCCGCAAAACGCGGTCACCCAGGTGATCGCATATTTGTACCAACCGATACTCTCGAACAAGTTAGTAAATATGTTGGTGGGGAAACACCAACTGTGCACCGTATTGGCAGCGGAGAATGGCAAAAAGCTAAGGGCAGAGCACGCAAAGCTGTACGACAAATTGCTGGAGAATTAATCCGTTTGTACGCAGCCCGAACTAGTTCTCCAGGTTTTGCTTTTTCTCCAGATACACCATGGCAGCGCGAGCTTGAAGATTCTTTTTCATACATCGAAACTCCTGATCAGCTTTCAACAATCAATGATGTTAAAGCTGACATGGAGCGTCCTTATCCTATGGATCGAATTATCTGTGGCGACGTTGGCTATGGGAAAACTGAGATTGCAATCCGAGCAGCTTTCAAAGCGGTACAAGATGGCAAGCAAGTTGCAGTTCTTGTACCAACTACATTGTTGGTTCAACAACACTCCAAAACATTTGCTGAACGTTTTGCGGGTTTCCCACTTAAAGTTGCTGGACTCTCTCGCTTTAATACAGCCAAAGAAAGTAAAGACACGCTGGCCGGCCTTGGGGCGGGAGTAATTGACGTGGTTATTGGCACGCACCGAATTCTTTCTAATGATGTTCAATTCAAAGATCTTGGTCTTGTAATCGTTGATGAAGAGCAACGCTTTGGTGTTGAGCAAAAAGAGTCACTGAAGAAACTGCGCACTACTGTTGATGTATTAGCGATGTCGGCCACACCTATCCCGCGCACACTAGAAATGGCTGTTACTGGAATCCGTGAGATGTCCACGATTACAACTCCGCCAGAGGAACGCCATCCAATCCTTACGTATGTCGGTCCTGCCGAAGAAGCGCAGATAACGGCGGCCATTCACCGAGAACTTTTGCGTGATGGACAGATTTTTTATTTGCATAACCGTGTTGAAAGCATTGATCGCGCAGCATCGCGATTGCAAGAACTTGTTCCCGAAGCACGTATCCGAGTTGCTCACGGACAGATGAGTGAAGGCGCACTCGAAGATGTAATTTTGGCTTTTTGGAACCGCGACTTTGATGTACTCGTTTGTACAACCATTGTTGAAAGTGGTTTAGACATTCAAAATGCAAACACCTTGATTGTTGAACGAGCAGACATGTTTGGTTTATCGCAACTTCATCAGCTGCGTGGCCGTGTAGGCCGTGGTCGAGAACGTGCTTACGCTTACTTTTTGTATCCAGCAGATCAGCCATTATCAGAGTTAGCACATGACCGTTTAACGACAATTGCAGCTAATACTGAACTAGGTTCTGGTATGCGTGTTGCATTAAAGGATTTAGAGATTCGAGGTGCTGGAAATTTACTAGGCGGAGAACAGTCTGGACACATTGCAGATGTTGGCTTTGATTTATACATGCGCATGGTTGGTGAAGCAGTTCAAGATTATAAGCAAGGCATCATTGAGACTGAAGAAAAAACCTTAGAGTGCAAAGTCGAATTACCAATTAACGCGCATTTATCTAGTGAATATGTACCGGGTGAGCGTTTGCGTCTTGATCTTTATCGCCGATTAGCTGATGTCAAAAATCCAGATGATGTTGAAGCTATCCGTGCCGAACTAATTGATCGCTTTGGTGAATTACCTGATGAAGCAGTTGCACTATTAGGAGTTGCACAACTTCGCGCAGTAGCAAAGATTGCAAAATTGACTGAAGTAGTTGTACAAGGAAAATTCTTGAGATTAGCTCCTTTAACTTTGCCTGAATCTGTCCAGTTGCGTCTGTCACGTTTATATCCAGGCTCACTCTATAAAGCCGCTACATCCACTGTATTGGTTGCACTAACTAAAGGCCCCGCGTGGAATCCGTCGCAAAACGAGCCTGAGATAGTGGATACTTCTCTTCTATCCTGGGTCGTTGAGGCCGTAAACCAATTAAGCCAAGCACCGAAAGTGAGTTCATAGTGAAGAAGATTCTGGCCGTTGTAGCCGTTGCAACCACACTCCTACTAACTGGATGTTCCCAAGTTGGATCAGCAGCAACCGTAGGTAGTACCAAGATTTCACAAGCAACAGTGCAAGGCAGCATCGATGCAATTTTGGCGGCGCGTCAGGGCGTAGACACTTCACAGATGCAGTTAGAAACAGGCGAAGCACTTAATCGCGGACAACTTCGTTTTCACTTATTAACAGTGCTACTTCGCGAAGTTGCCTCTGAAATCAAACTTTCTGTATCGAAAGCTGAAATTGATACACGTCGTCAAAGTATTCTTGATCAAGTTGGTAGCGCCGAGGCTCTTCCAAACGCACTTGTTGGCGCAGGTATTGCACCGAATGATTTTGATCAATACATCGAAGCAATTTCACTTTCAGACAAGATTAGCCAGGCGCTAACTGCTGCAGGTATTCCAGAAGCTGATCTCGGAGCTCAGATTCAAAAGCTTGTAGTTGCAAAGGCCAAGGAGCTTGGCGTGAGCGTTAATCCACGTTATGGCAAGTGGGATGGAACAGTTGCAGATGTAGTTGCAATTGATTCAGCAGGAACTGCTGTAACTCCGTCAACTAAGTAAGGTTTTGACGATGACGCAGGGTTCACAGCTTCAACGTTTAGTTGAAGTTATGAACCAATTGCGATCACCTGGAGGCTGCCCTTGGGATGCCGAACAGACTCATGAATCTCTTCTTAAATATTTGCTAGAAGAGTCTTATGAGTTTGTCGATGCAGTTGCCAGTGGTGACCGAATGGATATGCGTGAAGAACTTGGTGATGTGTTGCTGCAGGTTTATTTTCATGCACGCATTGCTGAAGAACACCCTACTGACCCATTTTCAATTGAAGATGTTGCCCAAGGCATTGCTGACAAATTAATTCGGCGCCACCCGCATGTATTTGCTGGCTTGGAAGTGAAAGATTCAGAAGATGTACTGAAAAATTGGGAAGAGATTAAGAAGCAAGAGAAGGGCCGTACGTCAGCCCTTGATGGAATTGCAATGGCACAGCCTGCACTGCCTTTAATTGAAAAACTCTTGTATCGAGCCGAAAAATATGACGTTGTCGTAGAAACGCCCTCCACTGTGAACATTGTCGGTCAAGCTGATGAAAGTTCAGTGGGCCAGGCTTTGCTTGCCGTTATCGCTTGGGCGCATGCCAATGGAATTGATGCTGAAGCGGCCCTGCGTGTAGAGGCGTTGAAATTAAGTGAACAAGTCCGCACTATTGAGGCGCGGTAGGATTAGGCAGTAAAGATTGTGCGATTTCAACGTTGAGGTCTACGGCACAAATTGTGTAAGTGACGAAGGAGAAACTCAATGGCAATAATCGAAGCTCTTGGAGCTCGTGAAATTCTTGACTCCCGTGGAAATCCAACGGTTGAAGTTGAAATTGAATTAGAAGATGGAACACAAGCACGCGCTGCAGTTCCAAGCGGTGCATCAACTGGTGCATTTGAAGCCGCAGAACTTCGTGATGGTGGAAAGCGCTATCTTGGAAAAGGTGTTGAGAAAGCAATCGCATTTGTAAATGATGAGATTGCACCAGAGATTATTGGTTTTGATGCACAAGATCAGCGCCTTATTGACGGTGCGATGATCGCTCTTGATGGAACGAAAAACAAATCACGCATGGGTGCCAATGCAATTCTTGGCGCTTCATTAGCTGTCGCTAAAGCATCTGCAGAATCTGCCGACCTTTCACTTTTTCGCTACTTAGGTGGACCAAACGCGCACGTGCTTCCAGTTCCAATGATGAATATTCTCAATGGTGGAGCACATGCCGACACAAACGTTGATATTCAAGAGTTTATGATTGCGCCAATTGGTGCACCAACATTCCGCGAATCACTACGCTGGGGTGCAGAGATTTACCACGCACTTAAGTCAGTTCTAAAAAAGCGTGGACTCGCGACATCTGTTGGCGATGAAGGTGGCTTTGCACCAAATCTTGAGAGCAACCGCGCAGCCCTTGATTTAATCCTTGAGGCAATTGAAATTGCTGGATACAAGCCAGGTAAAGAAATTGCGCTGGCAATGGATGTTGCGGCAACTGAGTTCCATGACAATGGTAAGTACACATTTGAAGGCGCATCAAAGACATCGGCTGAAATGATTGCTTATTACACATCGCTAGTTGATGCCTACCCAATCGTCTCAATTGAAGATCCATTGAACGAAGAAGACTGGACTGGCTGGACCGATATGACTAAGGCCCTTGGTTCACGCATCCAAATCGTTGGTGATGATCTATTTGTAACTAATCCAGAGCGCCTTGCGCGCGGTATTGCAGGTGGAACAGCTAACGCGCTCCTGGTTAAGGTAAATCAAATCGGAACATTGACTGAAACTATTGATGCTGTAGAGATGGCACACCGTGCTGATTACCGCAGCATGATGAGCCACCGTTCAGGTGAAACTGAAGATACAACTATTGCTGATTTAGCTGTTGCACTTAACTGCGGACAGATCAAGACAGGTGCACCTGCACGAACCGAGCGCGTTGCAAAGTACAACCAACTTCTACGCATTGAAGAAGAGCTACAGGAAGGCGCACGTTACGCCGGCCGAGAAGCTTTTCCACGCTTTAAGGCATAAGTGAATTTGTGGCACGTCGGCAATTAAGTTTTAGAAGTCGGCGTAGTTCGGGGCGCGCATTAGCATTATGGGCAATATTTTTTATTTTAGCTCTAGCCATTGCGCCTCCCGTAAAGCATTACTTCACACAACGTGCACAGATCAGTGCGCTCAATGCCCAATTAACAAGTGATAACAAAGCTTTAGAAGCTGCCCGTCAAGAACTTCAGATGTGGCAAGACCCTGAATATGTAAAGTCACAGGCACGTGAACGTCTGCACTTTGTTTTGCCAGGAGAGCGGCATTATATTGTTGCGGAAAATGGCACAACTTCTGAGTCAACTCAGACAAACAAAGTAGCTAATTCACTAACTGATGGACAACCTTGGTATGCCCGATTAATAGCCTCTATTAGCGAAACAGGTTGATGGATTGCGCGAAGTAACACAATCAGATCTAGATTGCATCGAAATTCAATTGGGCCGCACTCCTCGTGATATCCACGCGATTGCATATCGCTGCCCTTGCGGAAAGCCGGCGGTAGTTGAAACTCCACCACGACTTGCTGATGGCACACCATTTCCAACTTTCTATTACGCAACGTGCCCACGATTAACTGCAGCAATTTCAACCCTTGAAACGACTGGGTTAATGGGTGAAATGAATGAACGACTTGAAACCGATGCCGAACTTGCCGGGGCATATCACGCAGCACACGATGATTACATCGCTGCGCGCTCAGCGTTAGGTATTGATGTTCCTGAAGTAGAAAATGTATCTGCAGGTGGAATGCCTACCCGCGTTAAATGTTTGCACTCACTTATTGCGCACTCACTTTCTGCTGGACCAGATGTGAATCCATTAGGTGATGAAGCATTAGCAAAACTACCCAAATGGTGGGAAGGCAATCCATGCGAGTAGCAGCCATTGATTGCGGAACTAACTCAATTCGTTTGCTTATCGCAGATATTGAAGGCAATAATTTTCGTGAAGTCCTGCGCACAATGGAGATTGTGCGATTAGGACAAGGCGTGGATGAAACCGGCCAGTTCCATCCAGATGCAATCGCCCGCACATTAGCTGCAGTTGATCTATTTGCCATTGAGATTGCAAAGCGCGGAGTTCAAAAGATTCGCTTTTGCGCAACTAGTGCCACACGCGATGCAACTAATCGCCACTTATTCGTTGATGGCGTCCGTGAACGCCTGGGGATTGAACCTGAAGTTATTAGCGGAGAAGAAGAAGCCGCACTGTCTTTTACTGGCGCTATTCAAGATTTCCAACAATCTGATGGTCCATTTCTGGTTGTTGATATTGGCGGGGGGTCCACTGAGTTTGTCTTTGGAACATCAGAGGTAGAAGCAGCTAAGTCGGTCAACATTGGTTGCGTGCGAATGACTGAACGTCACTTTGCCAATGATCCTGCAACACAGCTACAGGTTGATTCAGCTCGTGCAGATATTGAAGAAGCGATTGGAATAGCAGCTGCAGTGGTCCCCATTACAAAGGCTAAGACTTTAATTGCAGTTGCTGGCACCGCAACCACAGTTGCAGCTGCTGCTTTAAATTTATCTGAATATGATCGCTATGCAATTCATTTATCTCGAATTAGCGCTAAACAAGTTCATGAAGTATCACAAATGTTTTTAACTAAACCTAGAGAAGAACGATTAGCCCTTGGATATATGCATCCTGGCCGCGTTGATGTAATACCAGCAGGTGCATTAGTACTCTCTGAAATCATGCAAACAACAGGTGCAGTTGAATTTGTGGCATCTGAATCAGATATCTTGGATGGAATAGCCCGTTCTTTAGTTAAAAACTGAAAATGAAGGGTTTTTACAATTGTTGCAATCAGGCATAGTAAATCAAAATTCATGAACCAATTCTGGTTTTGAAATTTTTGTAAAAACCTCAAGAAAAGTATCAAATTTAATTTCCGGAATTAAGAAGCCGATTTTTTTATATAAATAATGTGGATTCGTCACAAGTAATGGAAACGAAATGAATGTATATGGAACTTCAGATTCGGCGACAGATATAATTAATTCATTAATCTGTCGAGCCAATACTAATTCTTGCTCGGCTTTATCATTGGTACCTGTTATTCCTCCCGGAACTAAACCTTCTCGGATAGTCTTCTGAGCTTTTTCTTCAGCTAAAGATTGAATCCGAATTCTGCTTTTTGCTGCATCTTCCAATTTTCTAATTGGGATGAGGATGTTCTCTATCTCAATTTTTGGGTTATTTAAAATTTCATCAGCAACTTTATAGAAGAATGGAGATTTAATGATGTATGGCAGGTTTTCATAGTCAGGGCGAAACAGGTTGAACTCTAGCCCAGCATTTGAAAGCGGATCAATGGAAGATTGTGCGCTTTCTTCTGTGAATCCTGTATCAATTCCTAATGCTGTAAATAAATGAACTAAAAAAGTAGTTCCCGAACGACCATTTCCAGCAATTACAACATGTCGATGTGTCACTTGTTTATATTAACGGAGATATATAACTTATAAAACAAAGCAGGCTATTAATGTGGAATTCAAAACCACTTTGCCTAGTAGACTTTAGACAGATAACTGGCCCCGATAGCCCAATGGCAGAGGCAGAGGACTTAAAATCCTCCCAGTGTGGGTTCGACCCCCACTCGGGGCACACACAATAGTTAAGTGGTCACCTTCCCACTCTCCCACCAATTCAAGATCCTCAGTGCACTCAGGGTTAGCCACT
>CAFBRY010000002.1_pt1 | contig 88983 bp, 84 predicted proteins | sample 7270221 | NCBI WGS metagenome assembly CAFBRY01 (sample SAMEA6814201, study PRJEB35770) | uncultured Actinomycetes bacterium | biome: Freshwater; feature: Freshwater reservoir; material: water | place: Czech Republic | collected 2016-11-09 | depth 30m m | reverse complement strand
CGCCGACCTTAAATGTCATGTGATGCCCTTCGCTAGAGGGTCTATTCTACCAGCAATATCTTGTTGAGAAAACCCCGCATAACTAGCGTAAATCACTACTTATTTGGTGTGAGACAATTGCGCCTATGCGTCGCACATTAACTGCATTATTAATTGCAGTACTAGCCATCTCACTAAGTGGATGCGGCGCCGGTACAAATGCAGCAACTCGTAATACCAAGCAAGTAACTGATGGTGTTGAAGGCGCAATAACCACTGATGGAAACAACATTAAATTAGTCAATATTCTTGTTGTGGCTACAGCCGAAGGTGCGGGTGTATTAGTTGGAACTGTGGTTAATTCAATGCCAACTGAAGATGCATTGCTTGGCGTAGCTATTAACGGTCAGGTCGCAACTGTTACCGGATCAAATTCCTTGATGCAAAATGCACCCATTATTTTTGAAGGACCATCTACTAACGCAAAGGCAGTGGTTGCAGCTTTAGGTGCAACGCCTGGACAAAGCGTGGAAGTAACAATGTTTTTCGCACGCGCTGGCCAAATAAATGTTCAAGCAATTATCCGTGACCAGCGCGATACATACGCTGGCATCACGGCTTAATTAATCTTTACTTCTTACCCTGATTAGCAACGGCTGCAATAGCTTCCTTAGCTGCGGCTGGATCTAAGTACTCTCCACCTTTAACCGTTGGTGTCAGATCAGCATTGAGTTTGTAATACAGCGGAATTCCAGTTGGAATATTTAATCCTGCAATGTCGGCATCCGAAATTCCATCAAGGTGTTTAACCAATGCGCGAAGCGAGTTTCCGTGTGCAGTGACTAATACTCGCTTGCCGGCCTTAAGGTCTGGAACGATTGATTCATGCCAATACGGCAGCATGCGTTCAATAACATCTTTGAGACATTCGGTCTTTGGCGCAGTTATATCGGCATAACGCGCATCATTGGCCTGCGAAAACTCATCATTGTCATCAATGGCAGGAGGCGGAACATCAAAAGAACGGCGCCACAATTGGAACTGTTCTTCGCCATATTGCGCCAAAGTTTGAGCTTTGTCCTTGCCCTGTAATGCACCGTAATGGCGCTCATTCAAACGCCATGAACGCTTCACTGGTATCCAGTGGCGATCACAAACATCGAGCGCTAACTGCGAGGTATGAATTGCACGGCGCAACAAAGATGTGTGAAGTAAATCTGGCAACAATCCGCGCTCAGCTAAGAGTGCGCCGCCCCGACGTGCCTCATCTTCTCCCTTTGCAGATAGGCGAACATCAACCCATCCAGTGAAAAGATTTTTGGCATTCCATTCGGATTCGCCGTGGCGCAAAAGGATTAATTCGTAGTTGCTCATAGGTGCATCCTAAACCAAATGCTTGAAAGCTTCTAAATTCGCTAGAGATTCCCCGCGTGAAACACGCCAAGCCCACTCGCGACGAATTGCATTCGCAAAACCAAGTTCGATCAGTGGATTAAAGGATGAGTCAGAGATTTGAAGGACTGATCCGACAAGGCGGTCAATTTCTCGATCTGTCACAGCAGATAAGGGCAATCGGCCAACTAAGAAAATATCTCGAACTTCATTGATAGCAAATGCGATTCCATAAAGTGAAGCATTTTTAGTCATGCACCAAGCATGTACTGCGGCTTCATTGTCGTCGGGTTTGCGGATAACAAAAGCGTTAATGCTAAGTGAATGATCGCCAACAATTAACGCGCAATGTGTCTGTAGTTTTTTCTCGCCCGGCAAAGTAACTAAAAATGTGTTGTCGTCTTTGCGCTCGAATTCCAGATCATGGGATTCCAGGAACTCTTCGATAATAAAGCGCGGGTCGATCGCAGCCATTTACTGGCCTGCGATTTTAAGTGCGGCGTTGTGCTCAGTAATTACTTGATCATAAATATCTAAAGTACCGCGCGCGGTTGTGTCCCAACCAAAGTGTGATGCATGTTCGATTGCTCCAACAGATAGAAGTACGCGGCGTTGTGGTTCTTGCAATAAACGGACGATTACCGAAGACCAGGCTTTTGCATCGTGACCATCAACTAAAACACCAGAAATACCATCGGCTACCGCGGTACGCAATCCGCCCACAGCTGTTGCGACAACTGGAGTTCCACACGCCTGTGCTTCAAGTGCAACTAAGCCAAAACTTTCAGAATAACTAGGAACGCAGACTAAATCCGCGGCGCGATACCACTGTGGCAAATCGGTACGGGGTACTGGTGGTGTAAAGCTAACAACATCATCGATACCCAGCCAGGTTGTTAACTCTTTTAGCCGTTCTACTTCTTCAGTGTTAGCACCTGATGCACCGCCAATTACATTAACGACTAACTTAGGTCGCAGCTGCGGTGAATGCTTAACGAGTTCTGATGTAGCGCGAATTAAAACTTCTGGTCCCTTGTGCGGCTGAATGCGCCCAACAAAGCTAACTACTAAAGCGTCGCGATCGATACCCACAAAATCACGGGCTGCGGTACGGCCATCACCTTGGGTAAATGTATAAAGATCAACACCTGGAGTTACTACATGAACCGTATCTGGACATGCTTCATAGAGTGAAACAAGGCTGGCAGCTTCAGCATCGGTATTTGCAATGAGCGCTTGGGCCGCAGCAACTACTTGTGTTTCACCTTGCACGCGAATCATTGGTTCTGGAACTTCGCCTTCAGCTAAATTCAAATTCTTAACGCGGGCCATTGTGTGCATGGTGTGAACTAAGGGTATACCAAGCTCTTTAGCCGCAGGCATCGCAACTTTTCCAGAGATCCAATAGTGCGAATGAATAACATCATAATTTTCTTCTCTAGCAATTCGTGAAAACTCTTTTGATAATCCCAAAATATGCGCAGGAAGCTGTTCTTTAGTTAACGCGCCGTGCCCGCAATCAAAGTGGCGAACGCGTACGCCTTTAGAAATTTCAACAATCTCTGGTTGTTCGGCATTGGTGCGGCGAGTGAAGATATCTACTTCAACTCCCATTGCCGCCATACGTTGGGCAGATTCAACAACATAGATGTTCATGCCACCAGCATCACCAATACCTGGTTGATCCAGAGGTGATGTGTGCACCATCAAGGTTGCAATGCGCCCGTTCATGCTTCAAGGGTACGGGCTATTAGAAGGTTGCGCGAATGCTGCCGACGGTCTTGCCCCCGCCTAAAGTATTTTCTTCTTGCTCGTGCGTATCTATTCCAAGAATTTTTAAGGCTGCAGCCGTTACTGCCGGCACTGCCCGCGCATTGCCATCACTAATCTTTAATGCCAAAGTCCGCCCATCTGGCATAGATGCAACGTTGATCGCTTCGGCACCATCTTTCATAAACAAGCCTTCAATATTTTGCATCATTCTGGTTGCAAGACGTCCTTGACCTGAAACCATCTCAGGAAAATCTCTACACGCTTGTGCAATGCATTGATGAACAGGATCAGTTGAAATAGTTAACGTGCGAATAGCCCGAGCCAAACCAAGAAGTGAAAACAAAAACAATGGCGCACCGCAACCATCCACTGTTGTATTAACAATGCTTTCACCGCTCATCATCTCTACTTCTTTAGCAATTGCAATTTGTAGAGGATGATCTGGGTTTAAATATGAATCAATGGGCCATCCATTGATGTGGCATGTCAGAATCATTCCTGCATGCTTTCCGCTGCAGTTCATTGCAAGACGTGTTGATTGTGCAGTGCGCCGTAACTCTTCATCAAGTGGTCTATCCATTACGCACTGCAATGAAAGTTCATCAAGGCCGGCCTTAGCCAAAATAGCTTGGGCGCCGCTTTGATGCAGGCTTGTACCGGCATGTGATGCGCAGACTAAAGCCAATAAACGTGGTTCTAGATCAAGACCTGCGCGAACCATTGCCGATGCTTGAATAGATTTAAGTGATGAACGTGAATAAATAGACAGAGTTGGATCGCCTTTTTGAAAAGCAATTGAACCATCGGCGGCAAGAACGACAACGTGTCCGGCATGAACCGATTCAACTTTTCCACCGCGTGTTACTTCGGCTAGAACTTCACCCAACATCATTCGGTAGAACGTGGAAGTGATGACCACACATGTGCTTGAAGCTCTTGTCCTTCAGCAGCCATGTCATAGGCATAAAAAAGTTCGCCAGCAACGAGTCCGTACAAGCGAACACCTGCTGTAACAATCTTTGCAGTCGGTGCTGAATAGCCCTGATCCATTACTAGTTGAATCTTTGGACCATCAAAAGTTCCAACCCAGCCTTCAGTAATTCCGGTGCTGTGCGAAATCAAAACCTCTAAAACATTATTTGGCTTAACGCGCCAAAAACCAACTTCGGATGCACCCGGCCGAAGAATTTCACCGTCGGCATCAATAATCCATGAACGTGAAAAATAGTTAAGGAAATTGCGGCCGTCATGGTTAAAAACAACTTCATGCGCAAATTCAAAACCTTCGATCGTTGGATATTCGCCACGACCTTTACCGCGCCATGTACCTACTAGCCATGCCAGTGGATTGAGATCTGGGTGCAGACCTTCAGGAATTGTGAAAACCATTTATGGACGTCCTCTAAATTTGGGTGAACGACGGGCTTGCGATTGACGTCCACGAAATGCATAAAAAATGAGCGCAATACCTAAAGCGATGGCAACTAAGCCAAGGATTACTGAAGTAAAAAGCTCCACACGCCAAATCTTAGCGGTTAAACAATGACCTGCTGTGATGCTGGAATTCCATCGATGCTCAGCGTGGAATCTGTTGGTGTGTTTCGCTTTATCATCGCTAAAGCAATCGTGCCAAGTTCATGGTGGCGGGCTACTGTGCCAATAAAGCCAACAACTACGCCATCATTTTCAACTTTTGTGCCAGTTGCCGGAAAGCCAACATCGCTGCCATCAAGGTGGAGCATTACTAATCTGCGCGGTGGATTGCCTAAGTTAAAAATCTTGGCCACAGTTTCTTGTCCACGGTAACAACCCTTATTCATATGCACTGCGCCATTGAGCACGCCAAGCTCGTTAGGGATTGATTTATGATCAGTTTCAAAACCAATGCGTGGGCGGTGCGCAGCTACACGTTCTGCATCTAAAGCCCATGTACCAACTTGTGTAGCAACTGCATTAAATGTTTGTGCCATTTCTTCAACTTCATTGCGGGGAACAAGCGCGAACGGCCCACCTAATTCAGTTGTTGCACCTGGTGCACGCAAAACTGCATATTCAGATGTTGCATCACGCACTTCAACTTTGAGCATAAATCTCATCTTGGTTAAATACGCAACCAAAGTATCGGCATATCCAGGGTCTAAAACCAACCAAGAAGTATTTCCATCATCGACGACATTAAATTGATATTCAACGTGACCTTGTGGATCCAAAATCATTGCTGATTTCCAGACACCGACCTCCAAATCACTGAGAAACTGGGTTGTTAAATCATGCAACCATTTCAGGCGATCATCACCGCTGACTGCAACAACAGAAAGATGTGAAAGATCAGCCCAAGCTGTGCCAGCTTCAAGTGCGCGTTGTTCTTTTACTGGTTCACCAAAATGCCAGATTGCACCTTTATCAGGTCCGGCTTCAACTAATACAGCGCTCATTGGCAGTTAGAACAGGTTCCATAAATAGCAAAGTGTGAAACATCTGTCTTAAATCCATATTCATCCGAAAGCGCATTAACAAATGTTGCAGCGATATCTAATGGTGCATCACCAACGGCTTCGCATTTTCCACATACCAAGTGCAAGTGAGTCAGCTCTTCTGCTGCATGGTAAGTAGCGCCGCCATGACCTAAGTGCGTGTGCTGTACTAAGCCGACATTTTCTAGAGTTTCTAAGTTGCGATACACCGTTGAAAGATTAATACCTGGATGAGTAAGGCGTACTTTTTCGGCGACTTCTTCAGGCGTTGAATGCCCTAGTTCGCGCACAGCAGCAAGGACTAATTCGCGCTGAGGTGTTAAACGTAAACCCTTATCGCGTAGCTCGTTCTTTTCTGCCATGAGGCAAGCCTACCTTGCGCAGCACAATTGGATACCTCTGTTTATGCGGGGTATTCTCTGCCAATGGCCAAGGTATTGCTACTGACGAACACGCTTGGTGCTAGTGCTGAGGTTTTACCCGCACTAGGTTTGCTTCAGCACAATGTTCGCATCTTGCCTGCCGAAGCATCTGTATTAGTTGATGCACCCGATGTTGATGTTTTATTAATCGATGCACGCCGCGAATTACCTGCAGCGAAATCATTAACTAAGTTAATTACTACAACTGGAATTGGTTGCCCAATTATTGCAATCACAACTGAAGGTGGCTTATCTGCATTTAACGCCGACTGGGGAATCGGTGATGTAATTCTTGATACTGCAGGTCCTGCCGAAGTTGATGCACGAATTCGTATAGTTTTAGGTAAGCAAGCAGCTGCTGCGCTCGAAAATGATCCACATAACGGTGAGATTAGAAGCGGCGATGTTTCAATTGATGAATCAACATATACCGCCCGCCTTAAAGGTGAAGTCCTTGATTTAACTTTTAAAGAGTTCGAATTACTAAAGTATTTAGCTCAGCACCCTGGTCGCGTTTTTTCTCGCGCACAGTTGTTACAAGAAATCTGGGGCTATGACTATTTCGGTGGCACTCGCACAGTGGACGTGCACATTCGTCGTCTGCGTTCAAAGCTTGGTCCAGAGTTTGAAGCAATAATCGGAACCGTGCGAAACGTGGGATATCGCTTCACTGTCGATGCCTAAGCCATGCGTCATATTCTCAAGCTTCATCGCTACTTAAATAGGGATTCACTTCCTCAAGTTGCTCATGACTACACAATCGAAACCTTTGATGCAGCTATTCATAAACAAGCCTGGCTTGATTTAAATAATGCAATCTTTACTAATCACCCAGATCAAGGAAATTGGGCCATGGCGGATTTAGAACACCGTATGGCCGAACTGTGGTTTGATTCGAAAGGATTCTTTTTAGCAACTGAAAATAGTCAGATTGTTGGCTTTGTTTGGACCAAGATTCATCAGGATTTAGTTAATCAAGATCCAGTGGGTGAGCTCTATGTAGTTGGCACTGCCCCAGATCACCATGGGCGGGGTATCGCTCGCGCGCTTTCAGTCGAAGCGATTAACTACTTTGTTTCAAAGGGTTTAAAGCATGCGATGTTGTATGTAGATGCCGATAACGACAAAGGCCTAAAGCTTTACGATTCTTTAGGTTTTAATTAAGCAATAAAAAAGAGCCAGGGGAACTGGCTCTTTTTTTTTATGCGCCTACTTATTAAGGTCGAACAGGTTTAGTTGGTCGCACAGGCTTTGCAGGAATGCTGGCCTTTGCAGCCGTGACTGCAGCCTTGAAAGCATCACGTGCAGCTTTCTTAGCTTCAGGTGTTGTTGCTGTAGCAATTGCTGCATCGCGTGCAGTTTTTGCTGCGGCAATTACAGGTTTGATAGCTGCAATAGCGCTTTCGCGCGCATCATGGGCTGCTTTAAAACTTGCTTGCGCGGTTTTAAATGTTGCCTTAGCTGCCTCGAACGCTGCTTTTTGTTCTGGAGTTAATGCAACCTTCTTAACAACCGGAATTGTTGTTTCAGCGGCGGTGGCTCCAGAAACGCCCACAAGTCCAAATAAACCAACAGCAATCAATGCTGCGATAGATCGTTTTAGCATGGACATGAAAACCCTCTTCTCTTCCACAACCTCTTGCGTATAAGGAAAAAATAGAGTCTGTGCGTGTGGCAAGGCTTTGTTTAGCTTGTGAACTCTTTGTGAAAATTAAGCAAGGAGTTCTTTTAAGCCCGCAATCAAGCGATCAACATCATCGCGCGTTGAATATGGCGCTAAACCCCCACGCAAGGCACCGGCATCGCCAAGACCCAATGCGCGTGAGACTTCTAGAGCATAGAAGTTCGAGGCAGGAAGTGTGACGCTTTTAATCGCCATAGCTTTATAGATATCCGCGCTGTTATGTCCGGCAAATGAGAAGTAAATTGTTGGTGTGCGGTGCTTGGCATGGCCATACAAAGTAACTCCCGGCAATGCTGCGACCGAACTTTCTAAATACTCAAGTAGTTCATCTTCATACTTTTCTAGCGCGTTCATTGAGTTAACAATCTTTTCCCGGCGCGTTGTTCCATTACCTGGGGCCATTTCGGCAATGAAGTTAACGGCGGCAATGCAGCCAGCCATTAATTCATAAGGAAGCGTTCCAAACTCAAAGCGCTCTGGAACAATATTTGTAGCCGGTAACAACTTGTCATTATTAAGCGTTTCAAGCAATGCAGGTGATGCTGCCAAAGCGGCGCAGTGTGGACCCATTAATTTATAGAAAGAAAAACCAAAAAAGTCAGCACCAATTTCTTTAGCGCTTATTGCAGCATGTGGAGTTAAGTGCACGCCATCAACATAAAACAGAGCCCCAACTTTGTGTACAGCTGCACCTATTGCCTTTAAATCAGGGCGTGTACCGATTGTGTTTCCGGCGCCTGTAATTGCAACTAACTTAGTTTTAGACGATAAAACGGCTTCAACGGCGGCAACAGTGATTTCTGTTGTTGCAAGATCTAATTCGGCCCAGCGCACAGTTGCACCAACAGCTTCTGCAGCTTGAATCCAAGGACGAACATTTGAATCATGATCAAGACGGCTAACAACTACTTCATCGCCGGGTCCCCAGTTTTTAGCAAGAGTGCGTGAAAAGTCGTAGGTAAGTTGTGTCCAAGAGCGTCCATATACAACTCCGCGGGGATCAACATCAATGAGATCGCCAACTGCTTGGCGAAAACCCAACACATACTCTTCAGCGTTTTTCTCTGACTCGGTATTAACGTTGCGGTTAGAAATCGGCTTTGTTATCGCATGGGCAATTGCTGCGCCCACGACGAGTGGAACTTGAGAGCCTCCGGGGCCATCAAAGTATGCAAGGCCAGTGTTGAGTGAAGGAAAGTGAGAGCGGATTTTATTAACGTCGTAAGTCATGGCCGGCAGATTATCAGGAATTACACAACAAGGGCCCGAGTGTTGTCCAAGGTCATGGTCATGCTCTGTATTAACCTAAAACCATGGGGCTTTTCTGTCCCGGCATTAAAATTGAATGGAGATTCATATGCAGGTCAAGAGAAAATCCGTAGCTTCAACAGCTGTGCTGGCAGGGTTATTACTTTCTTTGCTCAATGCCATTCCAGCTCAAGCAGCTCCAGCAGTTGCTTTGACTGTTAATGGCGTTGCAATTACCACTGCAACTTCGTCTTCGACGCCAGCAAGTGTTTCTGTACCCTTTGATAATTCAGTTGATGCTCCAGAAGCAGTTCGTTTTTCTCTCACAGGGATTGATACTGGATCAACAGTCACAGTGTCTGCTACAAATGCATTCATCGTGTCAACTCTGTCGACAACACTTAACCCAATAAAGAGTAATTCAGGCGTTGCTTCAGCTAGTTATAGCGTTGGAACTGGAACTACTTCTGAGTTTTATGCATATACAAAGTCAACTGCACTTGGAACCATCATAATTACTAACGCCGGAAGCACTTTTACATATTATCTAAAGGGAATTGCAGGGCCTGCATACACCATTTCATACACCGCGCCTGCAACACCATATACATCAACAATTTCTAAGCAGAGCGCAGTAATTTCTGACATCTTTGGAAACAAAGTGGTTGGTGTTACACCAGCACTTGCTCTCATCAATCTCACTTCTACAACCCCAACTGCAACTAGTGCAGAAGGTGTTTCAGAATTTACCATCACTTATCCTTCAGTTCCAGGACAAAGTGCATTATCTATATCGATTACTGCTACCGATGTTGTTGGACTACCAGCGGCAGTAAAAGCGATTACAGCTTTCATTAATGTCGCTGATCCAGCAAGTGCCCTTGCTGCCGAAAAAGCAGCACATGCAGTTGAGAAAGCAGCGGCAGATGCGGCCCTTGCTGCTGAAAAGGCTGCTCGTGCATCTGACAAAGTAGCGGCAGATGCGGCCCTTGCTGCTGAAAAAGCTGCTCGCGCAGCTGACAAGGCAACAACAGATAGAAGCATCGCAACTCTTACTGCTCAAATTGCTAGCTTAAAAGTTCTTTATAACAAGCTGGCAACAAAATTCAAGCAAAAGAAAATCAACTAAGAATCCATTTAAAAATACCGCCTGAGTAATCAGGCGGTATTTTTATTTCCTAAAATTAATTAACTAGTTCGGCGCACATAGCCCTGAAAGCTTTTGTATGCGCGTCAACATCGCCGGCAGTTGTATCTGGACACATCAACGCCATATTGTGGAAAGGCGTAATCAAAAATCCATCATTGAGCATGCGCAAATGTATGTACTGCTCTAATTCAAAATCGCCCGCATTGTTAGCATCGGCGCCTGTTATTGGCGCGGTTTTACCAAACATGTATTCACCGCGCGCACCTAAACGATTGCACGTCCAAGGCAAATCAAACTCTTTGATTGCACCATCTACGCCATCAGACCAACGTGTACCTAAATCAATCATGTGGTCAAAGTTTTTTTGTGTTAAAACTTGTGTCAACGTTGCGCGCATGGATGCAAGAGATAAGGCGTTTCCAGCTAAAGTTCCACCGATTCCACCCGTATCAATAATTTCAAGTTCAACCATGCGTTTAATATCATCAGCAATCTTTTGAGTCATTCCGAAGGTTCCAGTTGGTATGCCGCCTGCAATTGCTTTACCAATAGTTAAAAAATCTGGCTTTAAGCCACGATCTGCCGTCATTCCACCAGGGCCAACTGAGATTGTGTGAGTCTCATCAATAATCAAAATCGTGCCGTACTTCTTAGCAAGCTCTTGTACTGCTTCTAAGTAGCCAGCTTGAGGCAAAACGATTCCAACGTTTGTCATTGCAGGTTCCATCAAGATTGCAGCAACATCACCGTGAGCTAACGCTTTTTCCATTCCGGCGATATCGTTAAATTCCACAACGCGAGTTGTTTGATCTAGGGCAACAGGTGCACCGATATTTCCTTCACGTGCCACGGTATTGCCAGCATCATCTAGTGTTGCAAAAGTTTCATCGACTGAACCGTGATAACAACGATCAATCACAATAATCTTTGATCGCCCAGTAATCATGCGGCTATAGCGAATAACGTGTCGGTTAGCATCGGTAGCTGAAACTGTGAACTGCCACAGTGGCAAACCAAAACGATTTGCCAGTTCGGCCGAAACAATTGCTGCATCGGCCGTTGGCAACATGGCAGTAATGCCTTTGCCAACTTGTTCGCGTATTGCATTTACGGTTGCATCAGGTGAATGCCCAGTCATAGACCCGGTATCGCCTAAACAAAAATCAATATAGGTATTGCCATCTACGTCGGTAAAGCGCGCACCTTTAGCTTCTTTAACAAAGACTGGATATGCACCTGGCCACTTAGCCATCCATGACATAGGAACTCCACCAGGCATGTGTGCTTGACCCTGCTTAAAGAGTTGACCAGATGTTGGATGCAAAAGAAGAAAACGTTCATCTTCTTTTTTACGTAACGTTGCTAAGTTGTCGCGATTAATCATGTGCTGATTCTATTCAAGGGATTCAAAAACAAACAAAGCTTCAATGTAGTTCTCACCTGTAATGCCTAAATTTTGTGCATCAGGGGGAGCAGTCTGCGGTTCAATACATACACCGTCAGGATCTTCGTTATAAACAACCCACCATGGCGCATCGCATTCAATAGAAATTCGTGCAACATCTTCCCAAACAACGGCCGGGGTACCTTTGATTCCAGTAAAGGCGTCATCCCACGGTTGCGGAGTAGGTGCGCTGCGTTCTCCAGTTGGAAGTCCATCGTTTCCGCGAACTAACATTTCGGTTGCATCAAATTCAATTTCAGCGCTACCACCACGGTCAAGATCACGAGCGAACCAAGGATGAAACCCCATCCAAGCCGGTAATTCACAACCATTAGGTTCATATTCAAGTGACCAACGCACCGCATCATCTAAAACTTCAATTGATTGTTCAACCGTTGCTCCGTTGTATGGGGCAGGTAAATGTAAGAGTGAACGTCCTGGACCGATTTCCTGCCAAGAAGAAGTTAAACCGTAGCCATGTATGGCATGTGGTGGATCAATTGTTGTTGGAAGTTGAATCTCTCGTCCGGCTGCATCTTTGATTAAACCTTCATTAATGCGCCCAGCCCATGGTGCCATTGCATACCAGCCTGATTTACTAACCGGCCCACGAAATGGAACCGCAAATTCATTATCACGCCATTTAATCGATGTAATGCGTGCGCCGAAGTCGTCATCAATTGCAATCTGGAATTCAGCATCATCAATAAACTGCATTATTTTTCCATCGCTTCTAATAGTTCGTGCGTTCGTGGAGGCTGTGCGCCAGCACGTGAACAAGTAATACCAGCAGCTATTGCTGCCTTGTGTAGAACTTCATTTAATACATGACCTGTTAGCCCATGCACTGAATGCATAATAATACCTTCAACAACAATTGCCCCGACAGTATCGCCAGCACCAACTGTGTCTACGACATTTACTTTCACGGCATCTACTTCTTCCATGCCATGTTCGGTAAATCCAATCAGTCCATGGGTTCCCCGCGTTACAACAACGCAGCTGACACCTGCAGCAATCCAGCGATGTGCCACGGAGTCTAAGGAATCTTCGGGGTACAGCCATTTAATATCGTCATCACTTACTTTTACAACGGATGAAATACTGACCCATTTTTCAACAGCAGCAGCGTATTTTTGGCGATCGCTCATTACTGTTGGGCGGATATTTGGATCAAAAACTATTGGTGCGAATTCACCTACTTGTACCGCCCAATCAAATAAAACACTTGAGCCTGGTTCGACAATTGTTACTAGAGTGCCAATGTGTAATACCGAAGGTTTTAATCTCTCAGGATCAGGAAGCCATGATTTATTAAAATCAAAGGTAGCCGTTCCATCGATAAGAAACGCATAGCTAGCAGAACCCTTTGAATCTAAAGTTACCGTTGCTGTACATGTTGGTTTATCGCTACTTAACGATAAATCTAAGCCAACACCATCGCGGCTTAACTCTTTACGTGCACTGACACCATATGAATCAGTTGATATTCCATCTATGAAATCAACGTCGTAACCTAAACGCGCCAAAGCTTTAGCAGTATTTGCTGGGCCCCCGCCAACAACAGGGCCCGTTGGCAAGATGTCTATTAAAACTTCTCCACATACCCATATGCTCAAGGCAGTTCGCCTTTGCGAGCTAAAAACTCGGTTAATACTTCAACGCCTAATAGATGGTCTTGCACTTGTGGTAAACCACTTATCAATAAAATTCCCAAGCAACCAAAACCTGAAACATTAAGCGGTAATCCTCCACCATGAATGGCATGTGTTTCTTCGGGTAAACCCTTAGAGGAATACCAATCAATTCCTTGTTCTTCGGCTAAAACTCTTTCATACATTGTCGAATTCCCTGTTGCTAAAACAACCGCTGCTTTGCGTGCGATCCATGAATCATTAACCGCATCCGATCCGGGTAACGATGCATGAAAGACGATCCAATCTTTTAATCGCACTTGCACAGCGATTGGTACCCCGCGTTCAAATCCAAGGTCTAATGCGATTTCGCCGATTTCGATCGCTTCTTTCTGCGATAACGACGGCAGTTCCAGGGTCTTGGCTTCTAACGCCAACCCTGCACTTGTAAAGCCACCCGTCGTTTCGACCACGCACTAATTGTGCCTTATTGTGCGTACATGATCACTATCGCCGAAACTGACCTTGTCGTTCATCCGCTGTGCCTTGGCAGTAACATCTTTGGCAGCAATGCCAACGAGGTGCAATCCCATGCAGTTATGGATGCCTATGCACATCTAGGTGGCAACTTCATCGACACTGCCGATATGTATAACCAGTGGGTAGAGGGCCATGTTGGCGGTGAATCTGAAACTGTTATCGGTTCCTGGATCAAATCTCGAAGTAACCGAGCATCAATGGTGATTGCAACAAAAGTTTCAAAAATGGATACTCGCCCGGGTTTGTCAGCTAAGAATATATTTGCAGCCTGTGAAGAATCTTTAAACCGATTACAAACTGATTACATCGATTTGTATTACAGCCATGAAGATGATCAAAGCGTTTCATTAGAAGAAACTTTAGGCGCATATGCGCAGTTAATTGCCCAAGGAAAAGTGCGATATATCGCGGCCTCTAACTTCACACCAGCTCGTTTGCATGAGTCCATAAAATTTAGTGAAGATAATAACTTGCCTGCTTACGTAGCTGTGCAAGATCTCTACAATCTTGTAGATCGTAAAAGCTACGAAGGTGAAATGTCCCAAACAGTTGCAGAACTTGGCATCTCTAACATTCCTTTCTATGGCATTGCCCGGGGATTTCTTACAGGAAAATATCGCCCAGGAATTACAGATGTAGATTCAATGCGCGCAGCTGGTGCACGTGAATATGCCAATGAAAAAAACTATGCAGTTCTTATTGCGATGGATGAAATTGCCAAAGGGCATAAGACGTCTTTGGCGGCAATTGCTCTTGGTTGGCTGCGTGCTCAACCAACTGTCAGTGCACCCATTGCATCTGCTCGCACGGTGGACCAACTCAATGAAATTATGCAGGTTATTGAATTAACTACGGCAGAAGTTGAAACACTTAACGCTATTTCTGCTTAATTACTTCTTTCTAAACCCTGACGGGCAATAAGGCTTTATTGCAGTAACTTTCTTGGTCAATTTTCCTTTGGTACAAATAATCGTGACTTTCTTGGGAACGGCTGCTTTCTCGGCGGCTGCTTTCTCGGCGGCTGCTTTCTCGGCGGCTGCTTTCTCGGCGGCTGCTTTCTCGGCGGCTGCTTTCTCGGCGGCTGCTTTCTCTGCCACACGTAAAGCAATCAAATTTTGCTTATTCGTACGGCTATTTTCAAATATGGCAACTGCTTCTGGCGAACTAACCAAGTTCTTCGGAATTATAGTCAGATCTAAATTAAGCTCCTTTATATCGTTTATCAATAATTCAAAATCAGCTGTGCGGTAGATAGAACTAACATTTGATGGATTCAAAACATCAAAAACAGCAAAATAGCTTACATTTGGGTCGGTATAGAGAGTTATTGGTGGTCTCATCTCTTGCTCAAGTAAATAGACAAGTAGTGCTGACTTTTCTCCACTATTTACTATCTCTAATACATAGGCTTTGTCACTTGATACCTTTAATAGTGTGATTGAATCCTGTTTAACATTTGTTATTGAAATTCGATTATCAGCTTTTAATTGATTTACAGCTGATCCATATTCTGAACATTTAAAGTTTTCAATTGGAAACCATCCCAAGACAGCTTTTTCGTAATTCAAAAGTGCACGGGAACCACCGGCCATCATAGAATAATAGCCTGGCCCAGAACCACTTCCATATAAATCGGTCAAGCCGAAGTTATGTAGCAATTCATGGGCAATTATGTCAATCCCCATATGGCTATCTAGAAGAATTGCATTATCAATGTAGCCGTCTTGAGTTAGCACAGATTTGAAAAAGTCTTGATTTGCAGCTTCATAACTATTTCCTTGACTGTCCCTAAAAAACTGCATTGCTTCGGCGATATAAAAGGATTTATCTAAGTTATTTCCTTCTAGTATCACGCTATCAAAATTCGAAAAATTTACTGTTGCATCAGCCTTGATAAGGCTTTTTTTGACAAATCCCCAAGTTGATTTATTGAGGTCTCTCTCACTCCAGCCCGTGTTTCTCATAAGGTAAAATTGTCTAAATTCTGCAGATGTGTTGCCTGAATTCAAACTAGGCAAGAAAACAAATTCTATATTTACCTTTTGATCAGAAACGTCCCTAATTCTCGATGCAGCTTGCAAGTAATCAGATTTTTCAGAATCTGATAGCTCTTTCACGCTTCCATCTGTGAAATAGTATGGCAAAACTGCAACTCTAACTTTTGATTTATTTCCCAGCCTTTGAGGACTTAATGGTTTTCCAAGTGAGACCACTTGATGAACAGAGGTGTTTAGAAGACAATCACTATAATTCAGATCTGCTCGGGCAGTATTTAAACCTGAAAAGAGCAAAATAGATAAGAGAGCTGCTATTTGCAATCTCTTCATGTTCAAAGTGTAAGCGCTCTATGGGGAATAAGCCCTACCCATATGGAGATTAATTCAGATATGGCTCACTTGATTTTTAGTCACTAGATGGAATGCGCCAGAACCAAATAAAAGCGGCAATCCAATATGCACTAGCTAGTGCAATTACTGGCGTACCTAGTGGGGACGTCCATTTATAAACAACTAACGCCAGTACAACAAAACTAGCCTGCATTCCCCACAGGCAATACGCAGTACCGCGTTTGCTAAAACCTTTGCGCATTAACCGGTGGGATAAGTGATCTTTGCCCCCAGTAAGTGGAGAAATCCCTCGACTAATACGTGAAAAAACTGCGATGCACGTATCCAGAATTGGTACTGCCAGCAAAATCGGTAGCAGCGCAACTGAATTCCATTTGGGCATAATCGCTGGATTTAAACGGATTGTTAAGACGCTCACAATGATGCCTAAGAAAAGTGCGCCGGCATCACCCATATAAATCTTGGCCGGAGATTTATTCCACAATAAAAATCCAAAAGTTGCTCCAGCAGTTACAACTGCCAGAGCTGAAACTAATTCCTGCTTTTGCATGATTGCAATGGCTGCAATACCTAAAGTCGAAATAGCCACAGTTCCCGCAGCTCCGCCATCCAAATTGTCAAAGAAGTTTATGGAGTTACAGATTCCGACTATCCAGACAATATTAATAATGAGATCTAAAGCTCGATTTCCAACTGGTGAACCAACAATATTTTGGCTAATCAAAAAGAGCGCTACGACTGATCCAACTGCCGATTGAAAAAATAACCGTGGAAGCGGAGGTAAACCTCGTAAGTCATCAATCAAACCCATAATTCCTAAAAGAACAGCCGGCAACAATGCATAGGAATTCAATGGAAAAGTAGTCTCCGTGTTATCAGAATATAAAACAGAGGCGTATGAAATCACTGTAATTGTTAAAGCTATGGATACTCCACCTAAATATGGCACAGGCTCTTTTTGAGTTTTACGTTCCAAGTTGGGTAAATCCATAGCGCCTAATTTGATTGCAAGAGCACGCACTGGCCAAGTTAATAATCCGCTAAGTGCAAATGCGGCTATGCCAAGAAGGATGTATTCGACCGCGGAAATGCTCACGGGGTTGAGTATATGTGGGGCTTTACCCCTTAAGGCGTGAGGCCATGGTGAGTGCAACTTGTAGCCATGTGGCAACTTGAGCGTCAGTAAATGGGGTTTCATTTGTCGTCATTACATACAACCCAGTCAGCATGGCTCCATTGAATTGATAGAAACCTAGTAATTGACGTGTTCGAATTCCGGAATCAATTGTGGCTCGTACAAATACTCGTGATCCTTCAGCGGCAACACCATTTGGAATATTTATAATTTCTGTAAATGTGTAGGGAACTAGCGCACCGGTTGCGTCTTTATAGCCTTTATCAATTTGGCATTGTGACAAGGTTTTTACTAATTCTTTTTGTGCACTTTGAGCTGCTGAAGCAGATGAGTATTTAACAACTTCAGTTGAGAGAAATGAGTAAATGCTTCCGGGCTTAGTTGCGGTGACTTGACGACGTTCTACGCGATCTTTTTCTGAAGCATACGTTGCATTACATAGATCTAAAGTTGGATCATCAGTAGTTGTTCCTCCACCCATAGGCAGGACAGTCCATTCCTGGCTGAAATCACCGCGGTTAAAACCAAACTTTGAAAGGGCTACTTGCTTATCGTCAGTTAACGATAGATCAGTAGTTGCTGGCAAACGATCTAGGGGAGTTTGGTTAGTAAAGCTTGATGTCAACGAACTTACTCCAACTAATACCAAGTTACTTCCACTTACTCGCACAACTTTCTTCAAACTGCCGACATCAAAACTTGCACCAACACGTAGCTTGGCTACCTGAGAATCTGGAATTGTTGCTAAGTTTTTTGTTCCTATGCTTACGCTACCGGAGCCTGCTCCGACAAGAACATCGTTTCGCCCTTTTATACTAAAACTTGCCGAGCACTTGCCCGAGCATTTCAATGCTCCAACGCCATAAGCAGCAGCTGCAGAGGTCCACTTACCCGTGCGTGAAGATTTATCGCCTGATACAAAAGAGTTTGCAATTGATAAATCACCGGTAACACCATTACCTATGCAGTCAAAAACTTGAGCTTTAGCGGTAATTGCAACGTTATTTGTTAACTTAAAAACTGGTGCGGTTTTGGCGCTGCTACTTTGCAAGACTAAGCCTTCATCATTTACTAAATTGGTTTGGCATAAACCGCTACCAGTGTCTTTGGCCCCAGACCAGGCAGTACTAATTTGATCACCATTTATGGCAGTGACGTTGAAATCATTAGTAACTGTTGGACGTGCACGATCAATAACTACTTGTACCGGTTTAGACCATTCACTTTTATTGCCGGCAATATCAATAGCTCGAAGAGAAAACATGTAAGAACCTTCGGGCAAATCGCGTACACGAACAGTGACTGGTGCAGAGAATGGATTTAGGAACGTTGGGTACCACTTGTCGGTCACTGTAATTGGAATATCACTTACAACGCCATCAACAGAGACTTGGTAGTTTGCAATTGCCGTTTCGGCATCTTGATATCCCGGTTTAGTAATCTCAATTCCTGGATAGCGCCATTCGCTCACATCAAGAAGGGCAGGTACAGGTGGGGCAGTCACATCTGCTTTTCGCTTAATTGTTACGACAGCGCCAGTATCTGATGTCGTTGCACTAACTGTGATGTTGCCTGAATACAGCGCGCCATTGGTAGTAGTCATAGAACCCGATGTGCGCGACAAAATATATTTGTAGTTATCCATATTAAGCATCCATACATCAGTGCCCAACCAGTCACCAAATTCAGATGCCGCAGCATCTTCGGGGTTAGGTGAAACTACAGATGAAATTGGTGGTGGATCTAAGCGATATACAACCAGACCTGCTTTATAAAGAAGATTCGGGTTTGCGCGGCGATATTCGATCCAGTAAGCCGCGTTGCCATCACGCAAGTAAATTGCTTTCAGACCTTTTGAAAAATCACTAGGCGATAACGTTAACGTTTCACTTTGCCACACTTGTTTGACTTGTGAATCATCGAGATAACCCATGCGCCACTGGTGATACGTATTGAGCGTTGAGTTTGTATCGATATTACCCATGACATCGATAACTCCGCCGTATTCAACGGCTTTGCAATCTTCACCCCATGGTCCATCTAGCTTGTTTGAATCGCACCGCAATAAGTTTGAGTGCCCTAAACCAAATGTGTGACCGAGTTCGTGAGCAATAACAAATGCTGATCCCGAATCATGTAAAACTAATGCACCACTTAACGATTGTGCTCCACCCATAGGCGCACGGCCCGACCATACACACCCAGCTTTTGGCGCAGCAATAATTAAATATCGCTTGCTGTAATTAGCGATTCCCAAACGCTTATATGCCTCGATGCGCATGGTGTTAATAAAATCTGTTGCCGCGGTGCCAGTACATGGCATACGTGTTAGCAATGTAATTGGCGCAGCTAAAACTTGACCAGATTTAAAAGAGATAACACGATCAGTTGGTGCATCAACCAACGTTGTGTATGACTTCCAGCGCGCATTAACATCGGTGTCAACAGTTGCCGCAATTTCATTTACCGTTGCAGGCAACGCTATTGAACCAGGCCAGTTCACTGAAACAATATCGATAACGCGTTCGTCAACAGCCAGCGCCGGAGTTAGCCCAAGGCCAACAAAGCCAACAAGTATGGCTACAAATATCGATAGGCTTTTTCTTGATAGTCGTTGTCGCACGATGAGCATCTTAGATAGACCACGCAGAATTTTCATGTCGATCGATAACCCAGACCTGGTAGCCGGCTAATTCGGGCTGTGAAAACCATTTAGCCCCATCTTGCCCGGCAACCATGACGGCCGTTGCCAACGCATCACACAACCAACCCTGGGCGCCAACTATGGTGGCTGACTTTGCCCCAATTGCAATCATGCCCGTATAAGGATCTGTGATGTGTGCACCGCGTTCATATGTTCCAGATGTTGCAATTGCGCCATCGGTAATTTCGAAAACTTGCAAAACTTCAGCCGTGTTATCGGGGTTAACAACACCGATTTTCCAGGGCTTAACGACACCATCGGCCGTATCAAAATATCCACCACGCAGCGCTAAATCTCCAGCTGCATTGACTTGCACGTGCTGGGCACCAGCGGCTACTAACAAATCTGCACAGATATCGGCAGCCCACCCTTTAACTAATCCAGATGGATCAAAGCCACCAGCAACTGCCCACGGATCAAATGCATCATCACTTAAGTACTTTGCTTGCTCACACAATTGCCAGACTTCTTGCACTGATGCAGGGCAATCAGCAATCTCTACTTTTGCCTTACGCAAACGCGATACCCACGAAGAATCAATATAGGTAGAAAAATCGGCATCAATACCGCTGCAGAATTCCTGAACAGTTTGCATAGCTGCATTTAATTGATCTGCACCTACAGTATTAGATGCGATATCCACATCCACAACCGTTCCCCACACAGGAAACTGCGAGCGCAGATGATTCATGATGCGAGCCTACCCAAAGCCTTACAAACCAGCTTTAGCCAAGGCCCCTTGTAAAGATTTATACCAACCGTACGAGGTATATGAAGCCCCCGATGCTCCCTGAATCGCATCAGATTGCGCGGCCAAAGTCTGCTTGCGCAAAGTTGGTGTTGCCATATCAGTCCAGCGTTGGCTGCGTCCGCTTGGCGCTTGAATCGCTTTTGCATCAGTAATCGTTCCATCTTTGACAGTTATCTGTACTTGTACGTTTCCATAATTAACATAAACCGATGGTCCGACAAATGTTCCTGTTACACCTTTTGAAGCAGGCGCCGGAGCTGCAGTTGTTTTCGTTGCAGTAGGTGTTGCAGATGAAGTTGCGCTAGCCGTTGCAGATGCAGTTGCTGCAGCCGTGGCCTGCGCAGTTGCGCTAGCCGTTGCAGACTTAGTTGTCTTTGATTTCTTAGTTACAACCGGTTTTGATGTCGCGCTCTTTGTAGCACTTGCTGTTGCAGATGATCGTACTGTTGGTGTTGACGCTGCTGCTGGTGTTGATCCACCGATTGCACCAAGTCCTGCGCCGATACCTGCGGTGTTAGAAGTAGAAAATTGTGGCGGAGTAATAGCCATAACCGCGCCGAGTCCACCTAAGGTGCCTCCTGCGATTAACAACGCTCTTTTCATCTCTTACCCCCATTTGCATATCCCACAAAAGGATTTACAGGCCCTATACAAGCCCACCTACCTGAGGAGTTTCTGAGAACGGACACAGATGCTCCTGCGTATTTATTCGCGGTGGAAAGCAAAAGCCTCGTCGTGGAAACGGTTTTTAGGCCCGCCCACATCTTCAAATGCGTTGCGAACTGCGCTCACCAACGGCTCTGGCCCACAGATATAAACATCGCTATCTGCAAACTGTGGCACTAATCGGCGTATTGCACGCGCATCCATTGGATGGTTCTTGCGTGGTCCGACTAAATAATGAATACGGATTGATCCACCACTATTAAAAGCCAAGTAATCCAGCTCATCGCGCAGCACTAAATCCTCTTCCTTAGATGCTCTAAAAATTACATCCATCTGCACTCCGCCGTTGAGTTCATCCATGATTGCGCGAATAGGAGTAATACCAACGCCACCACCTACTAATACAACGTGTGGACGCGTTGAACGCCCTGCAGTAAAGGCTCCATATGGCCCTTCCACAAATACGCGTGTACCCGGCTTAATAAATGCCATCGAACGTGAGTGATCACCTAAATCTTTAACAGTGATGCGCATTAAATGTTCAGTTGGGGCAGCAGATAAAGAAAATGGATGCGACATTAAAAAATGTCCGCGAGCTAAAAAGCGCCAACCAAAGAACTGACCACCTTGTGCATGCAGTTTATGTAAGTTTCGGCCTTTCATGATAACCGATATAACTCCAGGACCTTCTACGACAACTTTTTCCACACGCAAGTTAACGCGCAATGATCTAATTAGTGGCACACCAAAGCGCCAATACACAATGGAAAACGCCATCAACACATACAGCGCAGTCCAGTAAGCACGATTAAGTGGGTGGCCAATAAACATCTGACCATTAATTACTTGGTGCATAAACGATGCAGCTACGGCGATGTATGTGTAAACATGGATAATCCACCATGTCTCATAGCTCATCTTTGCTCGTGCTTTTTTATACGATGTCACACCCGCCATAATCATTAATACAAAACCAGCGAGGGCAAACCACATCCATTCAAATTGATTGAGCATTCGCCACAGCTCTTTATACAGTGGAACGGAATCTTGCCCCGCAAAAGATAAAACAATAAACAACACATGTGCGCCAATGCCATATAAAGACCACGGCCCTAAATTGCGATGCCATGTAACCAATCGATCATGGCCCACACCTTTTTCAACCCAGGGAATACGCGCAACTAAAAAGATTCCAACAATTGCTAAATATGTTCCAACCAATGCTGACAACCTAGAGAAGGACGCCAAGGATGCATAAATAGAAGTAAAATCACTTTTGCGCACTGTCGTTAACTGCAGTGCCAGAGTTAAACCAAGTCCTGCACCCAACAAAAGCGCTGCCCAGTCGGTGCCAGCAGATGAATGCTTATAGATGCGAGTTGGCTGTGTCATGGCCCTATTAGACCTCTATTTGCTGAGAACCGCCTGAACGATAGCGGTGTGCCACCCCCCAATGGCCGTTTTGAGGCTTGTAAATGAATTTACTTCGGTGACGTTAGGGCCTTGTGCAGATCCGGAATCGCGCTGGACTTGAGCCATTCTTTAAAGGAGATGCCAAATGTCTTTTCATTTGGGGTAACTATCTCTCCAGTTCGCATTGTCAAAGTGTGGGGTAGGTACCATCAAAGTGTACTAACTCACACTTTTACCGCAATCTGAAAGCCATCAAGAAGTTGAAATTTTTGCCGAGCCTTTCGCGCATTTGCCTGTCTTGGGCAGAACGGAAATCACGCTTCCTTTTACGCAGACATACGGTGGGATTAATTTCTCAGTTAAAGACAATATCGAATCAAATTGCTGATAGCCGCTGAACTGCTGAGTGAAAGTTCTTGTACTAGAAACTGCAGACTTCAATTGAACTAGATTTGAAATATTGGCCAAGGAGGCCACTTTTGTATCAATCTGTGCTTGTGCTTTTTCTATATCAGCAATTAGTGAAGATAGCTTTTTATAGTTTGAATTCTTGTAAATCATGGTTGTAATAGATTTTGGTATACCGGCAAGTCGGTTAGCCAAACTATCCCAACTCTCTTGGTTGGCTACTAACAAATCAGTAAGTACCAAAATCTGATCTGCAAGCGCAATAAGCTCAGGCTCGGCATCTTGCAACTCTGCATTTGTGGCATCCGCCTCTTCTGCATAGGTATTAGCTTGGTCAACATAACCATTTAGCTGTGAAATTAGAGTCGAAGTCGCAGCGCTATTCTTATTAATTGCACTCAATTTCCCTTGAAGAGCATCAGCTTTCGGATCATTAGTATTACATTTTTCCAGAAAACTTTGGGCGATGCCAAAGTTGTGCATGGACTCTTCTAAATCGGAAGTAAAACTATTGCAATCAGCAACACTGGCTCGGTAAGCATTTAAAGCTTTTTGTGCAGCAGAGATTGCATCAGTAAGCTCTGTGCTTGCCGGTTTTGCTGTTGAAGTTGGAGTAGAACCTGGAGGAGTAGTTGTTCCACCCGTTCTCGTTGTCCAAATCGCAGTTCTATCTACCCTTTTGTTTCCAGAATTACAAAGGGTAATTCCTTGGCCTGTTTGGTTGGTTGGTTCACATTGCAGTGGTGCTCCAACCATGCGTGTATAACCTGCAACGTTGTTATTTACATTTGTAGCTAAACCAATAAATGTTCCAGAATTATCAAAGACTATACCGCCATTAACCAATATTGGATCTGCGGTTTCTAGCAGGAAAGTAAAATCTTTTTCATTTGAAGTATAAATCTTTGAATTAATCCATTTCAATCCAAAATTTGGAACATACGCTGCAATCGTTACCCGCCAACCAACTTCAGGAAAAGTGTTCCCATAAAGAGTTTGAGTTGGTAAAGCTAACACGGTATGCAGACTTGCAAAGTCCTCAGAATTTTGGGCACTTGATCCCCAGGTTTCACCTTTATAGGTACTGGTGCTTTTATAGAGTTTAACTTCCTGTTGCCCGCGGTAAAAACATTTCTCCAAATAGTTCTTATTACTCACTAAAATTGAATATGTTCCAGAATTTTTTAATTCATCAGTGATTGCGAAATTTCCAGCAAAGCCAACACCAATTTTGCCTTGACAATCAATCCCAACAATCGATTCAGCCAAACGGGCTTGCAAAGATGTCAGCCCGCTTGGTGCAGTTGTGTAGTCAATTCCAGTAGCCGGAGACATGAGGCTGGCAGAAAGCAAAGCAAAGAAAACGACAATTGCAACTGATTGCTTTTTAATCATGCTGAGATTCTATCTAAATGCAGCCAGAGAAAGGCTAAACACCTATTTCAACCCCTTTCAAGGTGCCTTACGCCACCAAAGATGCGAGATACGATTAGAACCTCATGAAGTATCTGCCCCTAATTCGCTTGCTCGTTAATCGCGAACTCACTCTTCGCTATAAGCGCAGCGTTATCGGCATCGGCTGGACTCTTCTAAACCCAGTGCTGACAAGCGCCGTACTTTGGTATGTGTTCTCATTTGTATTCGCTTCGCGCCTTCCTAATGGACAACAGTTTGGGCCTTACCTCATGGCCGGAATCTTGCTGAATACTTTTTTTGGTCAAGGGTTAATGCAATCAGCAGATTCAATTGCAAGTAACGGCGGCGTACTAACAAAGATCTATGTCCCACCTCAAGTTTTTGCAATCTCATCGGCTCTTGCAGGACTCACTAATTTCTTTATAGGGCTGCTTCCGCTGGCCGTAGTTTGTTATATCTCTGGCCAACCACTTGCCTGGACTTTGCCACTCGTTCTTGTAATAGGAGTTTTGCTAGCATTTTTAGTTGCCGGACTTGGACTTACTCTTTCTATCCTATTTATTCGCTTTGATGACTCGCGCAATATAGTAAGTATCTTACTTTTGATTTTAATGTACCTAACTCCAATTTTTTATCCGGTTAGTATCATGAACTCAACAATGCAAAACATCATCCATTGGAACCCAATTACTAGTTATTTAGATATTTTCCGCTGGGCCTTTTCAAATAATGCAACACCAACTCTATTTAGTTGGGTTTATATTTTCACATGGAGCATTTTGGCTCTACTACTTGGAACTTATATCTTTAAGAAATACTGGCCAAGAACGGTGGCGATGCTCTAATGGCCGTTATCGAAGTCAAAAATGTAAATGTTACTTATCGCGTTCTTATGAAAAAGTCTGGGTCCCTTAAAGAATTATTCCGAGATTCCATTAAAGGTAAGGCACGTGTTGTTGATTATGTAGCTCTCAAAGATATTTCTTTCACAGTTGATGAATCTGAAGTAGTTGCAATTCTCGGTCGAAACGGTGCTGGCAAATCAACGCTACTTAAGGTTCTAGCCGGGGTTCTTCCACCAACTAAGGGAGTTAGAAAAGTTACAGGATCTATTGCACCAATGATTGAACTTGGTGCAGGCTTTCACCAAGAAATGACCGGGGCTGAAAATGTCTTGTTTTATTCTGCATTAATGGGCCGAAACTTGAAATCAGTAAAAGCACGCACGCCCGCCATCGGTGAATGGGCTGGCGTTAGCGACCATATGGGCTTTCCGCTCCGCACATTTTCTTCAGGAATGGTGGCCCGCTTAGCTTTCTCAACTGCCACCGATGAACAAGCAGAAGTTTTACTTGTTGATGAAGTGTTATCGGTTGGCGATGCTGATTTCCAAACTAAATCTAAGGCTCGCATGGAAGAACTTATTAAAAGCGGCGCAGCCGTTGTACTTGTCTCGCACGATATGACAGCCGTGCGCACATTAGCTGATCGTGCAATCTGGTTAGAAAACGGGCACGTCAAGATGATTGGTAAAGCCAGCGACGTCGTAGACGCATACGAAGCCAACTAACATGCGTGTTTTGCATGTCATTGCCCGCCTTAACGTTGGCGGCACTGCGCGTTACATAACTCAGCTCGCAAACGAGCTACCTAAACACGGCATAGAAACTTTGGTTGCTACGGGCTATGTTCAAGGTTCTGAAGTTGAAGACTCATCAACTGCGACAATCAAACTAGCTCGCATTAAATCTTTGGGGCGATCAATTAACCCAATTAAAGATCACTTTGCTAATAAGCAACTTCAAGCAATTATTGAGGAATTTAAACCCGACATCATCCATTCACATACTTTCAAAGCCGGTTTTATTACTCGGGTGCGCAAACAACAGGTACCAGTAATTCACACTTTCCATGGTCACCTTCTTGATGACCCAGAGTTTTCGGGTTTTAAATCAACGATCATCACAATAATTGAAAGAAAATTAGCCACGAACTCTGCAAAACTTGTAACTGTGGGTCAACGTGTGGCTGATGAATTAGCCGAAAAAAATGTTGGAGTTAAGGCGCAGTACTTAAACATCCCACCAGGTGTAATAGAGTTAAGCATTACCCCGCGCACGCAAGCGCTAAAAAACCTTGGGCTCATCGATGACACTCGCCCAATAATCGGTTGGATTGCCCGAGTTACTGGGGTAAAGAATCCAATGCGTGCGCTAGACGTAGCGCGAGCAATTCCTGAAGCTCATTTTGTTATGGCAGGCGGTGGCGATTTACTGGAAGAAGTAAGAGATGCAGCCCCCGGCAATGTCACTGTTCTTGGTTGGGCAAAAGCGGAAGATCTCTTTGGCGTATCCGACATCATCCTTTCAACAAGTGAAAATGAAGGTATGCCCATAGCCCTTATCGAAGCTGCGTTAGCGGGTAAACCTGTAGTTGCAACTGATGTTGGCGGAGTATCAGAAGTTATTGCTCATCATGAAACTGGCTTAGTAACTAACAAAAGCACTGCCTCGTTAACTGCAGCCGTTAACTCTTTAATTCTTGATTCTCAAAAACGTAGCCAAATGAGCACGCTTGCCTCATCGCGGGCAAAGGCTCTTTTTTCTATTGATCAAATGATTAACGCTCACGTGAGCCTGTATCACTCGATTGTGAATTAGGCTTAACCTATGCGCGTATTTATAACTGGTGGTGCCGGCTTTATTGGTTCCCATTTAGCCGACCATTACATTGCTCAAAATGATTCAGTGACAATTCTGGATAATTTAACAACTGGATCAATGGAAAACGTTGCACATTTAGCCGGCAAAATAACAACTATTGATGGCGATATTCGCAATGCCGAACTCGTTGAAAAACTGACTCAAGATGCTGATCTAGTAATTCACATGGCCGCAGCCGTTGGAGTTCAATTAATCCTTGAATCTCCCCTTGATTCAATTTCTACAAATATTGCTGGCAGTGAAGCTGTTTTAAGCGCTGCAGCAAAATTTAATAAGCGAATTATTATTGCTAGCACATCAGAAATCTATGGCAAGAACCCTAAGCAGCCACTCAGTGAAGTTGATGATCGCGTAGTTGGTGCCCCTCAAAATATTCGCTGGACTTATAGCGATGCAAAGGCAATAGAGGAAGCCAGGGCTACTGCGCTGCATGTTAAACAGAAATTGCCTGTTACCACTGTTCGCTTATTTAACACTGTTGGCCCACGCCAAACAGGGCGATACGGAATGGTTGTTCCGCGCTTTGTGCAGGCTGCGCTAAAAAATGAACCAATCACGGTTTATGGAGATGGCACACAATCACGCGTCTTTTGCCATGTTTTAGATGCTGTCCAAGCAATTACAACTCTTGCGGCAACTGATTCTGCAATCGGTGATGTCTTTAACGTTGGAGGCACTGGCGAAGTAAGTATTAAAGAGTTAGCCGAAAAAGTAATTGCTATAACTGGTTCACATTCACAGATTACTTACACCCCATACACCGATGCCTACCCTGCAGGTTTTGAAGATATTCAACGTCGAGTGCCTGATATTTCTAAGATTAAAAAGGCTATCGACTGGTCTCCGAGCAAGAACTTAGAAGCAATTATTAAAGATATCTCTGGGATTTAAATCCCGTCTACCCCCGCAAGTGATCCAGTGCAGTCAAAAATATAAGCCGATTTCTTAATATCTGCCTCTAGAACCACATCATGTTTAGTCACAACTACGGCAACATCGTATGCACCTAATTCATCGCTTTCTTCACCTCGCCAGGCTTTAACAAGTGGATCATGCCAACTTACAACTGCCCCGGCTTGGCGCAGCAAATCAATCACTGCCGCTGCTGGAGTCTCTCTAGTGTCTGCAACATTAGCTTTATAAGAAACACCCACTACAACTACTGACTTGCCCTTTAAATCTCCGCCAGCACCTGCAATAACGCGCTTAACAACATATGCCGGCATCGCCAAGTTAACTTCATTTGCTCGTTTAATAAATGTTGCAGGCACGCCAACTTCATTTGCTACATATGCCAAATACGATGGATCTACCGGAATGCAATGCCCACCTACTCCTGGTCCAGGATTGAACTCCATAAATCCGTAAGGTTTTGTGGCTGCAGCATCTAGTACTTCACGGCCAGAAATACCCAGGGCATCAGCAATCTGGGCAAATTCATTTACGAGAGCGATGTTTACCTGTCTAAATGTATTTTCAAATATCTTGGCGGCTTCTGCTACCTCTGGAGATGAAACTTCAATTACTGTGTCACAAAAGGATGAGTAAAATTCTTTTGCCTTTGTCACTGCATCGCTCGTTAATCCACCAATCAAGCGCGGTGTGTTCTTGGTTCCCCACTGGGCATTGCCAGGATCCACTCGCTCTGGTGATGATGCATATATGTGGTCAACACCAGTGATACGTGCCGCAATTTCATTGCGCAATGTGCCCGGGTATGACGTCGATTCATTTACTACTAGCGCTGGAGTTTTCACATTCTTTTGGATCATTTCTACAGCTGCGTGAATAAAGGATAAATCTGGTTCTCTATCATCTGTTAACGGCGTCGGTACGGCAATAACAATAGCTTCGCAGCCATTTAGTAAAGCAGCATCAGTAGTTGCTTTATAGGAACCTGTCTTAATAAAACCGGCCACTTGTGAGTTAGAAATTCCCTCAATGTGTGATTGTCCAGAATTTAACTCAGCAACTAATTTAGGATTCACATCAAAGCCAATAACGTTGTGCCCGGCACCTGCTGCGCCAACGCCAATAGTTAGCCCTACATAGCCTTGACCGATAATCGCTACACGCATTGGGTTAGATTACCGACTTATTTCAAATCTGGATTGTGCGGATCTAGGCGCTTCATTTCAGCTACCGCTTGAGCCTTTTGTGAATTCGATATTCCTATAATTTCTGAGTAGACCTTCCAAGCATCAAAGGAGTCCGGAAATTCTGTTATCGCTCTCCTCATAATATTTAACGATAATTCGTCGAGATGATTGTCTCGAAAATTCAGCGCTACGGAAGTCATACGCCTTAAATCTAAAGGGGTAGCGAGAGCGCTCTCAGTTAATTCCTTAACATTTCCATTTTGTATGGACTGTTTGAATTTTACTGAATTATAAAAGGGTGGTAGGGCAATTAGCGATCCAACGCATAGACCAACACAAGTTAAAACTATAATTCTGGTTTTAGACAATTTGACATCCAAAACACGATTGTTTTTGAATGACAAGTTATTCTTCTTCGGCACAAGGGCTTTTGGCGGTCGTGTATTTATCTCATAGCCTATTATTAATCCTGAAAGAGTCCATCCTATGGTAGCAAGGCTTAACTGATTAATACTGACCATTGATTGGGATTGATAACCTATCCACGCACTAAAAATTATTGCTATGTGTGGATCGAGTGCTCGGCTTCTTCCAATGATTCTGAATGCACTCAAAAGAGTAAAAATGATTATGACCACATATAAGAAGCCAAGCAAGAAGCCACCGCCGGATAAGAGGTCGAGGACGACGTTGTGCGCGGAGGTACTTACAATCTCGGGCCCTCTTCGTATCGTTGCTTCAATCGTGCGGCTGCGCCTATACCAATCACCATACCCATCAAGACCCACTCCAAATAATGGATGCGACCGTGTCATTTCCCAACCAGCACGCCAATAATCTCCTCGATAGGTTATAGACGGCTTGTATAGAAGACTTGAAAGAGGGCCTTTATTCAACATTCCTAAAAAAGCCAGTGTTACAAATGGTACTGTTAATAAGAAAGAGCTTATTCCAATTCTTCGGCCGTATTTTTCATAGAAAAGAATATGACAATATGTAAGAAGCCCAAATGCAAATACAAGAAATCCTTGAATTGCGTTTGTTTTGTAAATCTCGAACAAGCTGGCTAAGACGAAAATTAGCAGCATAATTCGAAGGCCAATAGTAATTCCCGGACTAATGGCACTTGAAAGTGCTAAAATTGCAATAAGTCCGAGAAGTGAGGACTGAAAATCTGGGTTTCCAACGAAACCGACTACTGGTGAGTGAACATTCGACCAGCTAATTGGATCTTTCCCATAAATTTGCAACAAACCATAAGCACAAGAGATCAGGCCAATAAAAATCAAAACCCTTATAAAGCTTTCGGTGATTAAAGGGTCCGAAACTACAGCAGCGGCGAACAATAAAAATGAGAGTGCAAAGTAAGTTAAAAATCCAGTATTTCGCCCTGGAGCACCAAAGAATTGCTCACTAATTCCGGATCCTGAAAAAAACAAGACAATTACTAACCATGAATCAAATAATGCAAGAACAATTAAGAGATTTTTGTATTTTCTATAATCGAGTGTATGAACATTTGTTATAGCTAACAAAAAAATGGTAAACCCAATAGAAATAATTACCACAAATTTCGGTAGATTAAGAGCATCCACCGTCCACCAAGGCGTTAAGGATAAAGATGAAAATACTAAAACGGCTATAAGTAATTGCTTAAGTACCGGGCTAATACCTTTTACCATAAGAGAAGGGTACTGAATCCCCCTTTCAGATGCACGAAACCCGGCCCCCACCGAAGTGGGAACCGGGTTTCGATTCTAGATCTGTTTAAGGATCCGGGTTAATTAATCCATTACTGGATTAATTATGCCTTTACCTTCTTCTGGATCTTGATTACTAGGTTTGTCAATGATGTTAACTGAGCCTTTAGAGCTGAGATCATTGTTGAAACCTGAGCAGACAAAGCTGCAACAGCATCTGCTGCATCTTGTGCTGCAGCTGTTGCTGCATCTGCTGCTTCTGCTGCAGCGTTAGCTGCATCAGTTGCTGCGTTAGCTGCATCAGTTGCTTCTGCGGCTGCATCTGCGGCTGCAGTATCTTCACCACTACCAACAGTAATTGTTGAAGACGCTGTAATTTTTCCAGCTGTTGCTGAAACAACTGACTGGCTATCTCCTGATGAAGCTGAGAATACAGCTGCAGTTGAGAATTTACCGTTAGTTGTTGTTGTTACTGGTGTGTTGATCGCTGATCCATTTGTAGCAGTTAATGAAACAGAAGTTCCATCTGGTACTGGGTAGCCATTGGCATCCTTGGCTTCAACGTTAACAGTTGTATTGCCAGCCTTAGCAACAGTCGTTGCAGCAGGTGTTACTGAAACAGTTGCAACAGTTCCTGATGCGCAGTAGTAATCAACTGAGTTTGAACTGATCCAAGCTGCAGCTGAGTTCTTTGACCATGCAGTAATTGTTAACTTCTCATAACTTGATGAAGCTGAACAGTCAACAGATACAAGGTCTCCACCTGAAATTAGGAATCGGCTTGCAGAAGACGCCATTGCCACTGTTGCACCTAATGAATCAGATGTACGAGCGGTTGGGGCTGTTGCTGTACCTGATGAATCTATAGTCCAAGCGAGATTAGCGTCGCCATGACCTGAGATTACATTTCCGTTTGCATCTTTGTATGTCAAAAGAAGCGCACGGAGCTTTCCGCCGTCTGTAGCGACGTTAGTTGTATAAACAGTTTGCATTGTTCCACCAGCAGCTGATGAGTAATAGCTGTTAGCGAGGGCAAGAGTAGCTGGAGTTCCACCTAACCACGCGAATGTTTGTGACAGTGTCCCAACATTGCTTGCAGCATCTACAACAGTGATTGTTACCTTTGCAGAACCTGGATATGCAGCATTCGCAGTCCAAGTAATTGCTGTTGCAAGTACACCATCTGTAACTGTTGAAGAGTATGCATTGAGCGTACCCTTATCTACAGTGATATAGGCAGTTCCGTTGCTCATCAAGTTTCCGCTTGCATCGCGAACATAAGCACAGACCTTGGCAGTTGCTGTAGCAACTCCATCTTCTTGTGCATATGCAGCCACAACATCAGCAGCGTGTGAAGCACCTGCTGCTACGCATGTTGTATTTTGCACAGAAAGATATGAGTTAGTTGTTGAAAGTGCTGTTGATGTAGCTGCACCCCATGTAATTGTCGCTGTCTTTGTAGCAATTGGTGTTCCACTTGAATTCAAAAGAGTTGAAGTGAATGTTTGTGTGCCAGCTACAGTAGATGTAACAGTAAATGTAACCACTTCTGTTTCACCGGCAGCGATACCAGTATTGCCGTAAGCACCATTCCACTGAATGGTTGTATTAGGAAATGTTAAGCCTGTTGCAGCACTGACTGCAGTTGCATTTCCTGCAGCTGAAATTGATGGATCGTGAGTAGCTGTAGTTCCATCGCCATCAACAGAAGCTGAAGTAATCGTTCCAACTCCAGTTGTTGAGATAGTTGCTACAGATGCTGCTGCAGCTGAAACATCTACACCTGTAACTGTCCAAGTAAGAGTTGCTGTTCCGCCAACTACCTGAGTTCCAGCAGTTGTTCCTGTACCGGCATATGCGCCAGTTACGCTGAAGCCTGAATAGGCTACAGTTCCCGTATAAGCAGCTGCGTTAGCTGAAACAGTCGAAACCATTCCGAGGCCCATCGCAGCAACTGCTACAAGCGCTACGCGCTTGAAAGTTGTCTTTGTAGACATTTGTTTCCTTTCGATTAGTCAAGATCAGGAATTTCCTGAACTTGGCTTTGAGTTAATTTCTTAACTCAGTTCGATGAATCGCACGTGCTGATTCACCAAATTCCCCACCGTGTATCCGGACGCGGCGAGGAAACCTATTTATTTATTTGTCACCTGCACCGCTTGCGCTAGTACTTGTGACTTTCCTGCATTCAAAAGAATGCGGGTCGTAATCTCTTTAGGCGCATCAGCTAGGTCATAGCCACGGCTTCCGGTTGGGATTACGAAATCTGTTGGCATTAAGTAACCGATATGGAATGTGGCGGTTACTAGGTACTTGCCATTTGATAGGCGATCTACAGTTGAATCGATTGAGTTAACTTCAACTGCGTTCCATCCACCACCAAACCCAACGTTTACGCCATTAGTGGTGTAGTGGGTCCCTGTGGCATCGACAGTGATTACTTGATCGATCAAAATGTTTGGACCAACCGAGCCAGTTAAGAATTGGTTGTTGATGACAAGGCCATCGGTGCCTAGAGATACTGTGCCAGCAGTTAAGCGGGCAACGCCTGAAACGTTGCTGGCATCTGTAACGCTAAAGCCAGTTGGTACGCCTTCTTTATCTAGACCAAAGAATGTAAGAGCAGCAATCTTTGCATTAAGAGCAGCTGCGTTTGCCTTCTTCGCAGCAGCAGTGGCTGCAGCCTTTGCTGCAGCTGATGGTGACTGACTTGCAGCAGTTGAAGGAGTATTTCCCGCAACACCTGAGATTGAAGGGATTGTTGAAACAATACTTCCTTCATTGCCAGTCATTGAGTTAAAGCCAAGGAAAGCTGTAATAACAAGGAGAAGTGAAAGTGCAGCCTTTGAAGACTTCTGTGCAATCTGCGCAGCTTTCTTGTAAGTAGTTGAAAGTGCGTTTAATGCAGTGAGGCCAGTGGCTTCATCAACAACCCAGTCTTCAAGAACGCGAACCATTGACTTGCGAGCGCGCACCAAGATGTGGCGAACATTTGCAGGAGTTGTGTTTAGCGCAGTTGCGATTTCCTCTGTTGTGCGGCCTTCCATTTCCCACATAACCAACGCTGTGCGCTGATCTGAAGTTAAACGTGAAAGAGCTTCGCGGATAATCGCGGCATCTTCGGCTGCAGTAATAGAGGTATCTAGATCTATGTGGTTCTCAGATGCAATCTCGTTCAAGCGCTCCTGGGTTGTGTCAGCATCAATTGCAACCAAGTTAGGACGTGCTCCGCGAGCGCGGATGATGTTGAGAGAAATATTGGTAACAGATGTACGAAGGTATGCAATCGCGCGATCTGCCGTATCTAGCTCAGGGGCAGCAAGCATGAACTTAAGGAATGCTTCCTGTACTACTTCATTAGCTTCTGCCTCATCGCGGGTGATTCGGCGTGATTGAGAAACAAGCTGTGTGCGGTGTTCTGTGTAGAGCGCTGAGAGCTGAGAGATAGACCAGTCTGCAGCAGAGCCCTGAGCTGATGCGGGGGCAGCTTCAAGAATGCGGGTGGCAGCAGTCTGTGCAGCTTGTTTCGCTGCCTTTGACTTTAATAGTGCCATTTAAGTAACTCCCGCGAGTTTGATTAAGAAGAGCAACGTCTTGCCCTCTATTAGTTAAGACACCGCTGGGGGGCAAATGTTGTGCCCTTTGCGGATTTATTTTTACCTATATATATGGGGGGAAGGTGCATGCAGGGCTTTCGCCGAATGGCAGCGTTAAACAACCCTGCCGGAATCAGGTCTTAAGTCTATGGGATAGGCAAGCCTAAAGCCGGTATTGAGGGTTTTTGAGCGTGTTGAGCAGACGGGGGCCCTAAGACAGCCCAATGGGCCCTACATTCTTAAATACGACGCCCCGTTGAAATCTAGAACTGCTCCGCTGGCCCATTCACTCTCGGCCGAGGCCAAGAAGTGGACAGCTTTGGCTAACTCTTCGGGTCTTGCAACTCGATTAAATGGACTCTGGGCACGAATGCCATCACCTTCTGGACCATCCAATAATCGCGCTGCCATATCAGTTTCTACAAAACCTGGCGCCAACGTTGTCACACCTATTTTCATAGGCGCTAAAGCTTGGGCGATCGATTGGCCGAAAGCAACAATTGCCGCTTTTGATGCACCGTATGCGGGACTAACAGGTTCGCCTCTAAAAGCTCCGCGCGAACCAATGTTCACGATTCTGGACGTTGAGTTCTTGGGCATATATTGCAGCGCGCACCAGGTCACATTTGCAGCACCTATTAAATTAACGCCCAAAGTATCTGACCATGCTTGTTGCCATTCTTGATAGGTAGAGCTTTCAATTGGGTGATCAAAGAAGACCCCCGCATTATTAATCAGGACATCGATAACACCAAACTCTTGTGCAACAGAATCAACCATTGCTTTGATTGCTTCAGGATCTCGCAGGTCGGCTTGAACAATGATGTGGCCGCTGCCAGCAAGTGAATCAACAACTTTTTGGGCATCTGTGGCAGCAGAAGAATAATGAACAGCTACTCGATCACCGGCCGCTGCAAATTCATGAGCAATAGCAGCACCAATTCCTCGTGAGCCACCCGTAATAAGTATTGTGCGATTAGTCATTAGAGCACTTTACGACAATTGCCAAGATTGGCCCAGAATGAAGCAATTATTGGGTTAACACCTCATTGGAATTTGAGAAAACAATCTATTCGGGTTGTACCCTCATTGGCTTAGGGGGTCTTCTCATATGGCAACACGATCTAATGGCTACAGATCAAGGCCCGACGGTTCACACGTGGGCAAGGTCGGCTTTTACTTAGTGTTAATACCTGCAACTGGGTTTCTGATCAAAATGATCACAATGGCAAACATTGTGGGTGGCGGGGCCTGGTTGGGCGCTGACGGAGAAAACTATCTTTCTGGAGTGGAAGGCTTACTGAATCAGGGCTATTTCAGCGATAAAGATGTCTTGTCTTTTTGGCCTGCTGGCTATCCCATTCTGATTTGGTTTCTGGCCAAAATATCTTTAGCTAATAGTTTGTGGCTACTTTCAATTATACAAAGTCTTTTTTATGCCTATTCATCCTATTTCTTCCTCAAGCAACTGCGAGGTACCCAGTTGCAGCCATACATGTTTCTGATTGGCATGGCACTGACTTTCAATCCCACACTTTCCTTGAGTTCCTTAGCTGTGGGATACGAAAGTCCGATCGCATCCTGCATGTTGATGATTGTTGGTCTCATCTTAAAATCACAAAGACAGAACACTAATATCGAGTTAGTAAAAAATATCTCTCTTGTAGGACTCTTTTCTTTTCTGGCAACTTTCATGCAACCACGATGGATTTTAACTTCGGTTGTCTTTGCTGTTATGTGGGCGCTCATCACACAAGGCAAAAAAGCTCAAGCCATGGTGCTCATAGGCGTAATCGCAATTATGACAATTGCCCCAGCAATTCTCATACAACGCAATTCGCAAGCTATTCAAAAATCTGTTATCTCAACAAATCTGGGAGTAACCATGCGCCTTGGTGCTGGGGAATCAACTTCTGGTGGTTATTCCCATTCAGGCCTTGAAGTTCCATGTGATCCTGTTCCACCTGCAATTGTTGTAGAAGATAACGATTTAGTTAAATGTGTTCTTAGTTGGTATGCAGCCAACCCCGTTAAAACCTTTCATTTAGCAATTAATAAGGCGTGGTACTTCTGGTCTCCATGGTCTGGTCCTTTAGGTAACGGAACTATGGCCAGAAATCCGTGGCTAAAGATTGACCCGATAATAAATATTGCTCACACCAGCCCTGCTGGAAAAGACTTTGTCTATAAGACTTTCGGTAAAGTGGTGTCATTTCTTTGGGTATTAATGTGTATTTCATTATTTTTTATAGGTTTCTTCTGGCTTCGATCTATGAAAGGTATGCAATCAATTCTGGCCTATTTGGCCTTTACTCCAGTTGTGCTTTCTTGGCTCATATCTATCGCAACTATTGGCGATCACCGCTTTCGGCTACCAACAATGCCATTAAGTCTTTTCTTACAAGTCCTTGGGTATTTCGCACTTATCCATAAAATAAAAACCAAATCATTTGCAGTCAAAAATGAGGTGGTAGATAAAAAGGTTAGAAAGCATAATTAGTGTGGGACCAGACGCCTGCGGGAATTTTGTAGTTAATGCCATGTGCAGATAAATCTTAGTTTTAAGGTGTCTTTGCCGAAGGTGAAGGGCCTTTGCCGCCCCCACCGCCAGTTCCATTTCCTGAACCGCCGCCAGTCCCAGATCCGGCTTTAGATCCTTGAGTCGGACTAGAGCTTGGTTCGGCAGTTGCTGAGTTCTTGGAAGGTGTTGCGCTATTCATGGCTGGTTCAATTTGTGAATTCTTTACAGTTGAGGATTTTACGAATCGCATTCCTTCGGCAAATTTCAAGCATGTGTATTCTACGCCTTCAATTTTTTTCTTAACTAATTGTTTTGTACATTTTTTTGAACTTCCTGGAATAAATTTACTTGGTGAAAGAATCCATCCACGTTCACCTGTTTGTTTTACTACGCAGTTTAATACTTCGCCATACTTTGTTATAACGCCTTTACCAAGATAGCGGTCTTCACAATTATGCTTCAAGGACTGGTTGCGATAAGGAATAAGTTCATTTGCGCCTTGTGCAGATGAAATACCAAGACTAAAAAGCAGAACCGCTAGTGAGGTACTAATAATTCTCAATCTTTGCAATTTCAAACTCCCTAGTTGGTAAACTCGATTGAGCTCAACCTAATTCCGGGTACATTTCCTACAAAAGTATATGGAATGTCATCAGAGCCTTGTGATAAACCAGAAATATCAAATTTGTAAATCTCTGTAAAATTAGGTGAACCCGCAATTCGAGCACCAGTCCAGAAAATTCCACTTGAATCAACAGTCAGCATATTTGCCCTGTCGGAAGGCAAATTTCTACCATACTGAGGATTTCCCGTGACACCATTAGAGTCGATCAATAGGTATAAAGTGTCAGTTTTTAGCCAAATGCGGCCTTCTAAGTCCGAAGCCAGCCCTGTTGACCATGTGTCTATGTCTTTCTCGAACACTTCTATCGAAGCATCAGTCTTATCAATTTTGATTAAATTATCGTCAGCCTCTGACCAACCCCACAGTTGACCAGTTGGATCAAATGCTAAGTCTGGATAAGGTGTGTAGTTACTATGTCCAACTAAATAAACATTTATTTCGCCATTGGTCGCGGTGGTGGGGTCAAATTTGAAGAGAGAATCACTGTCGTTTGAAACGAAATAAAACATAGAGTCGACAGGGTCCCATGACAATCCTGTTGCGTGAATTATCTGCTCTCCGTTATATTTTAAAGCTCCAACAAGTTCGTAAGTAAAATCAGAACCTTCATTAATAGTGAGCATGTATAAATTCGCTGAATCTGCCTCACCGTCGCTATCATGAATGCCTGCACCTGTTAAACCGTACAGAGTTCCAGATCCTGGAACTGTTTCAATTGTAATTTTTACAACATTTTGTGCCGGCGCTAAACCATACGATGAATCAGCATTATGTGAAAATGTTGCTACTAAAGAATTTGACCCAAGTGGCAACGTACCCTGCCAGTAAAAATGTGGGGTGTCATCACTTTGATCAGATGTTCCCGCAGTATCAGTATAAAGACTGATTAGACCAGAGGAACCGTAAGCCGAGATCTTGAATGATTTTCCCCCACAGTGATCCGAACTTCCATCAATCCCGCTTAACTGAACTGAGGTGAAAAAATGGCCTGCATTGCCTGGAGCATTTATAAATGTTGAATATGGCGTAACAGTTATCTGATTATCACACGCAGTTGCTTGGGTTACTCCTTGGCCAAATTCAACTGGGCCAGAATTCAAATTAATATTTGCAGCCAAAGTTGACCCTAGGGAAGCAACAACAACTAGGGCGATAAAACCAAAGGTGTAATTGAAAGCATTTTTGCTGCCAGTTCGGCGAGCCTTCATGCTTTGGAAGTTCAAAATCGGCATGTGGTGAATTCTAATCCAGGTAAACTCTTTTGGAAGCAATACCTATAAAATTTTCTACTAGGCTCAAATTTCACAATCGCTGCGAAAAAAAGTGGGCCCAGACGGGCTCGAACCGTCGACCCACGGATTAAAAGTCCTGTAGAAAAAGCCCGCCTTCCATAAGGCTAGCCGTTTTTCCCGTTCAAATCGAAGGGAAAAACCTAAATGTTCGAACCAATTTCCGCCTGTGCCACTACGGTGCCACGAAATCTCATGCATGCATTCGCGCCGATACTGAATGAGATGAATAATTCGTATGCAGAAAATCGGGGGCGAATCACTATCCCCAGCATGACAAAGCAAAATAACGCTGGCACTTGGGCTGGCATAAAACTCCTAACGGTTCCCCAAGTCTGTGAAATCCTACAAATATCTCAATCCACTTTTTATAAGTGGGGTAACAAGAAGCAAGCCCCTAAGGCTATGCGCTTGCCAAATGGCTCCCTGCGAGTCCAGGAAGAGCACCTGAACACCTTCATTAGAAAATTAGCTAAGGCGGGTCGCGCCAATGCTTAAAGTCCAGATATTTAATGTGACAAAGAATGAAAAACGCCCTCTGCCCTATCGCCTCAAATGGCGTGTGGGGGATCGAGATAAATCTAAGTCCTTCAAGAGAAAAGGCGAGGGCGATGCCTTCAAGCGAAAACTTGAGAGAGCATTAGAAGATGGTTTATCTTTCAGTCCATCGACTGGCCTTCCAGAACTTTGGGGCAAGACGTTAAAAACTTTCGCTGAAGTGGCCAGAGAGCATTCTGCTTCAAAGTGGCATGAGTGGTCTCCAACATCTCGCGTTTCCCACACCGAATCAATCGCAACTGTTATTTACGAACTACTCAGACCGTATGGGGCTAGTAAGTACGAACGCCCCTGTGTTTTGCGAGTGATTAGGAATCTACTTATCAACCAAAACGAATTGGAGGGTACCGCCCATGAAAAAGAGGTACTTCAGTACGTTTTAAGCAATTCGTGCAAAATGAATGAGATTTCGATTGAAAAAGTGAGCGAAGTGCTCAAAAAAATCGATATAAATTCTTTAAATGGCGAGCCTGCATCAAAAGACTTATTCCGTAAGCGTAAGCAAACCTTTGGCACCGTAATGGATTATGCCTACCGCCATAAATACATCAACGACAACACTTTTAAGAGAGTGAAGACTAAAAAGATTGAAACTCTGGAGGCCCTTGATCCGATAGTTGCGCTAAACCCGGCAGATTGTCGAAATTATTGCCAAGTCCTTCGCAACTGGGCAAAAGTTAAAAAAGGTTATTTCATGGAATCGGCAGATTTTTTAGAAATTGTCTGGCTTGCTGGGCTTCGCCCTAGCGAAGTCGCAGGATTGAAAGTCAAAAATGTAAATCTGTTTTTAGATCAACGAACTAGTTATCTAAAAGTAGATTGCGCAGTCGTTTCGCTATTAAGTGGGTATGCCGACAACCAAGCGACCCAAGTCAGCAAGGGTCTAAAGGCAAGGGGCAATAAAGCTTTCCGAAATGTTCCAATTCTTGCTGAACTTCGTCCAACAATCGAAAGGTTAGTTGAAGACAAAGACCCAGAAGACTTTCTCTTTACTGATCCAAAAACTGGGACTAAGCCAGTAAAAACAGATTTGGTAAATCGCTATTTCAAAAAAGTCTGTCTGACTAGCCACACTACCTATGACCTACGCCATACCAACGCTTCCATTTTAATTTACTCTGGGCTCAACATTGTTGAAGTTGCAAATCGGTTGGGAAATTCTGTTGATGTTTGCCAGAAGGTTTACCTCCACATGCTCAATAAGGTTGAAGATATAAATCTAAGTAGAGAAGATGAGTTCCTCAAAAACGCAGTCAAGCCTCTAAAATTTGAAACTTATGAAATTGGGATAAATTATTGGGAGCCCCCGATTCCAAAGAACTAAGAAATAAAGCCCCTTCTTTTTACGGAAGGGGCTTTATGATTTGGTATGACAAAGCAATAAACACTGTGGCTTATTTCTTTTTATCTTCCCCAAATCAGAGAAGAAATCTGACTGTTGTGGAAGTATTTACTCACTTAAAAAATAAGTGAGCCCGCTCGGGCTCGAACCGAGGACCCAAAGATTAAAAGTCTTTTGCTCTACCAACTGAGCTACGGGCTCATGCTATTAAATTTTCCTGAGCCTATCATTCCCTAGTTACTTAGGTGACGCAAATCCTTTTTAACTGGTGCCGATTAGAGGGACTATTGCTAGCCTCTACCAACTTATAAATACGAAATCATCAAATTTGATCATCTCTGTTACTAATAACTATAAATGCATTTCTTATATTGCCAAATAGATTCCACACTCTCCCTGTCCTTAACCATCTCCGTATCTATACCCGTTACTACACCCATTACTACCCTCTAAATTAATGATTCCTGACCACTCTCTATATTTTGCTGATAGAGAGTGGTCAGGAATCGAAATAACTAATTTAAGCGTAGAAAGCAACCCGTTGCTTGTCCGGGTGCGGGGGTAGTAACGGGTCGGCAATGACCATTTAACAATCTTCATTTCCAAACATATTTCTTAACTTTTCTTACTAAGGATTGCCTTTATTAGTGGATCTAGTTCTGGTATCAGACTATTTGCACCTATTTCAGATAAATGGTCTGCATCGTGAAATAACCAACCTTCATTTGAATTATTTCTGCAAACTTTTTTTGGACAAAAAATATTAAGGGTACTTAAGTAATAGTCTGTTACTCTATTATTTTCCCAAAAACTATTATCCTCAAATGGAATATTCGAGAATTTGCTTTTAGAATTTTTCCAATCTTGTACTCGAGTTACGATCGGCAGTAACTCCGGTGCGCTTCCAATATGTATAATCTCTATATTTTCTCTCATCAAGAATTTAAGATTTTTCAGTACCATCTCGTTATATTGAGTTCGAGATTTTGAATTATTTGGGGAGACCATAATCGATGATGATCGATGTGCATAGATGATAACCGTTGGTTTGCTATCTTGTACGAAATTCAATATCGATTGGTTATGTTTTATACAGTCTGGGGTTAGGTATGGATAAGAATATGAAGATTTGAAGTCTTTACTGTTTAACACAAAACCACAGCCTTGAAATGTGAAAACGAAGGTGTTCATATCATTCGAGTTCCCAAGTGAGATTATCGCTCGAGAGTCTGAGGCCGCATGCGAGTCTCCTATGAGAAGAATTGATTTCCCAGAATTGTGGTTCCCATATTTACAAGGCTCAGGGTTGATATTTGGTTGGGGAGAATAGAATTGACATTCTTTGTCCCAATTCCACGGAAGTATCTCGCTTGGAACTGGTAGCCCACTGTTCTTAAGCCCGAAAGCTGTTGAACGCTCCAAACCTAAAAAGATAGCAACAGGAATGAGGAGGGTTAATACAATGGAAACTACAATTGTTTTCAGGCTTGAGTGATCAGTTTTGCCTCTATTCCGATATTTGTTTTCTATTTTTGAATAACTCAAAGCTCCAAGCAATATTGAGGCGACCACAGCTATTGCTGATTGAATTTTGCGATTTTCACCTGTCCCGATTTGCATCAGGGGTGAGTATTTTGCGAGAAACAACAAAGGCATGTGGAGTAAGTAAATCGAATACGAACGATCACCAACCCATTCAAGCTTCTTAATCAGAAAATCTGGAAGTCCATCAAGAGACTTAAATAGAATTACAATCACTGCAATGAAACTAGCGAGTATTGAACTGACCTTAAGGTTCATGTGTAAGGGACCGAATAGAATCATGACGACAGCAATCACGGACAGTAATTGAATACCTTTTGGGATTTTTCTTATGCGATTGTGGTATCGATCTAGCAAGAGGTATGCAAGGCCACCTGCGGTAAATTGCCAAATCCGATCAATCGGCGAATAGAATGAAAATTGAGAAGCGATCGCAATGCCTGCGCGAGAGTATAGAGGCTGTAAAATTACCGGAAATAGAAATGACACAAAACTCACTGCTGAAATCACTCCGAATGTAAATGCAGTGATTTTCTTGAGGCTCTTTCGATTTCGAAGAATCAGTATCAAGATGAGAGGCAAAAATATATAGATCTGTTCTTCCACGGAGAGCGACCAAGTATGAACTAGTGGGTTTGGATTTGGAGAGAAATAATCCCCTGAATATTTGTATGCACCGATATTGCCTGCAAGAAGTAGAGTTGCAATACCCTGTCTGGCAAACCTCTGATGATCGCCAATTGGCCCAACCAAAAAGATTGTTACCGCTGAAATAGTAAGCACTACTGCCAAGGCGGGTGCTAGGCGATAGAAACGCCTCATGTAAAAATATCTTAAATTAGATAAACGCCTCCCACCATTGACTTGGTCAGTAAATATTCGCAAGATCAAAGGTGTGACGACAAATCCAGAGATTACAAAAAAGACATCTACTCCAAGATAGCCAAGCGGGAAGTAACTCTCGCCGGCATGAAATAAGACGACAGCCAGTACGGCAAGACCTCTAAGAACTTGGATGTCTCTGCGGTATTTTGTCTCACTGAACATGAAAGCCCCCCCCGCGAATCGAGCGGCATTAGGTAGTTATCGTATTGCTTGCGCTCACTATTTATTCTTAACTGATGAAATTTTTGTGCCACTGCTGTGCCACAATTTTTGCCCTGAAGGGAGAACCAATGGACACAAACAGATGCCCTAACTTGGCGAAATTGCGCTCAAATTAGGGCATAGAAGGATTAGGGCTGGATAATATTGGTGTTCGGGGAAAATTGAAGCAGGATTAAAAGTCCGTTGCTCTACCGACTGAGCTATAGGCCCCACTGCGCACTGCAATTATCAGCCAGTTACGCCTGAAATCGCGGTCGCGAGGCGCAATCGTATCGGAGTTTTACCTATCTTTTGAACGCGCAGCCCGCTTTATTGGGGCGTCTCCTCCATGTGACTACGAGGCTGAGTAGTTTAGACCAATGAATAGTGCTGAGAAGATAATTCTCAATGCAGCGATGTCTAGAACTGAAAGATCAGCGCAGGATTGGTTTGACTATAAGAATTCGACGCCACAATCAGAAATGCCTCACATGTTGTCCTGGTGCGGGGGATTTATATATAAAAATTTACAATCCATGGGTAAAAATGACGAATACCTAAAAGGTATCTACAGATACAACTGGACGGCAAGCCAATACCGACTTGGCAGGTTAGCTCCAATACTTGAAAAGATTTCAAGCCAAATTGAAATCGCCCCTGTGAAAAGTTTTGGATTGAATAATACAAATAGCAGTCTAGGGCTACGCCCGATTGGAGATTTCGACTTCTTTGCCTCAATTAGAGACTTGCCTTCACTAAGAGAAATTCTTTTAGCCGATGGTTATTCGCTGTTCATGGATATTGAGATGGAAGAGTTTAATGACAAAATATTGAGTTCAAGAGGGTCGTGGAGTTATCACAAACCACCAATTGATGACTTAGATATACATTGGAAGTTATTTGATGAACATTCCAATAAATTTAATCAAGACATCGTCAAAAGGAATTCTTACTTAACTGAATCAAAATGGGGTAGACATCGGAGCCTGACAAATGAAATGGCGGCCGTAGTTATTTCTCACCATCACGCTTTACAAGGTGGTGGAAGTTACAGTGGATTGTGTGATCTGAATCTGATACTAAAAGATTGCAGTTTAGATCAGGTCAGAAATTTAGTGCACAAGGTTGGTTTTCTTGAAGTCTTTGATAGACAACTAGCAATAATTGAATCAGTGACTCGCATTCCCACGTGGAAAGGTGTTAGCCGGCCCTCTAAACTTCCAAGAGTCTTGCCTAAAGTAACAAGTAAAAAATTACATATTTTTAAATTTATCCAGGAAAAAACCTTGCGCAGCTCTCTTATTTACAAAATGTGGCTGCTACTTGGAGCCAAAAGCAGAGTTGAAGAAATCCTGCTCAAATACATCAAGGCTTTCTCGTCGTGGAGCTCTTATATGAGCACGAATATTGCATCTGTGAAGCTCACTGCGAACTTACAACTCGGTACTGGCTGGCACTACCGGTATCCGGGAAATAACTTTCAGTGGACCTCTTATCCCGATACCCGCGTTATTTTACATTCGGGTGATCCAGGAAAATATGAGCTCAATATTAACCTTGTTCCATTCACTTGGGGTATCTGCCTTTCTTCAAGAATTGACTGTTTTATAAACGGCAAGTTCTTTGGCAATATCGATAAAACTGGAAGCTCGTTTACCTTTATTGTAGAAACAAATGAAGAAATTAATGAATTATCGTTTCGCTCTCCAAAACCCTGGAATTCAGATCTGAATGTTCTTATCTATAATTGGCTGCGTATGCAGTTGCCTGTTGAATCTATTTCGGCGACAAGAATATTGAATCAAGATGAATTCAAGTAATCTCTCAGTAATTATTCCAATGCACAACGGTGTTGGCTTTATCGACCGGGCTGTTCAATCAATAATCAATGTAGCCAACAACATAGAAATTATTATTGTTGAAAATGGTAGCTCCGACAACTCACTTGAGTATTTACAGGCAAACTACCCAGAACTGCGCATCCATTCGATACCGGAAGCATCTAAAACAAAAGCTCGTAATCTTGGGGCTAAATTTGCAACTCGTGAGGTTATTACTTTTCTTGATCAAGATGACGAATTCACCTCTGGGCGCATTACTACAGATTATCTTGAACATGCCAAAAATGGAGGGGTGGTAATCGGCACTCAAGAATTTCTCGAATCTGAAATTTCATTTATGCCGCCTTACTTAAAAGATTCGTATAAAAGTGGGAGGCCTAACTATCTGCCGATATGCGCCTTAATTTCACGAGAAACTTTTATTGCAGTTGGAGGATTTAACGAAGATTATGAAATAGGAGAAGATTTTGAGTTATGGACCAGAATACTTAGGTCTAATCACACACCAATTTATGTCAATGAATACTTCATTATTCGCCACTTTCACAGTTCCAATGAATCTCATCAGGTAGCAAGGGCTTCAAAGGAACTATTACGGCTTGTCCGAGGACATTTGGCTGCTCAAAAAAGTGATAAATGAAGGTTTTACATGTAGTTCCGAACTATTCACCTTATATAGGTGGAATTGAAAGCATTGTTCAAGATCTAGCAAACTCACAAATGGCTAGTGGAATAGAAGCGCTGGTTGTTTTTCCAGATCGCTTAGGCAAATTCCCCGAAGAATATGAAGTAGATGGCGTCAGGGTATTAACTTTGCAATTTAGTAAACAGATGCTGCCCCTGTTTATGATTGGTTTGCCCCTTCCTTTGAAGCAGTCACCAAAAGCAATTGCTGAGATTTTCTCGAACTGCAGAAAAATTGTGCACGCGATAATGCCCGATTTAGTACATATCCATACTGCCAGCGAAATGGCGCTTCCAATGGTTGCGGTGGCCAAGAGCATGGGAATACCCATTGTCTTCCACCTGCATGGAGAGTTTATTGATGGATCCATCAAACCTGCAGAGTTACGCCTATTAGAAAATACAAATATTGTTGTAACTGTTTCCCATGCAGTAGAGAGATCTGTCGCAAACTACATTAAGCCCGGAACAAAGATTTTTTCGGTCTTAAATGGCTTGAATATTCCAGAAGTTTCATCTACCTACGATTATCAGAAATCGATGCAAATTATTATGGCCGGGAGGTTTGCACCTGAGAAAGGTTTCCCGATTGGACTTAGCGCTTTTGCTTCTTTTCTAAATTTATATCCACATGCAACCTTAAAATTGGTAGGAAATGGTCCTCAAAGATATGAACTTCAACAACTTGTTCAAGAAATCGGAATTGAGAAGAGCGTAGATTTCTGTGGTGTACTGAATAGAAAAGAGCTACTTCTTGAGTGTACGAAGTCTTTTTGCGCCGTTGTGCCTTCAATCGGTGGCGAAGGATTTGGGCTCTTTGCTGCTGAGGCTAGTTCTGTAGGCCTGCCAGTGGTAGCGAGTAATCTCGGGGGCCTACCGGAGGTCATTGAAAATAATGTGTCCGGAATTCTCGTAACGCCAGGAAAATCTCCTGAAATTTCTGCAGCCTTATCATATTTAGCCACTAACCTAGTGGTACATAAAAATATGGGTCTTGCAGGCAGGCGAAATGCAATCGCCAAATTTAGTTTTAATAGGTTTGCAAGTGAAATAGAAGATATTTACCGATTCGCTCTGGGAGAAGAGAGTTAAAATCATGACAAGTAAGCAGAATTTTCGTATCCGTGAGAAACAAGTTTCATACGAGCGAATCGATGGGGAACTTATCTTGATCTCTATGGACACAGGAAAGTATTTCAGCGCCAGCGGTACGGCGGCTGACATCTTTTTCCTCTTGAGCAACGCAGTCCCACAACACCTATGGGGCGCACTTCTCACCCCTTATTTCTCTAGTGCATTAATCCAAGAAGATATCGATGCATTTATTGCATATTCCCTGCAAGAGCAACTAATTGAAGAAACGTTTGAGGTTGGTAACTCGACTTTGGTTCTACCTATGGACTACCAACGGTCGGCATGGGTTAAACCTGAAATTATAGAGTTCAGTGATTTGCAGGATTTGATACTTGTTGATCCTGTACATGACACCAGTCTTGAAGGTTGGCCTGTTGAAAGATCCTGATAGCCAGTTACTAGTACATCTTCCTTTCTTTATCGAAAAAGCTCGATCAGTTGCAACCCAAACCGATAGAGGATTTCGAGAGTTTTCTTGTGGATCAAAAGTTTTTACTCTTAATGTTCCATTAAATTCCAGACCAGCAGAGATAATGTTGGGGAGTTTTATACCTTCTGATCAAGGAGCTTCTGAAGCAACTTTTGTAATAATCGAGGAAAACAATGATGTGTATCGTCAGATCTTGGAATTACATGATAAAAACGGTGACTTACTGTTGAGGGAAATAGATAAAAGTTCAAAGTACATGGCTATTGACCGATCTTGGAACGCAATTTATTTCTTTGATCGAGAACAAGGCATTGGCGGAGCTTATGTGTCTTCGCTTAATAGAATTTCACTTGGAGCATTTATCACCCCAATTCGTACAATAGTTAGCTGGTTCCTGGATATTTTCAGCACAGAGTTAGTGCATGCATCGGCAATTGGAATCAACGGTACTGGCGTTATGATCTCTGGAGCATCTGGTAGCGGTAAGTCCACAACAGCTTTATACGCGGCAACTCATGGGCATCAAATTCTTGGAGACGATGCGGTATTAGTTGCTGAAGGAATGGTCAGTGCACTTTATCAAAACGCAAAGTTTAGCCTTGAAGATTCAAGGATTAACGTGGAGGGTTTTAATAAAGTGTATTTAGAACCGGGTAGCGAAAAGGGGATACTACCTTTGGTGGATAATAATTTTGATTTTATTAAATCTATACCTCTAGACCTACTTATACTTCCTCAAATTTCAGATTCTCCTGGTTTCTTTGAACTAGGTAAAGCTGCAGCTGTTAAGGAGTTCATTCCACAATCTATGAAAGAAGTACTTGGGGGGACCCAGAACAATGTTCAGAACTTATTTAAGATTGTGAAAGATACTCCTTGTTTCAGATTATTTTTATCTGGCAATATGGAAACAGATTTCGCAAATCTTTTAGAATTAGTAGGTCGCAAATGACGGCCCAATTCGAATACTCAGTTGTGATGGCTGTAAAAAATGGCGAGAAGTATCTATCAACCGCTTTAGATTCAATTTTTTCGCAAACGCTTCAGCCCTTAGAAGTCACTGTCGTAAACGATTCCAGCACCGATTCAACTCTGACGATTGCTCAAAAATATCCAGTGACTATTATCAATAATCTCGGATCTGGTCAGGCGGCGGCGTTAAATACTGGTATAGCCCGCTGTACAGGGAATTTGATTGCGTTCTTAGACCACGATGATTCCTGGCATCCCACCAAGCAGGCCAAGCAAATTGAAGAGTTCAAGGGAAATAAGGAACTTGATTACGTAACGTGCGAAGTCGTTAATTTTGATGGTGCTGAAAAGAAGCTCAACATGGGCAGCAGCCGGGTGCTTGGAGCAACGACCCTGAAAGCTGATTTCATCAAAGTAATGGGACTTTTCGATGAAAATTTTCTCCACCATGCAATTATTGAGTGGTGGGGTAGGCCTGCTGCAAAAAATGCTCTAAGTGCGATAGTTAATGAAGGGCTATTTTTTCGCCTGATTCACGATTCAAATTCCACGGTCATTGGTAAAGATGATGCACGTAGTTTTTTACTGGCGGCTATCCGAGCCAGCCGCAGCGTGAAGTAAGCGATCGCGGATAGCTAACTGAAAATATCATTATGACAAAGCTTGAGGTAGATTTCAGTCGTGAAAACGGCGCTAATAACGGGCATAACTGGTCAAGATGGAAATCATTTAGCCGCACTTTTATTGGGTAAGGGTTACGAAGTTACCGGTATGGTGGATGGAACAGATAGTCAAAAAGATTTAGATCTACTGAGTCGATTGCCAAAGATAAAGCTGGTAACAGGCAATCTAGGCAGCACAGCGCAAATTAATTCAATTATTGCAGAAATTCTGCCTGATGAAATTTATAATCTCGGAGCATTGACATTTGTAGGTAAAAGCTTTGAGGAGCCAGAAAATACTGTAAACATCACAGGACTTGGAGCAATTAGAGTCTTAGACGCGGTTAAACAGGTGCAGGATCAAAAAAGTATACGCGTCTACCAAGCGTCTAGTTCAGAAATGTTCGGTGATACATCACATTTCCCACAAAATGAAGAGACTCCATTTTCTCCGCGTTCCCCTTATGGTTATGCAAAAGTTCTTGCTCATCATGCATGTGTTAATTATCGGAGCGCTTTTGGAATTCATGCCAGTAGCGGAATTTTGTTTAATCATGAGGGTGAATTCAGGGGAGAAGAATTTGTTACTCGCAAAATCACAAAGAATGTAGCCAAGATTAAACTCGGCAAAATAGATCGGTTCTCATTGGGTTCACTCGAACCGAAGCGGGATTGGGGCTACGCTGGAGATTATGTTGAAGCTATGTGGCTAATGCTGCAACAAGATAACCCAGGGGATTATGTGATTTCAACAGGCCAAAGTCACTCAGTGAGGGAATTTTTGCAGATGGCCCTAGATTTAGCGGGCTTAGATAAAGATTTAGCATCATACGTGGATTTCGACCCATCACTCATACGTCCAACAGAAGTCAATCATTTGTTGGGTGACTCAACCAAGGCCAAGAAAATATTAGGTTGGGAGCCTAAAACTAGATTTAGTGAATTGGTGAAGTTGATGCTCGATCATGACTTAAAAATTGAAGAGTGCACCTAATTTTTAGCGGCCGTTAGAAGCTCGAGCCAAGCGATCTCGTATAGCCACAGCGATACCTGTTCCAATTGGCTGCATAACTACTACCTCGGATAAACCCTGAGCATCAGCTTCTCGAAGTGCTGAATAAAGAATGCGTGCAAACTCTTCATCATCATATGGTGATGCAAGTCGAATAACTCCTGGGGGAGTTTCGATGTTGGCGTGTGCAATAAAGCCTTGACCCGGTGTTGGGGTTTCGCATAAGAAAACTTTTGCAGCTGGTGCGTAGTGATTTTCTAGGGAACCACTAACGCGAATTTCATTGGCTTCTTTAACAATTTCAAATCCGGCTGAATCAGTCGTCACAAATCTGTAGGTGCGAAAAACATCTAGGCCTGTGCTCTGAGAAACCATGTCGTCACTAATTGCCCCAGGACGTAAAATACGTGGAGTATCGCTTGTGCAGTCAATAATCGTTGACTCAACACCAACTGCACATTCCCCACCATCTAAAACTAAATCATCGGCAGATAAATACTCACCTAATTCTTCAACCACTGCAGCAGCTGTTGTAGGGGAGACATGACCAAAGCGATTAGCACTGGGCGCTGCCACACCTTTGCCGCCGGCCTTTTCAAAAGCCTCTAATAAAGCCAACGCAACAACATGATCAGGTACTCGCACACCAACTGTGTCCTGCCCACCGGTAACAAAATCACCAGCTAATTCACTTCGCTTTAATACCAACGTCATTGGCCCTGGCCAAAAATCGCGGGCTAATTTAATTGCATATTCAGGCACATCACTTGCCCAATCACCCATTCGATCCATTGATGCAATGTGCACAATTAGTGGGTGATCTGCAGGCCGTCCCTTAACTTCATAAATCCTTGCCACAGCTGCGCTATTGCACGCATCTCCGCCAAGGCCATAAACCGTCTCGGTAGGAAAGGCCACTAAATCCCCAGCAATTAAATGCGCAGCAGCAGCAACCATGGCATCTGCCGTGCAATTAGAAAGGAATTGGGATTGGCTCACCCATTAATTCTCTCACTTTTCTCAGAATTAATTAACGCCGATTACAGGTTATAGGCGATAATAAAGGTATGAAACTAAACCGTATTCGCACAATCACAGCCCTTGTTATCGCTATCTCCTTAATTGGAGGAGCGGGCCTAGCTATGCCAGCATCGGCTGCAGATACCCGATACATCACTATTAGCGCTACTGGTACAACAACTGTTGTCCCAGATGCTGTGCGAATCAATGCAACGGTTTCAGTTCTTGGCACAACAAGCAAAAGCGCATTGGCAACTTCTGCAACAACTTCTAGCGCAGTGCGCGCAGCGTTAACTGTAAACAAAGTTGCCACTAAAGATGTTGCGACACAATCAGTAACTGTTTACCCCGAATATTCATATCCGCAAGATGGTGGAAAGCCAGTATTAACTGGCTACCGTGCTTCACAATCATTTGATATCACTATTCGCAGTGCATCAACTGCTGGTGCAGTAGTAGATGCAATTGTTGAAGCCGGCGGAGATAACGTGCAGATCAATGGTGTTAGTCCGTTTGTATTAGATAACAATAAAGCAACTGAAAAAGCACGTGCATATGCAGTTGGCCGCGCTAAAGCAAAAGCTGCTTCTTATGCAAAGCTTCTTGGCATCAAATTAGGCCGAGTTATCTACCTAGATGAAACTTCAACACCTTCTTCTTTCCCTATCTACACAAGTGCTGCTAAAGCAGACTCTGCTGCAACCGTTGTTGATCTGGGAGAACAAAAGGTCTCTGTTTCAGTCACAGTTCGCTGGGCAATTAACTAGGGACTCTGCTTAGCCAACCAAAGTAAATAATGAATAGAGTCATTATTTACGGAGTACACAGTCAAGATTGGATGGATGCCCTCCATCCAGACTCAGCACTGTGGGACAAAGTAGAAAATGCTGATGTTGTAATAAATTCTGAAGCACTACAAAACCTGTTGCCCTTCAAGAGCTCTGAGTTTCGAGATGTGATTATTCCTCTGATGGAAACCCACATTCGCGAAACTCCAAGTGGTTATGCATGCCTAGTCCCTGATTCTAAAAGTTTAGATACATTGCAAAACAAGCAAAAATTTGATGAGCTGCTTGGCGAACTTTCCTTAAGTAAATATGCCCCTCAGAGATTAGATTTAACTGACTCGAATGTTTATCCAATTGTTCTAAAGCGAATAGACCTTAACGGTGGAGTTGGTATTGAATTAATCAGGAGTGAAAGCGATCTTATGAACGCCGTTACTTCAAATTTATGGACTGGGCAAAACTATATTTTGCAGGAATACATCCAGGATTTCAATGAGTTCGTATGGCACGCAGTTTATAAAGATGGCATAAAGATCTGGGATACAACTTTTAAATACATCATGGAAAGTAATGAATTTATAAGGACAGCTAATAGTAAATTCACAATAAAGCGGGTTTCATTAGACAGACATAGCTTTGAAGTCTTTGACTCAATTCTTGGACGCATGAATTATTCCGGCCCATGTAATATTGATTTTAAGTTTCAAGGTTCAGATCTCAAGATCTTTGAAATCAACCCACGATTAGGTGGCTCTTTAATGAAGAAGGAAAATCACGATTTGCTTGCCGAATGCCTTACCGAAATCATCAATGTGGCTTAGGAGATGTGGTTATCACCTGCCAATTCAGGCGAATAATCGGGTTTGGTTGCTTGCTTAAAGGCGGGTAAGATTGCCAAGCCTTGAAACGTCCCCATCGTCTAGGGGCCTAGGACATCGCCCTTTCACGGCGGTAACACGGGTTCGAATCCCGTTGGGGGCACGCAGTACAAGTAAGACACGTTCGGTAGTAAAGGTTTTGAAATTTATTTCAAGGCCCGGTAGCGCAGTTGGTTAGCGCGCCGCCCTGTCACGGCGGAGGTCGCGGGTTCAAGTCCCGTCCGGGTCGCAAAGGTTTTGGTGTTGTATGCAAATTGATTTGTATGCGATACGTACTGGTGGGCAACTACCAACAAGATCTTTGATGGCTTGGTAGCTCAGTTGGTACGAGCGAACGACTGAAAATCGTTAGGTCGCCGGTTCGATCCCGGCCCAAGCCACAGAAGAAACTTTCATCAACTAAAATTATGTAACCAGCCTTCAGCTTTTACTAGCGCATCCATTTTCAATACTTCAAATGCTATCTGCCGAATTGCCGCCGGGAATGGATCTCCGAGGTTTTCTATAGTTCCGTCAGGGTAGAGTATTGACCAACCTAAAGCGTTCGCATATGCAAGTTGATAATGACCTTCATTATATTCACGATCAAAATGTGCACCGCCCTCTTTTTCGGCTATAGCTTTTATGACATCACCGCGCGTAAAGACAAATTCTCTTGCTTTTAAAACTATCTCATATAGCCAATCATCTACGTTTAATAGATGGCCGCCGTGGACAGAATCCCCAAGCGGTGCAACGTACGAAGCGCCCTCCGAATTGAACTTCTGAATTACAAGCCCGTTAGTGTGCATCAAATTCTTGGGATTAAATGGCGAGCAGGTACTTAACACTCGGATTTTTGTAGCTATGCCGAGAGTGCTAAGCATGCTTCTTGATTGAGTGGAAGGCTTATCGATCGTGAGCACACGCAAGATAACTGCCATCTCATCATAATTATCCTCACCCTCATCGAACCTCAGAGCGTGCCTTTCAAGTTGCTCTATTTTTCTTTGATATCCCACATAAATCTCTCGCGCATTTTTCTTACGACCTTCTTCTTGTGGTTTGCTGACCATCACCAACTCCCTTCGAATAGGTCAACAATCCCATGTCACACCGACGAAAATGGGGCTAGCAGGTCGGAATTGAAACTACTTGTCAAAGAAATTCGCGTATGATTCGAACAACCTCAACTCTGCAACTTGCCTTCTTTAACGCGCACCGCGAGAGAAGGAGCTGCTTTGTCCTTTTCTGAGAGTGAAACCTCAAAAAGATCAACACCCCAATCGATCCCCAACTCCGAATCCAAAGGATTAATCTCAAACTCTTCAGAAGGTGAATAGGGCGAACTTAATAAGTAAGCAATCGTCGACGAAGGCGCTATTGACGCAAACCCATGTCCTAAACCTGCACCGATCAAGACCGCCTTCCCATCAAGCGCCTCTAAATCAACCAACACTGATTTTCCAAAGGTCGGCGAACTCGGACGGATATCAACAATCACGTCGCGTATCGATCCACTTACGCAAGTAATCCACTTTGCCTGCCCTTGTGGTGCGATGCTGTAATGAATTCCCCGAATTACACCGCGCTGGCTTTGTGAAATGTTCGCTTGTTGAATCGCGAAATCAATCCCTGTCGCAGCAAGCACGTCTTCGGCCTTGAACCACTCACGAAAAAATCCGCGCTCGTCACTCCAGATAGGAGACTCAGCGAGCCACGCGCCTTCAATTCCAAGTGGAGTTAATTTCATTTTTCTATTCTTCCGCCTTCACTGCGGAAATGATTGCAGGCATCGCTTCGGCGAGCGCGATTCGCCAATCTCTCATCGGCTTAACCGAAGTATTCGCCCATGCTGCATGACTCAAAACAGAATAAGCAGGTCGCTTAGCTGGCCGCGGGTATTCACTCGAAGAAACTGGAACAACTCGCGACACTTTGGCACCAGCGAATTTGAAAATCTCTTGTGCAAACTCAAACCAAGTCGCTTGCCCAGAATTTGTCCCGTGGTAAATGCCAGCGGGCGATTCAGATAAACCTAATTCCACTAATTGTCGGGCAAGATCCATAGCCGAAGTTGGCTGTCCAACTTGATCACTAACCACCCTGACTTCACTGTTACCCTTGATTGCAAGCTTTGTCATCGTCTTTGCAAAGTTCTTTCCCCAAGGACTATAAAGCCATGCAGTTCTAACAATTGATGCGTGCTCCGGATATCCGGCTGAAACCCTGTTTTCTCCTTCTGCCTTTGTTCGACCATAAGCAGATTGGGGGTTGATTTCATTATCAACTTCAAATGGGGTCTCGCTCTGTCCAGAAAAAACATAATCAGTTGAAATATGAATCAGTTTCGCGTCGATTTCTTTAGCGGCAAGTGCCACATTTTCCGCACCGTCACTATTCACCCTAGAAGCTGATAACTCACTGCTTTCTGCCCCATCAACATCAGTCCAGGCCGCACAATTGATAATTACTTTAGGTATCAACTGTGCAATTACATCGCGAACAATTGGACCTTGAGTGACATTCAAATCTTTTGAATCCCAAGCACTAAATAGAATCCCACGCTCTCCTAGCTCTTGTGAAAGTGCGATCCCTAACTGCCCAGAACCGCCCGTGATTAACCAAGACATTTACTAATTAACGATTCTTAAGTGGTTTCCACCACGCTTCATTGTCTCGATACCACTGGATTGTGTCTTTCAATCCATCTTCAAACTTAACTTGAGGTTCATACCCAAGCCCGTCATTAATCTTTGTCCAATCAACGCTGTAACGAAGGTCATGACCTTTTCTATCCTGAACATATTCGATTGAGGATTCATCAGCACCCATTGCATAAAGAATAAGTCCGGTAATTTCGAGGTTAGTTAACTCTCGTCCGCCACCAATGTTGTATACCTCGCCAGACCGACCATTCATCAAAACTTGATGTATTCCGCGGCAATGATCATCTACGTGCAGCCAATCTCGTACATTTTTCCCAGTTCCATAAACCGGAACTTTCTTCTTCTCTAACAAGTTTGTAATAAATAAAGGAATCAATTTCTCTGGGAAATGGTGAGTTCCGTAGTTATTGCTGCAGCGAGTAATTACAACATCCATTCCATGGGTTCTGTTATATGACCGAGCCAAAAGTTCACCACTTGCTTTACTGGCCGAATAGGGAGAGTTGGGTAAAAGTGGATGGTTCTCGGTCCATGACCCCGTTTCGATAGAACCGTAGACCTCATCAGTAGAAATCTGGACGAACCGAATATCTTTCTCAGATCCCTTAATCGCGTCCAGCAAAACTTGAACACCAACAATATTTGTCTGCACAAAATCTTTAGCGCCAGCTATAGATCTATCTACATGCGACTCAGCTGCAAAATTTATAACCGCGTCAAAACGTGAGACTAATCCATTTAAAAGACCTGAATCACAGATATCACCCTGAATAAACGCATAATCGCTAGAGTTCAAATTGTTAAGGTTTGTAAGCGTTCCGGCGTAAGTCAATTTATCAAGAACCGTTACTGAGCCAATTCCTGGGAGTGATCCATCAACAACGCGCCTAACAAAATTTGAACCGATGAATCCAGCGCCGCCAGTCACTAATAAGCGCATAATTCACTCCCTTCAATGTTTTAGATTATGTAGACCTTACCCTCTACACTTTACACATGAAAGGAATTGTTCTCGCTGGTGGGACCGGGTCGCGACTTTGGCCTATTACTAAGGGTGTCAGCAAGCAGTTACTACCGGTTTATGACAAACCCCTTATTCACTATCCGCTTGGTACATTATTTTTGGCTGGTATTCGTGAGATTCTAATAATTACGACCCCAGACGATCTGTCTTCGTTTCAAAGACTTCTGGGTGATGGCTCAATATACGGGGCTAAATTCACTTACGCGGTGCAAGCAAAACCCAATGGGTTGGCCGAAGCATTTATTATTGGCGAAAACTTTATTGCTCGTGATAATGTGGTGCTAATCCTTGGTGACAATATTTTTCACGGTGTCGGCCTGGGAAAGCAATTAAAAGAAATTGACTCGAGTAGTGGGGCGACAATTTTTGCTTACAAGGTTTCCGACCCAGAGCGATATGGCGTAGTCGAATTCTCTAATACTGGGAATGTAATTTCAATTGAGGAGAAACCTGCGAAACCCAAGTCTAACTACGCAGTCCCTGGACTCTATTTTTATGACTCACAGGTGGTTGACATTGCAAAGTCAGTGATCCCAAGTAAACGAGGTGAACTGGAGATAACATCAGTTAATGAAGCTTATTTAACTCAAGGAAAACTCACAACAAGAATCCTAGAGCGTGGAACAACTTGGCTAGATACGGGCACAATTCAAACGCTCCATACGGCTTCCTCTTATGTGCAAATCATTGAAGAACGCCAGGGTAATAAAATCTCATGCTTGGAGGAGATTGCTTGGAGGAATAAGTGGCTCAGCAGTTCAGACTTACTTGAAATCGCCGAGTCTTATACCAATAATCCTTACGGACAATACTTAAAATCACTGATCCTGGAGATTTAAGTGAAAGAATCACGAGGCATTTTTATGAAAACAATGATTCATGGAATTACTTGATTACCAACATGTCGCATGTTTGATAATGTCTCTTGCGAAATTTAAGCTCGATGAAGTAATATCCATGTCAAGTCCAAAAAATTCTTGGAAAGATTCAGAACTAATCGATTGATGTGGGTTATCAATGAAATTAATAACATCTGCCCAATTCTGTGATCGATGAACTGGACCATTATTATTTATATCGAGTAGACTCCCATGTTTAAAACCTTCAAATGCTCGCAAACTCAAAGATCCTGGCGGTGCAATAACAGGTAATCCTGTAACATGACTCTCGACAGCAGCACTCGTTGCTAAAGCAATTGCACATCTGGAGTTAACTAATTGATCTAAATATGAACGCCTGTTAGAGGGAGACTCAATAAACTCGCAAATAATTTGATTTCGAGCAAGATTCTGGATGAAGTTACTCCGCCGACCATTTGCCCAATCAAAAAAACCCTGACTCCCCCGGGGGGTTTGAGGATGAAGTCGAATTAAGAGTGATTTAATTAAATCTACTCGGCCGATACGAAGACAATAAGTAGTAAACTCCTCAATTAATTCCCATTCATCTTCTATATTACCCACTATAAATTTAGAAGAAGTCAACCAGATAAATTGATTAAGTCGATTGTCTCTCTTTAGTGATTCCGTGCTTTGCATCAAATATACAAAAGGATAAGGACCGGTGACCAATATTTTCTGGGGTTGAATTCCGTGATAAGTGATAGCCTCTTCTTTTTGTCCTTGGCCCCAAACTAGATAATAATTAAAATCATCACGTAATTTACCCTTAATTGTCAAATTGTCCCACGATGAGATTATTCCAAAACTTGAAATACTAGCTAACTTTGCAGCTTTGCCAATAATTTCAGCTCTAACCTCATTAACCACAGGTGAAACTAAGACTGCACCATAACTCCTAGCAGAAAAAAACTCACTCAATTGTTTTTCTTTTTCAAGATGGTATTTTGAATGTTGTCTATGCGTAGAAAAAACAATAAGCCGCTTGAACATATCCTTTAATTTTGAGAAAACGCTTGTTGTTTGAGCTCTTCCTCTAGGAATTATATATTTCGACAATTCTGGATGTGAGAAAAATTCTAAATTTTCACTTTTGCGTGAATGTTTGCGGCCAATGATTACTTCAAGGCGCACAAAATCAGAAGCCCACTTGGCGCTAAGAATCACTATATTAAGATTAGGCTTCATGTCAACTAATTCAATTAAATACTCCCTGAATGTTTGAGAAAACAAGCGATCATTGTGATAGTCAACGCCAAAAAAAACTATATCAACCTCAACACCATCTATGTTAAGAAGTTCAATAATTCCAAATTCTGCTAATCGAAAGTATCCACTACTACGCAAGAAAAAGGCAATTTTCATCTTCGGTTATGGCCCTCCTCCATATGCATGGAATCTTCAAAAATTACTAATTGTTGCCGAGATGCGCGTATTAACTCGATTGATTTCATGACAGCAAAGCTGCCTGAAATACTCACAATGTATAAGACAGGGTTTATTGAACCAAGAAATAAATTTACGGGGAGATATATAAGACCAAGGATTGGGATGCCGGAGAGTATTGAGCTTATAGAACTGACTTCGCTGTGGGATAGTAAAGTCCAAATCAAAATCAAAAACAAGTTTAGGGTTGCTGAAGCATACCTCTCTCCATAGAGAAATTCATTATTTTTTGTTCGAACAACATAATAGATTGGAAGGATTATTCTTAGAGCCAAGTAAATATTCAAGGTATTTAGTAGAATTAGGGTCAGCCCTGTTTTTATCAAAATTGAATCTTGAAAAAGAATTGCCGTGCCAATGAACATAATTGGAAAGAAATATTCCGTGACAGTGGAAAAAAAATATGCGTATTCGATTGTCTTCTTTGAAATACTTTTCCCTATGTTCAGTCTTTTATTTAACCTAGGTAGTTTCCACATATTTCTAAGATTGACCGAAAAAACATTACCCGAAATTACAATGCTAATAAGAATTAAGCACGATTCGGGATTTGAAAATTGTTGTTGAATTACGTAATACGGTAGGACTCTTATAGTTGGTTTTAAAACAAACCATAGCCACGGTAACCTTGAACCACGGTAAGGCAACTTCCAAAAACCAACAATTAGGTTGAAGAATGACAAAGGTGAACTCACAGCTCTTGGAGCGATCTTCTTTTTTCGCATAACCACTACTCTAGTATAATTGTATTTATTGAATTATTCTTACTTTTTGGCTCATAAAGGTTCATCTGCTCATTGATAGATTTGCGTTAATCAATTCATTAAAGCGCTATCAAGACTTACGGCGAAGCTCGAAACTGTTTAATTCACTACGGTTTTGTATAACGTTAAATTTTATTTCTTTATCAGGAATCCCCCCCCCTCCGCCGAAGTCTCAAAAACCTCCTGGTTAATTTCCTAATACGCCGCTTCAAACCCCTCCGCCGAAGTCTCAAAAACCTCCTGGTTAATTCCCTAATACGCCGCTTCAAAAATTTGCAGATTTTACGAATCAAACTTCTTAGTTTCCGGATTGGGGAAAATAATTTTCTAGTTTGAATATTGATCAATAAAAATGGTGACATTACCTTTACTCTTCGACCGAATTTTTCCTCAAAAATCAAAAATATAATGTGTGAAAAACGTGGAAACCTTAACAGCATTTTACTTGGAAGAAGTTTACTTGCCATTTCAGAGCCGAAGAGATTTTGAATAGTCTTTCCTTTATCCGGCGAGTTGAACTGGACCCGGTGCCATGTAACTTCCTCAGAAGTAACTAAGGAACCTTCAATAAGTTTGATCAAGAGATATAGCTGGTCAGGGCCGATGCATGGGAAGTAAAAAGAGTCGTTACATGCTTGTTGACTCTTTCTTTCTATACCATAAATTGTGCTCCCAGCATTCAACTGATGTGAGGCCCATATTCTCTTCCAAATTTCAATGCTGCTCAATCTTGGATGAAGTTCTTTCCCATCACGTCTGCACTGGCAGTGAAAATCCCCGTCCACATTGAAGAAGTCAAGTTCAATCCTAAGACTATGTTCGCAATTATATCTTCCAAATTCATACCGGTAATATCTTGGCACAAACCATACCGCCTCAGAATGATCATTGAGTATTTTTATGCCTTGATTTCCAAAGTTTGGTTCCCACAAATCATGATCACTGGCTAATGCAATAAAACTGGATTGAGGGAAAAGAGAGAGGGCAAGTTTTCTGGCGACATTAGTTGCAATTAATTGACCAGAATTTTCCTTGGCTTCAAATGCAATTAGATTCTTATTAGAAAGTGCAAACTCTCCTAAAATTTCGCAAGTCCTATCACTCGAGCCATCATCGAATACGACGATTTGGTGGTTCACTCCAGCCTGTCTCAAGAGTGATAACAATGAGTTCGCAATAGTTAATTCAGAGTTGTAACTTGGAAGGTAAAACACTAGATCAACATCCTTGGAATGAAAATCCGCCAAATTGATTTGAGTTTTTGATAAAAGACTATCCACGAGGGAATCTACATCCCGCTCCATTGCGATTTTCTTACTAAGAATCCCTGAACTAGGGAATTCCAAAAACCTCATGGGGCAACTTTATATGTTGGCATGTAAATATCATCCAAACTGGCGCTATTGTGACCTATACTTATTTCCATGAAAGACGCAATTTTCACAAGCTTACCAACCTCTGACCCTATTTATAGTTCATATGCGAACGCTTCAAAAGAACTGTTGAAATTAGTCGCCGCGTCCCGAGCTGTTGGTAGAAGCCAATATTGGACACGTGAGATAGAAAGTCTTGAATACCTCTTCGACGCATCTCCATCCATTTTGAAGAGACTTAGAGAGCATTGCCATTGGGTCACGGGCATATCGAGTTATCAATACGCGAATCATCACTTTGATACCCCTCCACATTTAGCGTTGATTGAGCGAATTGGTGAGTTGTCAAATAGAAAGCCAAACCTAGAAATCTATCCGGAGAGAGAAACTTATGGTGGGTTTGGGTTTCCATTTCAAGGCAATATTTATAATGCAGATACGTTGAAGTATCATGAGGTTATTATTGGTCTCACCGAGTCTCTGTTCTTTTTACTTAAGAAAAATTCTTACACAATAGTCGAGATAGGCTCTGGATATGGTGGTCTGGCGGATACATTATTAAGACACTCACCAAATACAAAACTAATTCTAGTAGATTTTCCGGAAGTTCTACTATTAGCGTGGACATTTATTGGAGCGTGGCATCCAGAGAAAAGGATAGTTCTGTTTGATGAAAAATCCTTAGTGCCGAATTCCGATTTTGATATTCTATTAGTTCCTAATAATTTATTAGGCGCTTTTCAAAGTAGTGGAACAGAAATTGACCTAATGCTAAACACAGTATCATTTCAAGAGATGACAACTTCACAAGTCCAAGGTTATATTGATTTTGCAAATGATTTGGGAATTCAATTTATCTATAGTCTAAATCGAGACAAATCCAAGTATAATAAGGAGTTAACTTCTGTATCTGAAATAATTAGGGAACGCTACTCTACCGAAGAATTGTGTATTCTTGGCACTGAGTACACTGCGGCGCTAAAAAAAGTTAAGAATAAGCCAGTAAATAAGATCAAACAAAGTATTATCGAAACCGTGAATCAAACTTCTCCCTATAAACACATTTTTGGTAAATTAAGGACACCATAGATTTCCGTGTTCACGCGAAACTAATTTCAAACTAATCAGAGCTGCCTGCTTAATTTGTATTATGTCCGTTAGACTTTCTGAATGTCTTTGAGTGAGTTTGCTTTGAAACTTGAGGTTCAAAATTGATAAATATAGTTTACTTGGGAAAAAGGGGTGGTGGGGCACTTCTAGCTAAAGATTTATTGCTATTCGGGCAAGAATCGAATTTAGTTAATTTGGGAATGCTTAGTAGTGAAAATGAGCTAAATGGATACTTTCAGGGTAACAATAAGATTACATTCACTTCAGTAAGCCATGAACTTAGAACTTTATGGAAACTCCCAAGTAATCTGATTAAACAATGCTACGTTTCTTTCAAATGGGCAAGCACTACAAGAGATGAAATAGTTCTTTTTGTAATGCCAAGCCCATTTGATCTAGTGACCATGCTAATTATAAGAATGTTCAATCGGAAAATAACTTTTATCTGCCATGAATATAAATCGCATGACGGAGAAATTTGGCCTACTTCACGGGCGATTAGGCGTAGAATTAAGTTATCGGAATTGGTTATAACTTTGAATAAGAGTGATGCCGATAAGATTTCAAAACTTATTTTTGAGAAATCTCTTATAGTTCTTTCCCATCCAGTGCTCGATTTACAAAGAAGTATTCCTGTGATTGAAACTAAAGGAACAGAGATTCAACATCCGATTTTTCTATTTGTTGGGAGGATAAAGAAGTACAAAGGAATAGAGAGACTTTTAGAGGCTTGGAGTAGAACAGATAAAGGCTTCTTAGTTATCGCTGGGGAAGGGAGAATCGAAGGGACAATTCCTCCGCGTGCGGTCGTGATAAATCGTTGGTTGAGCGAAGGCGAGATCGGGTATTTAATGGATCTGTCTGATGCCATAATTTTTCCGTACACCTCTGCGAGTCAATCTGGATTGATTCCACTGGCAATTAGTAAAGAGTTGACAATTTTTGTCTCTGATCTGGAGGGGTTAAAGGCGCAACTTTTAAACTATTCGGATAGAACAATTTGGATAGACCCTATTGGATCTGAAACTATTCTGGGGGAACTCAAGTCATATGCAGACCAATTCATTCCTAGAATAAAAAGCGGAGAAATTGCCTCATCTGGCCCGTCTATGATTGCTTTCTTGGAAGATATTGAGGAGACTTGGAGCACCCTACAGCGGGGTAGAGATAGTTATGGGTGCACATGAGGGCTATAAATTTTGGTGGAGTTGACATAAGCGATGGTGGTGATCCTTTTGTAATCGCCGAGCTGGGACATAATCATCAAGGAAGCCTTGAAACTTGCCTGCAGATGATTCGTGCTGCTGCCTACTCGGGAGCCACTGCAGTTAAACTTCAAAAGCGAAATAACCGAGAACTATTCACGGTAGAAGCTTTTGATGCGCCTTACAATAGCGAAAATGCTTATGGTCCTACTTATGGAACTCACCGTGAAGCACTTGAATTTGGTCAGACTGAGTACAGAGCGTGCATAGAAGAAGCCAATAGAAACAATATTTTGTTTTTTGCCACCGCCTTCGATTTCTCAAGTGCTGATTTTCTTGCGGGGTTAGAAGTACCTGGCTTTAAAATGGCTAGTGGCGATTTGAAATCACTGCCTCTCCTCAAATATGTGGCAAAATTTGGTAAGCCTATGATTATTAGTACGGGCGGGGCAAACATAGAAGATGTGGACGCTGCCATTAAAACTATTCAGGCTGAAGGAGCGCCTCTTGCTGTATTGCAATGTACAGCGGCCTACCCACCTCGATATGAGGAATTAAATCTGAATGTTATAACTACATTCAGAAATAGATATCCTGACGTAGTGGTTGGGTACTCTGGGCACGACAGTGGAATTGCTATGTCTTTAGCGGCCTACGTCTTAGGTGCCAGAGTAATCGAAAAACACTTCACATTAAATCGTGCCATGAAAGGCACAGACCATGCTTTTTCGTTAGAACCAGACGGAATGAGAAAGTTGGTTCGAGACTTAAGTCGAGCAAGGATCGCTTTGGGCGATGGGGTTAAGGCAACTTATCAATGCGAAAAAGAACCACTTAAAAAAATGGGCAAAAAAATAGTCGCTTCACGAGACATTGAAGCAGGCGCTGTAATTATTGAAGCGGACTTAGCTTACAAGTCGCCTGGCGATGGATTATCACCAGCGCTTTCAGAATCAATCTTAGGTAAAAAAGCCACACGCAAAATTTCATCTGGTGAGTCACTTAAAATCGAAGATGCCTCATAAAAGCATTGAGCCGCTAGCCAATAGAACATATTTAGTTGTTGGCGCGGCAGGCAACCTGGGGCCTATTTGGTGCTCAAAAATTCTTGAGGATGGCGGAAAAGTAGTCGCGATTGGATTAAATTCAAGAAGTGATCCAGAGCTTCTGAAATTAAAAGAAAAGGTGGGAGAAAACTTGGTTTTGGTTGACCAAGACATTTCCCTACCAATTAATTCTCAACTCGAGACAATACTTAATGAAACTAAAATCTCAGGTGTAGTACTGAATGCTGGGATTGATTCGACACCAGGGGCTGGTTTCTCAGATATCACTAGATTTGACTTTGATTTTTGGGTCAAAGTGTTGAGCATTAATGTTGCTGCAGTTGTATCTACTCTTAATAAAGTAATCCCACGGTTGACTAACGACGCATCCGTTGTATTCATTGGCTCTATGTACGCCCTAGTTTCACCTACGCCCAGTCTGTATAGTCACTTCAATTCAGGGGCTGGATCTATCAAGAATCCCGCTTATGGCGCTTCGAAGGCGGCTTTAATTTCCATATGCAACCAATATGCGACCCACTTTGGGACGCAGGGAATCAGATTTAATCTACTTACACTCGGTGGAATCGATGGCCAGCAAGACATTGAATTTAAACGCAAATTTATAGAAAAAGTGCCATTATCAAGAATGGGGAATTCTTCTGAACTAGGTGCAGCTCTGACGTTCTTACTTTCCGAACAATCAAGTTACATGACTGGCCATAATTTAGTAATCGATGGAGGATTTACAAAATGGTAAACCTTATTGATCAAGCACAAACCTATTGGCACATTGGAATTGAAGAAAATTTTGATTCACCTTCGGTGCAAAGGATTTCGCCATTAAGCGAAGAGGTTTTGGCATCATTCAAGATTGGCCGTGAGTTTGAAGTTTCCAGGGCAGTACTGAATGCAAGGAATTCATATAGAGATTGGTCGAGTTTAACATTTGTGAAACGTGGCCAAATTCTTCGCAACGCATGCAAACTACTCGAGGAGCGAAGCGAAGGGTTTGCCGCGATTGTGCGCTTAGAAACTGGAAAATCAAACGAACTTGCCAAAGGTGAATTAGAAGCGGCTGTAGAGTTTGGATACATGATGGCAGCGCACGGGCGCTTACCGATTGGAAAGGTGTTACCAAGCGGGATTGTTGGCAAAAATGTACAAGTAGCCCGAAACCCCCTCGGTGTGTGCGCCTTGATAGTTTCCTTCAATACTCCATTACCTAATTATGCGTGGAAGGTTTTTCCAGCTCTCTTATCTGGCAATACGGCTATTTTAAAACCATCTCCATATACCCCATTCAGCGCGTGGCTTTTCGGTAAGACTTTGGTAGACGCTGGTGTACCTGAAGGAGTATTGCAAGTCCTTCAAGGAGACGGTGTCACCGGAAATCTATTGGTTGAATCTGACATTGATCTTATTAGTTTCACTGGCTCTAATGGGGCGGGGGCCGAAATTGCGACTAAGGCGAGTGGGCGGATTGTGAAAACGATTCTAGAGCTTGGCGGATCTAATCCATTTATTGTCTTTGAAGATGCAAAAATTGATAATGCAATTAATTTCGTGATTCAATCAAGTTTTAGCAATTCTGGACAACGTTGTGCCGCAGGAAGCAGAATACTTTTGCACAACTCTATCCAGGAAATTTTCATTGAAAAACTTGTAAATGCAATGAAAACTTATAAGTTTGGTACTTCTGAAGATTGTTTCATGGGCCCAGTGATAAGCGCTGATTCAGCAAAAAGATTGAAAGATTTTGAAAATGAATGTAAACAAGCAGGGGCTTCTATCAAGTCACTTGGGCAGGAATCTGGAACATCTCATGCAGTTGTTCAACCTAAGCTTATTGTGGGCTTGGATTCAGGTCTTGAGCTATCCCAGCAGGAAATATTTGGTCCCATAGCACGGGTATTCACTTTTGAGACCGAAGATGAAGCTGTGGCATTAGCTAATTCAACTAGATTTGGGCTGACGGCGGCAGTTTGGACCGAAAACCATAACTTGGCAGTCAGAGTTGCAGGTCGCGTATCAGCCGGATTAGTCAATATAAATGGCCCAACACATAGCGCTGAACCAAATATGCCTTTTGGGGGTTTTGGTGCCTCTGGAAATGGGACGAGAGAGGCTGGAATAGAGTCATTGAATTATTACTCTGATCAAAAAATTGTTGCCACTTTCAATACAATTACTTAATGATTAGTGCGGTCGCCCTAATCCCCGCTCGAGGGGGTAGTAAAAGAGTATTGAAGAAAAATACTCGCTTATTAGCAGGCGCACCACTAATAACTTACACAATTAATACTGCTAAGTTGAGTGGTATTTTCGATCAGATAATTGTGTCAACTGATGACGAGGCTACTGCAGAAATAGCAATTAAGTATGGTGCCACCGTCCCAGAACTTAGACCAAGTAAATTCGCAACAGACTCCTCACCCGATATTGAGTGGGTTTCCTATGCTGCTGAAAACTGGCTATCCAATAGTGAGGTCAATTTAGTAATTTTGCGGCCGACAAGTCCATTAAGAAAACCTCAAACCATAAAGAATGCACATGAAATATTCTGCCAAAATGCGTGGGCAGACTCATTACGTGCCATGCAGCCTGTTGCCGAACACCCTGGAAAAATGTGGCGCATTGGTGAAGGAGAAGAGGCAACACCATTTATAGACCAATTACAGAGACCTGTACCCACGCATAGCTCTCCCACGAATACCCTCGAAGAGGTCTGGGTACAAAATGCAAGCTTGGAGATTGTTAAATCTTCAACGGTCACCGGCAAAAAAACTCTTGCCGGTGACCGTGTCCTAAAGTATGAAATGCCCGGACTTGAGGGATACGACATAAATTCGGAGAAAGATTGGGCTTACTTAGAATTTTTGATTAAATCAAATCCAACACTCCTATCTGCAGCAGACCTGAGGAATTGACAATGAAAATTGATTACGACGTAAAAGAACTTGAATCTGGGCTGGAGTTAAAGTACTGGTCGCAATCTAGATTTTTCAAAGCAATTGAGGATGAAGTTCCGTTAGATGTCTTAGCAAATGCATGCCGACTTAATATTCTTTCGATGATTAAGGCAGCTGGAAGTGGTCATATAGGAACAAGTTTTAGTTCTGTAGAAATACTCATTGCTGTTAGACAATACTTGTCAGCAACTAATAACTTGAGAAAATCTAGCCAACAAAAAGGGGTTTTTTTCAGTTCAAAGGGGCATGATGCGCCGGCAATCTATGCCGTAATGCATCTACTTGGTGAAATCTCTGACGATCAACTATTTACTTTAAGAAGGCTCGAAGGACTACCTGGGCATCCCGAAATTGAAACTCCTGGAATTCCTACAAATACTGGTTCGCTTGGAATGGGGATTTCGAAAGCAAAGGGATTTGTGCATGCAAATCGAATGCTTGGCCTAGATCAGAAAGTAGTAGTGCTTCTGGGTGATGGCGAGCTTCAAGAAGGACAAATTTGGGAGTCCCTACCTACCGCAGCTCGGGACAAAATGTCTGAACTTATAGTTATCGTCGATGGAAATAAAATTCAGTCCGACACTTGGGTTGAAGAGATATCGCCTCCAGGAAATCTAAAGATGCGGGTTGAGGGTAGTGGTTGGAACTTTATTTCATGTGATGGTCATGACATTTTGGCAATTCTTGAAAGCCTGATCAGATCTGGTCAAGATGCAAAGCCAACATTTATCTATGCCTCGACAATAAAGGGTTGTGGTGTTGGATTTATGACTGAGCTCTCGGCAACCGGGAAATTTTATAAATTTCACTCAGGATCTCTGCCTGATGATCTTTATGAAGACGCCTGTGAGGAACTTCAAGTTCGGATAGGGCAGAATATTCATTGCGCGCTAGATTTGAAAATTCGGCCTCGCATAGAATTCGAATTAAATGGAAAGCTAAGAACTGAGCTAGATTACAGTTCACCTAAGGAGCGACCAGTTTCATTTATATCAAAATGGGCTGACTTCTTATGTAAGGCGATGTCTAGCGATGAACGAGTGGTAATACTAGACGCCGATTTGTCATACGACACCGGTACGTACTTGGCACGTGAAATTTACCCTTCTAGATACATTCAGGCTGGCATTGCCGAGCAAGACATGGTTTCTATGGCTGGCACTCTTGCTCTCAAAGGCAAAATTCCATTTGTTCATAGTTTTGCAACTTTCTTGACCATGAGACCCACGGAGCAAATTTTTAATAATGCGACTGAAAAAACTAGCGTGGTGTACGTTGGTTTCTTAGCCGGTTTACTTCCAAGTCCTCCAGGGTTCTCGCATCAAGCTGTCACTGATGTGGGGATAATGGCTTCAATCCCCGGCATGTTACTTATTGAGCCTGCTTGTGAATTCGAAATGGAAAAGGCTTATGCCGAGGCTCTAAACCACAAAGGCCCAACTTATATAAGAATGGTAAGTCTCGGATCAATCCCTACTGCGGTTGGAAATGACTCGTTGGAGCCAGGAGATATGACTGCGCGAGCCGAAGGTACTGAAATTGCAATAGTCTGTAGCGGCCCACTTCTTGCTGAAGAAGCAGTCAAAGCTGCAATGCTTCTTGGCGAGAGAGTCTGTGCAGTTTTTACTTACCCATTTCTTAATTCACCGCCAACTCAAAGAACTCTTGCCTCATTAATAAAATTTAGGAAAGTTGTAATTTTAGAAAATTACAATTCTGGTTTAGGGATTCTTAAGCAAATTAGTAGTGCTCTGGAGCAAGAAGTCGAGATAATTTCTGTTGATGTACCTGGAATTCCGCGAAATGGTTGGAATGACGAGGTCCTAAAATTTCATGAATTGAATGCAGAAAGTATTGCAGAGAAAATAAAAAAGTGATGAAAAAATATTGCCTTCTGTGGGATATCGATGGAACATTACTCGAAACACACGGTGCTGGCGTACTCCCACTCGAAAATGCAATTGAACGAGAGTTTGGTGTAAGTGTAAAATTAGAGCGGGGAGAATACAGCGGCTATACTGATTTTGAAATCATTTCTGCGCTGACCATGACAAGTCTTGATGATAGTTCTTATCTACTAAAGTATGAATCTGCACTAACAAGCTATGCCACCGCACTCGAAATCGCACTTTCCAAATCCAGAGCAACTGCACTTGGAAATATTCGAGAGGTCTTAATGGGTCTAAAGTCTCTCGGTAAGTGGGAGTCATACATCGGCACCGGGAATTATGAGGGTGCTGCAACTCATAAGCTCAAAAGCGCCGGGTTAATTGAATTTTTCCCTCAAAATCACTTATTCGGTGCAACAAGTTCGAGAATGAAGAGGCCTGAGATTATTCGCTTTGCGCGCACTGCACTTGCAAATGATTTTGAGCCAATTGTGATTGGGGATGCACCTGCCGACATACATGCAGCAAAATTGAATAATTTGAAGGTCATAGCAACCCCCACTGGTCACCACTCATACGAAGAATTAAATAGCTTAGTTCCTGGAATGGTCTTAAGCACAAGTTGGTCACTTCAAGACTTACTTGAGAAACTGACTATGGTGCGATCTAACGATGATTAAAAAATGTTTGATCGCTTTTGCGAAAGAAATAGCAAAATACCCTCTTGCGCGGCACCTTCGTAAAGAAGTAGAAAGATACAAATGGTGGAAGGAATTTAGAAATTCAAATTCGAAAGAGCACTTAATAAACGTCCCCCTTGAACCTAGGATTCTAATTGTCACTTCAGTTGGTGAAAACTTGAATGCACTTGCTCTTGATGTAGTTTTAGCTAAAGCTTTGGAATCACGAAATGCCAAGGTTTTTATTCTTATGTGTGATGGGGTTCTTGATGCCTGTATGAACTGCGAAATTCAAAAATTTCAATCGCTTTCTGAATTCCAAGAGGAAGGTAGCGCAAGTCTCTGTAAAGGATGCATCAGAACAGGAAAGATATTTACAGAAAGTGCAAAAATTGAAGTTCTCTATTTAAGCCGTTATGTAGATAATTCTAAAGATGAGGTAAATATCCAGGATATTGAAAGTGCCAATGCAGGAACTTTTCGTTTCCTTGCAATCGGCAGTAAGGCAAATGCTGAATTTGAAGCGGTGCTACCAAAATTCGTTAAAGGGGCGAATAAGGCACGTAATGCAATCGAAACCTGCATCGCCCAGGAGAAAATCGACATTGTTGTTGCCCACCATGGGATATATGTCCCCCAAGGATCGGCAGTAAGTGCTGCACACAATTTAGGTAAAAGAGTAGTTACTTGGTCGCAATCTTATCGAAGAGGGACCTATCTATTTTCACATGATGACACACCCCATAAAATGCAAATTGAAGAAAAATATGATTCTAAAACACTAAATGACAGTGAAAAAGATAAAGTTTTAACATACCTAAAGTCGCGGGATGCAGGTACAAATGATTGGATCCGATTTGGTATTGTAGATAACAGCACAACTGAATTACCTTTAAGTATCAAACAGGTATCAACCGCGCTTTTACTCACTAATGTGAATTGGGATGCACAAGTCCACTTTGGAGCTAGTATTTTTCTGAATATGGAAGAGTGGATGCTCGAAACAATTGATTGGTTTCAATCGCGCCCACGTTTACAACTGATTGTTCGCATTCACCCAGCGGAAATCACCGGTACGGTACCAACACGGGACCCTATGGCAGCGGCAATAAGAAGAAGATTCCCAAATTTAGCTTCAAACATAATCATTATTCCTCCTAATTCAAATGTTTCAACTTATTCGCTTTTTCCAAAAGCGGACCTGGGCCTAATCTTCGGAACTAAAACGGGGGTAGAGCTCACTGCATCAGGAATTCCAACAATTGTTGCAGGCGAGGCTTGGATTAAGAATAAAGGGCTGACCTTGGATCCTAAATCAAAACTAGAATATTTCGATCTCTTATCTCATTTTGAAGCTGGGGAAATCTTCGAAGGTCCTGATATTGATGAGGCTTTAGCCTATGCCTATCACTACTTTTTTAGGAGAATGATTCCTGTTAGTTCGATTAAGCCTATTCCCTTTTTTCCATATGCAAGACCAATTTATAATCCGAATTGGGAGAAAACCGACCCTGGATTAGTCAATATTATTGATGGAATTATTTTTGGCCGCGAATTTGAATTCTAGAATGATAGAACTTTCTAACCTCTGTATCAATCCACTCTCACAACACCGCTTGGAGTCTTTAAGTGCACGGCAACAATTCCGTATTCGCCATCATTTGTTGACGGGTCAATGAACTCAATATCTGCGCCTTTTAATCCAGCGAGAATCTCTGTCTTAAACCATGAGTCTGATAGCTGATCAGCGTCAGAAATCGTAATCTTCTCTATCGCAGCAACTGCTTTGCCATCTTGTGATGGATGATCAGCGGTTAACCATTGAATAAAAAATGGAAGCTCGCGAGAATCGGCAATTTCATTTACTCCAATTTGCTTCCACTTAAGATCGCTACCATCTGGACGCGTGCGGTGACCTTCGATTGCGCTGCGTCCGAACTTCTCTTCAACCTTCGAAATATCTTCAGTTGCAAAAACCCACGTTAGCCAGCCGCCACCTTCTTGTGCTTTCTTGCTAACAGCTTTACCCCAAGGAGTTTGCTCCGTTGCTGGGTGATCCAGTGGGCATACAACTTCGATGTATTGACCGTTTTGCAATGGCATAGTGAAATTGCGTGTACCAAAGCGTGGGTGCACGCCTCCGTCTACGAAGGTAGAGCCAAGGCGTGAACCTAGGCGTTGAACTGTGTCGGCTAGTTGATCATGGGAAGTTACATATGAGACATGGTCTAAGCGCATGGGTAAATCTAACCCTATGAAAAGGGGTGCTCATTACCATCGTGGTGTGCGTGATTAGTGCGTGCAAATGAGGTTTTTGGTGGGAGATGTGCCGGTAGTTAGGTATTTATCTACGGCATCATCTGTGCAGGCAGAGCCGCGGCCATAGCCGGTGTGGCCTTCACCTTTGAGGGTAATTAAATGGCTGCCTGCGATGTAACCACTTAAACGTTTAGCCCAGGCATATGGAGTTGCTGGGTCTTGGGTTGTGCCGATAACCAAAACAGGTGTTGCTGTGTTTTTAATCTGTGCGGAGTTTTGATCAGTGTTGATTTGCGTGCGGTCAATTGCTTTGTTAAGCATGTTGCAAGTGATGCCACTGAATGCAACGTAGGGGCCGAAGACGGGTGCTGCTTTTGTGTAGGCGGCGGAGCTTGCGCGGATCTGATCATTAGATTTACTTTGTTGCCAGTCAAGACATTCGATAACTATGTTGGCATCGTTTTCATTGTTTGTGTACGTGCCATCGGCGTTGCGACCGTTGTAGGCATCGGCCAACTTTGCAAATGTTGTGCCATCACCGGTGAGCGCCTCGGTGATTGCTGTGCGCAGCAATGGCCAACCTGAAACATCGTCATAGAGGGCAGCTGCTGTGCCAGTAACGACTAGACCTTCGGTGATTTGGCGAGGGTCTGTGGATTGTTGGGATGTGATTGTCAGTGGTTGTGTGGAAACTTTGTTAAACAGATCAGTAAAAAACTGCGAGGTAGCGTTTATGGGCAGAGGACAGTTTTTATGTTTAGGGCAATCGGTAATGAAGTTTGCGAGCGCTTGATCAAATGCAACGGCTTGCACGCGCGTTTGTTCTTCAATCGAAAGCGATGGATCAACTGCGCCATCTAATACAAAGCGTCCAACGTTTTGTGGGAACTGCTGTGCGTACAACGTGCCAAGGTATGTGCCGTAAGAAAAACCTAAGTAATTTAATTGCTTATCGCCAAGGCCTTGGCGCAATAGCTCCATATCGCGCGCGGCCTCTTGCGTTGAAAAGTGGGCAAGGTTGGGCGTCTTTGCTACGCACTTATCTACAAAGCTTTGCGTATCTAGTAACGCCTGGGCGTATTCGGCGTCGTTATCTGGCTTGGGGTCAGTGGCAAAGGATGCATCTTGCTCGGGGGCCGTAAGGCAGGAAACAGGCGTGCTATCGCCAATGCCGCGTGGGTCAAAGCCCACGATGTCATAGCGCTCAAGGACATCAGGGTTAACGATGTATTCGGCATCTAGTGCGTACTGCACACCGCTTACTCCTGGGCCCCCTGGGTTAACAACTAGGGAACCAATGCGATTTCGTTGGTTGGGATCTCGGTATCTGACAACTGCGATATCAAATTGACCTAAAGATTCATTCGAGTAATCAATAGGAACTTTTAGTGTGGCGCATTGAAAGTGGCCGTGACATGCAGACCAGGAAAGAGTTGATACATCGTTTGGTGCATCAGGAATGCTGGCTTTGGTAGTTGAAGAACAACCAGTAAGTGCAATGGCAAGTGCGCTGATTACCGTAAGTAGTTTTCTGGCACCGCGCATAGGTTGAGTATAGAGAAGTGCGTTGGGGATAACTCGGCAACACTGTCAGGGGACCATGCGATTGTCCCAATATGAATCAAAAGCAAAGTTTTGATGAAGCTAACGCCTCCATTATTGACACATATTTGTGTGGCGCATAAGATATGCTCAAGAATATTAGGTTTACATCTAATGCTCGAAAACACAAAATTGGAGCGGCTCACGCAAGATTTGTTATTTTCAATAACAACGCTCTGCGGACACCAGGAGAAAATGAGTTTGAGCATAGATTATTCTGGACAGGGTACGACGATCGAGGTCTAGAGCTTGAAATCGCTGGAGTTGAGTTTGAAGATGAGATTTTAATAATTCACGTAATGCCAACAAATTTTAGAAGGAGGGGACAACATGAGTAAAAAGCAAAAAATAAAATATATCTGGGGTGAAGATGTTGACCTTAATAAAACAGTCATCCTTGATAAACAAGGCAAACGCCTAACGAATGCGCGCGCAGAAAAAATATCCCGAGAAATAATAAAGCAGGCAACTGGTAGACCATCGCTCACTGGTCCAAAAAAGGTCTCTCCTGAGATAAAAGCACGGGTACCTCAAAAGTTAAAAGTGAAGTTGGAGCGAGAAGCTAAACGACGTGGAGAAACAGCTTCTGCTCTCATTCGAGAGGCTTTGGAAAGTTATTTGTCTGCTTAAAGTTAGCGGGCAAGGACGCACATAAGTGCTTCGATAGTAAGCAAGGGAGCTGCGTTGTGACCCAAGTTTGTGCGGGCAGCCATGATGGCGTTGATCTTATTTATTGTGGCCGCAGGCTTGTTAGCAGCGGCATATGTATTGATCTCATTTTCTAACTCTTTATTGATCAGAGCATCAGAACTGCCGGCTTGCACCATCATGACATCGCGGTAGAACGTTGCAATATCAAGTAGGGCTGCATCCAAACCGTCGCGCACCATACGTGTGCTGCGGGTCTTTTGTTCTTTTTCTAATTCTTTAATTGCTTTGCTCGCCCCACTTGCCATTCCCCGGCCCGTCGCACCTTTGCCATAAGCAAGTGATAAATCATCGATTTCTTTTTCATTGCGCTCATCAGCAGATTGATTAGCCTGCTCGGTTGCTAGATCAACCAGAGTTTGCGCAGCAGCAAAGGCAGATGAAATACCTTTTAAAGTAAGTGGCAAGGCCATGATGGTGGTGCGGGTGTTGCGCACAGATTCGTTGTTAGCTAAATATCGCGCGCGGCCAATGTGTCCTTGGCTAACGCGGGCTGCAAAATCTGCCATCTGTGGGCTTATGCCATCGCGGCTTTGCAGCACTTGTGCAACGGCGTGAGTTGATGGAGTAACAAGTTGCAAATGACGGCAACGAGAACGAATAGTTGGCAAAACATCGTGCAGCGTTGGTGCACATAACAACCACACGGTGCGATTGCCTGGTTCTTCAATTGCTTTCAATAACGCGTTAGCGGCAGATTCAGTAAGTCTGTCGGCATCTTCCATAACAACAACGCGCCAGCCACCCATTGATGGGGCCCATGCAACGCGAGCTAATAATTCGCGAACTTCGTCAATCTTGATTGATAAACCTTCGGTACGAATGATTTCGACATCTGGGTGTGCGCCATTGGCTGCAGATTTACATTGATTGCATGTGCCACAACCATCGTTAGGACAAACAAGTGCTTGAGCGAAAGCAATGGCAGCAGATGATCGACCAGAACCTGGTGGGCCAGTGAAAACCCAGGCATGTGTCATCTGGTTGTTATTTGAAGTTTCCGGTGGTGAATCATCATTTCGTGTGGCAGCAACGGCCGCTTTAATAATCTCAACAACGTGTTCTTGTCCAACAAGATTGTCGAAAACGCTCACTTCTTTGCTGACTTCCCGTTGGCTTTAGGTGCAGCTGGAGATTTCTTTTTAGGTGTTGCGCGCTTTACGGCCTTGCTTGCACCAGCTGTTGTTTTTGCAGCCGTTGTACGAACTGCTTTGCTGGCCGCGCGAATTGGGCGAAGCAATAAATTGCCTTTATCTTCGCGGGCGTTGCGCTTAAGGGCAGCGATTTCACTGACACGGGCGATGATTGCTTTGTGTGTATCTTCAATACTTTGATTGCCGTTAACAACAAAGTAGCGCTCTGGATCAAGCAGAGATAGTTGTAGGAACTCTTGGCGCACGCGTTCGTGAAAATCAAGTGGTTGTGATTCAAGGCGATCTTTACTCTTTAAGCGAGCAAGGCCGATTTCGGCAGGCAAATCAATAATAATTGTTAGCGTTGGAAATAATGATTCAGTTGCCCATCGAGAAATACGTGCAACTTCGCCAGGTTCTAGAACTCGGCCAGCACCTTGGTATGCAATAGATGAATCAAAGTAGCGATCACTAATTACAACTTCACCGGCCGCTAGCGCTGGGCGAATAACAGAGAAGACATGGTGGGCGCGATCTGCGGCATAGAGCAGAGCTTCGGCGCGCGGGCTAATTTCTCCAGTTGAATGTGAAAGAAGAATTTTGCGAATCTCAATTCCTAAATCGCTACCGCCGGGTTCGCGAGAGAGAACAACGCTTTCGCCTTCTTGTTCAAGCCAGGCCTTAAGTAGTTTGGATTGAGTTGATTTACCAATTCCTTCGCCGCCTTCAAAGACAATAAAGATTCCCTTTGTTGGCGCACCAGTAATGCTGCCGAGTTCACCTTTAATTGCATTTGCAATATCTGACCACAATGAAACGTTAGGGCGATCTTTCATTTGGTGATAAGAAAGTGCGCCGATAAAGGCTGCGAAAACTCCGGCGATTAAAATAGTTACTGATGCGCCGTTATAACTAACTTGTGTATTTTGGAATTTAAATGTGTGTTGACCAACTGCTGCCGCAATAAGTGGGGCAAGAGCAAGAACTGCGACTAGGACCACGCGGATCAGGCTTTGCACGAAGGCAAAGGTGCGACCGCGAACATCATCGGCGACTTCCATACCCAACATGGTGAAGCCTGTTACCCAACAGATTCCGCTAAATGCACCCAGAGCAATAACGGTAAAGACTGCTAGAACAAGGTTAGGGATTGCTGCAAGGCCAACAAGGAAAAGGCCGGCGATAGTAAGTGATGCGCCAAATAAACGGCGGCGAGAGAACTGCGCAAATACTTTAGGGCCAAAGGCGATACCAAGAGCTAAACCAGAAAAGACTGCGCCGAAGAGAACACCGTATGCAGCTTCACCGCCGCCAAGATCGCCAACAAATGTTCGGGCTAAACCAATGACTGCGCCAGCTGCAACGAACGCCCCGACCATTCCAAGAACAAGGCCGCGAATAATTTTTGATCCGCTTACAGATTTCCAACCTTCGATAAGTGATTTTAGAATTCCAGTATCTGCGGCATGTTTAGCTGCAGCGCCTTTAGGAATTTCTTTTAAGTTAAAAATTGTGAAGGCGGCAAATGCAAAGCTGGCCGCGTTTACATAGAGGGCAATATCAACACCTGTTGAGTTGATATTAAAAGCTGCGTTAATTGCAGAAGTGAACAGTGAAAGAAATGTGAAGAGCAGCGCAGCGATTGGGGCAGTGCCATAAGCGGCTAAGAGCGATACTTGATTGGCAGATTCTAATTTAGTGCGCGGAACCAAGTTAGGGACCGATGCTTCTTTTGCTGGCGACCAGAAAAGAGTTACGCATTCAACAAGAATTGTTGCGGTGTAGAGCCAGAAATAATTATGGAAAAGTGGAATTGAAATATAAAGAGCTGTGCGCAAAATGTCGCAGACAACCATTAACTTGCGGCGATCTAAACGATCGGCAATTACTCCTGCTAATGGTCCAAGAAATACTGCCGGCAATAAACGCGAGATGAAAACACCGGCAATTGCATAGTTAGCTTTTGCGTAATCTCCGCCGGAAAGTTGTTGGGCCATCGCAGTTGTTGCAAGAAGGCCCAGCCAATCGCCAAGGGATGAGAAGACCATGGAGTTCCAGAGCTTGCGGAACGGGCGGATCGCTAGAACACCGCGGGTCTCATCCTGCGCCGGGGCAGCAGGGGTTGGGAGAGTTCTAGCCATTGGGTGAGTCTATCGGGCGTATGAACTGGGTTAGTAGAGGCAGTAAAAGCCTTATTCATGGGTATTTATTGGGTGTAGCACAATCACTTGTTTGTGCTACCTTGGATCATGACCACTTCTAAGAAAGTTAAAGCCCAAAACGTTTCTGTTGGTGTGCGAGAACTTCGTCAATCTGCTTCACAAATTTTAGATCAGGTCAAAGACGGTGCAGTGGTTGAAATAACTGAGCATGGTGTCCCAGTTGCACACATTGTTCCAATTACTCGCTCACTCTATGAAGAGTATTTAGAGAATGGAAGAATTATTCCAGCACGTGATCCTGATCGAATATTCACTATGCCTACTGGCAAGATTTCAAAAGGCAAGCAGTTATCTGAGATCTTAATTGATGAACGCAGAAGCGTTCGTTTCTGATGTGGTACATGGATAGTTCTGCAATCATCAAGTTAATTAAACCAGAGAAAGAAACTGCCGCTCTTATAAAGAAACTGCCACCTACTCTGATTACATCACGTATCAGCAGAGTGGAAGTCGCTCGAACCATTGCAAAGCATGAACCAGATTTATTAAATGTGGCTTATGACATTTTGGCAGATATCCAAATGATTCCGGTAGAAGATTCAATAATTACAATCGCTGAGAATCTTCCTCAGCATATCGATTTACGCTCTTTAGACTCTCTCCATATTGCATCTGCCTTGGCAATAAGAAATGCACTCAAGGGAATTATCACTTACGACAAAGAGATGGCAAGAGCAGGAATTGCACTTGGTTTTAACACTATGTCACCTGGTATGAAGTAATTATTCAGCGGTCTTTTTAGCTTTGCCTGTTGCAGCTTTTTTTGCGGCTTTCTTGGCTCCTGCTTTTTTAACAACGTTCTTTGTAAGCGTTGGTGCGGTATCACCTTTTTTAGGTTTAGCTGCTGCCTTTTTACGTGACTTCTTAGGTGATGGGCCGTTCTCGGCTTCCCACGCACGGCGGCCTGCAAGCAGTTCTAGTCCGCGCTCTAATGTCATGCCTTCTGCAGTATCACCACGGCGAAGCGTTGCATTTGTTTCACCATCAGTGACATACATACCAAAGCGGCCATCTTTAATAATCAAAGGTTTCTCTGTCGTTGGATCAACACCCAGCTCTTTAACCGGAGGCTTTGCAACACCGCGGCGGCGCTCTTTTGGCTTTGAATAAATCTCTAGCGCTTCATCTAATGTCATTGTAAATAACTGTTCTTCAGATGTCAGCGTGCGTGAATCAACACCTGCTTTTAAGTAAGGACCATAACGTCCGTTTTGAACCGTGATGTCATCACCGGCCAAATTTGTGCCAAGAGTGCGTGGCAGTGATAAAAGTTTTAACGCATCTTCATACGTGACAGTGTCTAGCGTCATTGTTGAAAGCAGCGAAGCTGTTTTAGCTTTTGGTGCATCGGCTTTCTTTTTCTTCTTTTTACCTGACGCAGTTAATTCGGGTTCAACAACCGGTAAGACTTCAGTGATGTAAGGACCAAAGCGGCCAGATTTAGCGATGATAGGCAAGTTAGTAGAAGGATCGATTCCTAATTCGCGCTCGCCAGATGGTGCTTCTAATAATTCAATTGCCTTGGCAAGAGTTAATTCATCAGGGGCTAACGATTCAGGAATGTTTGCAAGTTTGCGTTCTTCGCCTTCGATATTTTGTTGTAAGTAAGCACCATAGCGCCCAACACGGATTTCGATTTCAGGCGATAAGTTCATGGTGTTAGTTGCGCGGGCATCAATAACGCCAAGGTCGGCTGATAATTCGTTAAGGCCAGGTTGGCCATCTACGCCATAGAAAAAATCACGCAGCCAATCACTTCGGCTAGCTTGCCCACCGGCAATCTTGTCTAGATCTTCTTCCATGCTGGCGGTGAATTCGTAATCAACTAACTTTGTAAAGTGCGTTTCTAGCAAGCCAGTAACTGAGAATGCTAAGAATGTTGGAACTAGTGCGCGCCCGCGCTTATAAACATAACCGCGATCTTGAATGGTTTGAATAATTGATGCGAACGTAGATGGGCGACCAATGCCAAGTTCCTCTAGTTTTTTAACAAGTGTTGGTTCGGTGTAACGGGCCGGCGGCTTAGTTTCATGGCCTTCGCAGGTGTATTCATCAACCTTTACTGATTGGCCAAGTGTCATTGCAGGTAAACGCTTGTCTGCGCTCTCTTCATCTTTATTTTCATCGCTAACAATGTCGTCATAGGCAGCTAAGAAGCCGGGGAAAGTAATGACAGAACCGTTTGCGCGAAAAATTGTTGCCTTGCCATCATTTGTTTGGGCATCAAAATCTACGCGCATCTGTAGTTTTTTAGCATCGGCCATTTGAGATGCAACAGTGCGCTTCCAGATTAAGTCATACAGAGCAAACTCATCGCGTGAAAGTTCGGGCGCTAATTCACCTGGAGTCTTAAAAACTTCACCAGCTGGGCGAATCGCTTCGTGCGCTTCTTGGGCATTTTTAGTTTTGCCTGTGTAAGCACGTGGGCTATCGGCAACATGGTCTGCGCCATACAAGGCTTTAGCGGCTTTGCGCGCAGCATCGATTGCTTGCTGTGAAAGATTGACGCTGTCGGTACGCATGTATGTGATGTAGCCGTTTTCATACAGGCGTTGTGCAATACGCATAGTGATCTGTGCGCCCCAACCAAGTCGGCTACCGGCATCTTGTTGCATTGTGGATGTTGTAAAGGGTGGCTTTGGTCGTTCGGTGCGTGGGCTTTCTTCCATTGACTTAACGGTCAAGGAAGAAGATTTAAGTGAATCAACTAGGTGCTTAGCGCTGGTTTCATCGAGTAACAAAATGTTTGCAAGAGATTTTTCTTTTACAGCGCCATCTGCACCAAAATCTGATGTGGCTGCTACTTTTTTGCCATCTACTTCTAGCAGACGTGCGTTAAAACCTAACGCAGTAACGGCGGCAAGATCCCACCAACCACTAGAAATAAAGGCCATGCGTTCGCGCTCTTTTTCAACGATTAAACGTGTAGCAACTGATTGCACGCGTCCGGCTGAAATACGTGGCATAACTTTTTTCCACAAAACTGGAGATAAGCGATAACCAAATAAACGGTCTAGAACACGGCGAGTTTCTTGGGCATCAATCAAGTGATAATCAAGATCGCGAGTATTTGATACTGCTTCTAGAATGGCCTCTTTTGTAATTTCATTAAAGACCATTCGCTTAATAGGAATCTTTGGTTGCAAAGTTTCTACTAAGTGCCAGGCAATCGCTTCACCTTCGCGGTCTTCGTCCGTTGCCAGAATTAACTCTTCGGCGTTTTTCATTAACTCTTTGAGCTCTGCGACCTTAGCTTTTTTATCAGGGTTAATGACATAAAGAGGTGCAAAGTCGTTTTCAATATCTACGCCTTCTTTAGCCCAAGCAATCTTTTTATATTCTTTTGGAATATCAGCGGCACGCTGAGGAAGGTCACGAATATGGCCGACGGAGGCCTCGACGACGTAATCATCGCCGAGGTATCCGCCAATCTTTCTGGCCTTAGCTGGTGATTCAACGATCACCAGCTTTATAAGGTCAGCTTTTGCTTTAGCCATGTAATCCTTTTATACGAGGATCACTGTTGCTTGGCGACGGTTACGAATCAACGCGGCAATGATGACAAGGGTTGCACCGATGCCGATTGCGCTTGAGATTGTTGTACTTCCGCCAAGTGCTAATGAAACGATTGCTGGAGTAATTAGTAGACCAACAAGGTTCATTACCTTAATCAATGGGTTAATTGCAGGACCTGCTGTGTCCTTAAATGGATCTCCAACAGTGTCGCCAATGATTGTTGCTGCGTGTGCATCACTATTTTTTCCACCGTGATGTCCATCTTCAACCATCTTCTTTGCGTTATCCCAAGCACCGCCTGAGTTAGAAAGAAATACAGCCATCAAAGTTCCGGTGCCGATTGCACCAGCTAGGTATGCCCCTAGTGGACCAACACCTAAACCGAAACCAACTGCGATTGGCGCCATAACAGCGAGCAATCCTGGAGTTGCAAGTTCACGCAGTGAATCGCGAGTACAGATATCTACAACGCGGCCATAGTCAGGCTTTTCTGTGCCCTTCATGATTCCTGGGTGTTCTAGGAACTGATTACGAACTTCAACGACAACCGCACCTGCTGCTCGTGATACTGCATTGATTGCAAGACCTGAGAACAAGAACACAACTGCTGCGCCGATAATTAAACCGACCAAGTTGCGTGGGTTAGCAACATCTAAAACACCTTGGTACTGAGAAGCAAGATCTGCAGCGTTTTGTCCAGCGTCAATAACGGCCTTCTTGATTGCGTCAGTAAATGCACCAAACAACGCTGTAGCTGCAAGAACAGCTGTAGCAATTGCAATGCCCTTAGTGATTGCCTTTGTTGTATTACCAACTGCGTCAAGTGAAGTAAGAATCTTTGCGCCTTCTCCGGTAACATCACCAGACATTTCTGCAATGCCTTGTGCGTTATCTGAGATTGGACCAAAAGTATCCATGGCAACGATTACACCAACAGTTGTTAGCAAACCTGTTCCAGCAAGTGCAATTGCAAGAAGTGAAAGAACAACGCTTCCACCACCGAGCAAGAAAGCACCAAATACTGCAGTTGCGATAAGCATTGCTGAATAAACAGCTGATTCAAAACCAATTGAGATACCAGCCAAAATTACTGTTGCTGCGCCTGTTTCAGATGAAGCCGCAACATCGTTAACTGGACGACGTCCAGTTTCGGTGAAGTAACCAGTTAATACCTGAATAGCTGCGGCAAGTGAGATACCAATTAATACTGCGCCGATTGCAAGAACTCGTGGGTTTGTATTTCCAGCATCAGCAATTGCTTCTGGTGAAAGTCCAGTCATTAACTTGAAATCAGATGGTAGATACGTAAATGTTGCAAGGGCTGTTAGGCCTGCAGAGATGATTGCTGATAAGAAGAATGAGCGGTTAATTGCAGTCATTGCTGACTTATCTGTGCTGCGCAATTTCGTTAAGAAAATACCGATAACTGCAGTGACAGTTCCAATTGCTGGAACGATCAATGGATAGATAAGACCTGCATCACCGAAAGCAGCCTTGCCAAGAATCAGCGCAGCAACAAGAGTTACAGCGTATGACTCGAACAAGTCTGCAGCCATACCAGCGCAGTCACCAACGTTGTCTCCTACGTTGTCAGCGATTGTTGCTGCGTTACGTGGGTCATCTTCTGGAATATTTTTTTCAACTTTACCAACAAGGTCAGCACCAACATCTGCAGCCTTTGTAAAGATTCCACCGCCGACGCGCATAAACATTGCGAGCATCGCTGCGCCGAAACCAAAGCCTTCAAGAACTGCTGGTGCATCTTGGCGATAGATGATCACAACAAGTGATGCACCAATTAATCCAAGACCAACAGTTGTCATACCAACTACGCCGCCTGTGCGGAAAGCAATTTGAACGGCCTTAACGCCATCCTTGTTACGGGCAGCATCTGCTACGCGAACATTTGCGCGCACTGCAAGCCACATACCGTTGTAACCAACAAGAGCAGAAAAAGCTGCGCCGAGTAGGAAGAAGATCGAACGTCCTACGCGGATCTCGGTTGCACCAGGAAGTGCAAAGAGAAGGACAAAGACGATTCCTACAAAGTAAGAAAGGGTGCGGAACTGACGTGAAAGAAATGCGGCGGCGCCTTCTTGAACCGCTTCAGCGATTTCGCGCATCTTTGGTGTGCCATCGCTAGCTGCAAGGACCTGCGCGCGTAGTGCGTAGGCGATTGCGAGCGCACCCAGCGAAATCGCTAGGACGATGTAGGCATAAGTCAGGTTTGTTCCAGTTACTTGTACAAGTGATACGGTGCTTTGAGCACGCATAGGTTCTCCTCCATTGGAGTTACGGTGCCCTGTTCGTCAGTCGGGCTCGAGACTACGGAAGTGTAGGTCAGGTAACCCCGTTTGGGGCAAATTCATACATATCTATTGCGTGTATTTGAGCATAGTCAGCCCAACGCCAGGCGCTGGTTCCAAAGGCCAAGGCACGCTAACCTGCCTCGGATGAACCTCTTTGATGCGCATTCAATCGTCTCCGACCTTGGTCTTATCGGGGTTCTTGCGATCATCTTTGCCGAAACTGGATTGCTCGTTGGTTTAGCTTTTCCTGGAGACTCACTTTTATTTCTGGCTGGTGTTGCCGCTTCAGGTTCGGGGGCTGCCGTACTTGGCAATGCGCACTTACCGGCTGGTGCTTTATTTCTTGGTGCACCCATTGCCGCTATCACTGGGGCGCAAGTAGGCCATTGGCTTGGACACAAATACGGCCGCAAATTATTTGACCGCCCTGACGGACGAGTCTTTAATCACCAGAGAGTTCTTGCCACAGAAAAATGGTTACGTAAATATGGAACAGGTAAAGCCATTGTTCTTGCACGCTTCGTGCCTCTTATAAGAACTCTCATAAATCCGATGTGTGGAGTAGTCGGAATACCAGCCAAGAAGTTTTTTGTTTGGAACGCTGTTGGTGGAATTATTTGGACCGAACTTGTGCTTGGTCTTGGTTATATCTTGGGTGAAAAACTAAAGGGATCAGTTGATACATACATTTTGCCTTTAGTTGGTTTGATTGTTATTGCATCATTAGTTCCAGTTTTAGCCGAACTATTTCGTGAATGGCAAACGCGCAAACATCACAAGTAAACTTTGTTAATTAAAAACTAAAGTCCAAGATCTGCTAATTGAAATGCTGCGCGGTATTCATAACCAGCTTCTGTTATTTTTGGTTCCGCTCCGCGTTCAACAATTACTGCAACTCCAACAACAATTGCACCAGCTTCAATAAGAGCTTCAACTGCAGTTAATACAGAACCGCCAGTTGTGGAAGTATCTTCAACAGCCAACACGCGCTTGCCTTTAACATCTGGACCTTCGATGCGGCGTTGTAAGCCGTGAGCTTTTTCAGCTTTGCGCACTACAAATGAATCAATCTTTTTACCTTGCACAGCCGCAACGTGCATCATGGCCGTTGCAACAGGGTCTGCGCCAAGAGTTAAACCGCCGACTGCCTCGTAATCTAAATCTTTTGTAAGTTCCAACATGACTTCACCAACTAGCGGTGCAGCTTCATGATCAAGAGTTACGCGGCGCAAGTCCACGTAATAATCGGCTTCCTTGCCTGATGACAAAATAACTTTGCCATGGACAACTGCCTTATTAACGATCTGGGCTTTAAGTGCTTCGCGTGAACTCATGCGCGGAATATACCCTTTTACTTGTCTTCTTTATAAATAATGACCTCGGTGGTCCTGCGTCGGGCAAGACCTTTGGGTGGATTAGTTTCAATCAAAGCATCGACTTCGATTCGTAGCTGTGCAACTTCAAGAGCCATATTGGCCATTGCTGATTCCAGTTCAATAATGCGTTTTACTCCGGCGTGATTGATTCCTTCGCCAACAAGTTTTTGTACTGCCCGCAGTAGCGCAATATCGCGCAAGGAATATCTGCGGTTACGGCCTTCGGTGCGAGACGGTGAAACTAAACCTAACTTGTCGTACTGGCGCAGAGTTTGCGGATGTAGACCAGAGATCTCTGCCGCAACTGAGATTACATACACTGCAGCATCATCTGCAGGAATATTGTTATTTAACTCTTCGCTCATTGCTTTGCCTTATTGGCTAAATCTGCGCGAACATCTTGGCCCGAAGTTTCTTCAGCAAATATTTTTAGCGCCTCTAGCGCTTTGCCATCAACGCGTTGCGGAACTTGAACATCAACGGTTACGAGTAAGTCACCGGTATGTGATCCCTTTGTTATCCCGCGGCCCTTTACGCGCAATGTTCGACCGTTAGGTGTACCTGGTGCAATGCGTACGGTGACTTCTTCACCGCTCATCACTGGAACCTTTACATCTGCACCAAGTGCAGCTTCGGCAAAAGTAATAGGTAAAACCACCGTGAGGTTTTCGGCTTTGCGTGAAAAAATTGGGTGCGGCTTTACATGCAAAAGAATAAATAAATCACCTGGGCCAGCTTCTCCTGGTGCACCTTTACCTTTTACGCGAATCTTTGCGCCATCATTAACGCCAGCAGGAACACGTGCTGTGATGTTTTGTGCAGCGCCTCTGTCAGTTCCTAGTCGCAAATCTAAATTAGTTCCAAAGATTGATTCACGAAAAGTAATCGTTGCTTCAGTCTGAAGGTCTTGACCTTTACGTGGAGCACGGCGTCCGCCGCCACCAAACAAGTTCGAAAAAATATCTTGCGGATTTCCGCCGCCAAAGATGTCTGAGAAATCTCCGCCTTGAAAATTCTGTCCGCCAGTTGGTGCGCGGAATCCACCGCGTTCAAATAATGAACGGGCTTCATCGTATTCGGCACGCTTTTTGGAATCAGACAAGATTTCATAGGCCTCAGAAACGGCCTTGAACTTCTCTTCTTTAGCAGTATCCCCGTGGTTTGTATCAGGGTGCAGATCTTTTACAAGGCTTCGATATTTACGCTTGATTTCATCGGCGGCAGCCTTCTTATCTACTCCAAGGACCTTATAAAAATCCTTTTCGTATAAATCCTTGGCTGCCATTTTTAATTACTCTCCCGCTGGATCTGTTACAGAAACACGAGCTGGACGCAGAATACGTTCTTTGAATTTATATCCTGGTTGCAAAATCTTTGATGCAGTTGGAACTGCAACATCGGCAGATGTTTCATGCATCAGAGCTTCGTGAATTTGTGGATCAAAAGCTTCGCCTTCAGTTCCATATTTCTCTAGGCCAATACGCGAAACAATTGAATTAAGTTGGTCAGCAACTGCTTTAAAGCCACCAGTTAATTCGCCATATTGTTCTGCGCGATCAACGTCATCAAGAAGTGCAAGCAGTTCAGTGAGAACTGCCCCGATAGCCATTTCGTGAGCAAGGGAACGATCACGTTCTACGCGTTTACGGTAGTTGGCATATTCGGCTTGAAGTCGTTGTAAATCACTAGTTAACGCAGCTACCGGATCAGTTTCCTGATCCGGTGCCACGTCTACAGTTTCTACAGTTGGTTCACTTTCAGTTGTCACTACGCTTCCTCTATTACTTCAGCGTCTTCGACACCATCTTCAGTTGCGGTTTGTTGTCCTTCGCCTTCTGCTGCAGCACCTGCATATAACGCAGCACCAAGAGCTTGGCTAACAGTTGCAGCCTTTTCGGTAGCTGACTTAATCATTTCGTAGTTAGAACCACCAAGAGCAGTTTTTAACTCGGCAAGTGCGGCTTCAGTCTCGGTCTTCTTCTCAAGAGCATCACCGGTAGACAATTTTTCTTCATTGTCTTTGATGAACTTCTCAGTTGAATACATAAGTGAATCGCCAGCGTTGCGAATCTCTGCTTCTTCTTTGCGCGCGCGATCTTCTTCGGCGTGTGATTCAGCATCAGACATCATGCGCTCGATCTCTTCCTTAGAAAGTGCAGATCCGCCAGTGATGGTCATGCTCTGTTCTTTTCCAGTTCCAAGATCTTTTGCAGAAACATGAACGATTCCGTTAGCATCGATATCGAATGTAACTTCGATTTGAGGAATTCCACGTGGTGCTGGTGGCAGACCTGTTAGTTCGAACATGCCGAGCTTCTTGTTATAGGCCGCCATTTCGCGCTCACCTTGATATGCCTGAATCTGCACAGCAGGTTGGTTGTCATCGGCAGTTGTAAATACTTCGCTGCGCTTTGTAGGAATTGTTGTATTGCGCTCGATCAACTTAGTCATAACGCCACCCTTAGTTTCGATACCAAGTGATAACGGAGTTACATCTAGAAGTAGGACGTCTTTAACTTCTCCCTTTAGAACACCAGCTTGAAGTGATGCGCCAACGGCCACAACTTCATCAGGATTTACGCCCTTATTAGGCTCTTTTCCGCCAGTTAATTCCTTAACAAGTTCTACAACAGCTGGCATACGAGTTGATCCGCCAACAAGTACAACGCTTTCGATTTTGCTAATTGGAATTCCAGCATCTTTAAGAACTGCTTGGAAAGGCTTCTTACAACGCTCTAGTAATGCAGCAGTCAACTGCTGGAACTGTGCGCGAGTAATTGTTTCATCAAGGAACAGTGGATTCTTTTCAGCATCTACTGTGATGTATGGCAAATTGATTGAAGCAGACTGTGATGATGACAGTTCGATCTTTGCTTTTTCAGCAGCTTCACGAATACGTTGCATCGCCATCTTGTCTTTAGTTAAATCAATTCCATTTTGGGAACCGAAAGTTGTGACTAGGTGATCAACTAATGCCTGATCCCAGTCATCGCCACCAAGGTTGTTATCACCGTTAGTAGCTTTAACTTCAACTACTCCGTCACCGATTTCTAGAAGTGAAACGTCAAAAGTTCCACCACCTAAGTCGAAGACAAGAATTGTTTGTTCTTTGTCGGCTTTATCAAGACCGTATGCCAGCGCTGCTGCAGTTGGCTCGTTGATAATGCGCAAAACATTAAGGCCAGCAATTTCGCCAGCTTCTTTAGTTGCTTGGCGTTGTGCGTCGTTGAAATATGCAGGAACAGTAATAACGGCGTCCGTTACAGTTTCACCTAAATAAGATTCGGCATCGCGCTTAAGCTTTTGCAAAACGCGTGCTGAAATTTCCTGTGGTGTGTATTTCTTGCCATCGATATCGATGGTCCAGCTTGTACCCATGTGACGCTTGACCGAACGAATTGTGCGATCAACATTTGTTACTGACTGGCGCTTAGCCACTTCACCAACAAGGACTTCGCCATTTTTTGCGAAAGCGACGATCGACGGGGTCGTACGGGCGCCTTCAGCGTTGGCGATAACGGTGGGTTCGCCACCTTCCAAGACCGATACGCAACTGTTAGTGGTACCTAGGTCGATTCCAACTGCTCTAGCCATGTAAGTAGTACTCCTTTTATCTACGCTCGAGCCTGGGGTAGGGTCGAGGACTGCTTGAAACCTGAGCCCATGATACCCAAAAGGTTGAGTCGAAGCGACTCAGGTTTGCTATCTAGTGAACGGCT